>Ga0315901_10009028_pt1 | contig 11512 bp, 9 predicted proteins | sample LakEriMetagenome_10_FD_203761 | JGI IMG/M metagenome (GOLD analysis project Ga0315901, IMG submission 203761) | Freshwater fungal communities from buoy surface, Lake Erie, Ohio, United States - Buoy 2 MA116 | ecosystem: Environmental > Aquatic > Freshwater > Lake | place: USA: Lake Erie, Ohio...
GCTAAATGCGTTGGCAGGTGAAACTCGCTCAATAGTCGATGATGTTGCCGGCACAACTCGTGATCCAGTTGATGAATTAATTGAGATCGGCGATCAGGTCTGGCGTTTTATTGACACTGCAGGGTTACGTAAGCGAGCGAACCAGGCAAGTGGCACTGACTATTACGCAACTCTGCGCACTCAAACGGCTTTAGAACGTTGCGAAGTTGCAGCTGTGGTTCTAGATGCATCCACTCCTATTTCTGAACAAGATCTTCGTATCATCACGATGGTTGAAGAAGCCGGTAAAGCAATGGTCGTCGTTATGAACAAATGGGATTTAGTTGATGAAGATCGCCGCGATCAACTGGACAAAGAGATAGATCGACATCTTGATCAAGTTGAATGGGCGCAACGAGTAAATGTTGCAGCAAAAACGGGTTGGCACCGCGATCGTTTAGCCCCAGCTTTGCGCACCGCGCTTAGTGGGTGGGAGCAACGTGTGCCAACGGCCAAGTTGAACTCATTCCTGGGCGCACTAATCGGCGCGACGCCACCACCAGTTCGTGGCGGAAAACAACCAAAGATTTACTACGCGACCCAGGCAGGTATTGCACCGCCGAAGTTTGTGATCTTCTCAAGTGGCTGGATCGAAGCGTCATACCGACGTTTTATTGAACGCCGCTTGCGCGAAGAGTTCGGTTTTCCGGGCACCCCGGTCATGGTGGCGATCCGAGTAAAGGAACGCGACAAAGAGTAATGCTGACGATTCCTAACGCCTTAACTTTTCTGAGGTTTCTCGGAATTCCACTCTTTCTTTATTTAGCGCTAGATCTAGAGGCCGATGGTTGGGCGATTGCCGTTTTGGCCGTTGGGGGAGCCACTGATTATTTCGATGGCAAACTCGCAAGAGCCTGGGGTCAGACTTCCCGCTTCGGTGAGATCGCGGACCCAACCATTGATCGCTTATACATATTGGCAGTGCTGATTGCGCTTTATCTTCGCGATGCGATTCCACTTTGGTTAATCGCAACCCTCCTGGGGCGAGATTTGATCTTGGGTCTACTTTCAATTTGGCTCAGCGCAACTAAGCGCCCGCTAATTGAAGTCACATTCTTAGGTAAAGCTGCAACCTTTAATCTTTTGTATGCCTTTCCGTTCTTGCTGCTCGCACTGTCGGATTCCTGGTTAGGAACGGTCGCCTTTGTTTTGGGGTGGGCATTTGCAATCTGGGGTACGGCGCTCTATCTGTTCACGGGTTTTTCATACTTCATAAATGCGGTATCCCGTACTAAGGTTCGCGGAGATAAGTAGACCAAGTAAGTAGTTGAAGATTTATTGAGAAGAGGGACGAAATGTCAAACATTCCAGCGGATTTGAAATACACCAAAGAGCACGAGTGGGTTCGTGATTTGGCAACTGCTGGAACTGTTTCGGTGGGAATCACCGACTTCGCTCAAGGAGCTCTCGGCGACATTGTTTATGTGCAAATGCCTAAGGTCGGCGACACCGTTGTAAGTGGCAAAGTTTGTGGCGAAGTTGAGTCAACCAAAAGCGTCTCTGAAATTTTCGCGCCAGTAACTGGAAAAGTGATTGCGATCAATGAGTCACTATCTAATTCGCCAGAATTAATCAACTCCGATCCATACAACGCAGGCTGGCTCGTGGAAATCGAACTCTCAGAAACTTCTAGCAATCTGCTAACTCCAGAGCAATACGGACAAATCACCGCTTGACCTAACCCCATACTCTAAATAGGGTAAGCCTCCAGTTAAGGATGAAGTTGATTTTCAAACTTTCATCACTTTGATTTAAAATGGGGGAGTGGAAATGGCTGCAGCTGAAGTAGAGCGCGAACTCACCACCACCATCTCGCTAGGAGTTAGACCAGTAGTTGATGGTCAAGTAAATCTCGATACTTTGATTCAATCACTCGATGCTGATAATCAAGGCGTGGTTGCTCAAGTTCTTGCCGCAAGTGAACCAACTGCTTTGTTGCTGGTCCTAAAGGGTGCCGGTCGCGGTAATCGATTTATGGTCGATCAGACAGGAACAACGATAGGCCGCGCCGTTGATTCGGGTATTTTTCTAGATGATGTAACTGTTTCGCGAAAGCACGCAACGATTAACTTTGATCAGGAATTTACCTTCACTGATTCGGGAAGTCTTAACGGTTCGTATTTGAATAATGAGCGAGCCACAACTTCCGTGCTGAAGTCCGGCGATGAAATTCAAATTGGAAAGTTTCATTTAGTTTTTATTAGCAATAAAAGTAAAAGTAGTAATTCCAAATCAGATAACAAGTAAGAATATACGGAGATCAAAAGATGAGCGTTCCAGCACGGGCATACCTCAGCATCGGTGAAGTTCTAAACAAACTGCGCGGTGATTTTGCAGACATTACGATCTCCAAGATTCGCTTCTTAGAGTCTGAAGGTTTAATTGATCCGCAGCGAACTCCTTCTGGCTATCGCAAATTCACTTCAACCGATCTAGACCGCCTGCGCTATGTTCTTCTTGCGCAGCGCGATCAGTATCTGCCACTACGAGTTATCAAGGAAAATCTTGATGCGATTGATCGTGGTCTACAACCTTCAGCTACTGGGGGAGCAGCAGCTCCTCGTCCGCAACTTGGGCTAGCAACTGTCGATGGTGAATTCGCGCCTTCCTCATTTGGCGACACCAATGACTTGCGACTTAGCCGCGAAGAGCTTTTGAAGTCTTCTGGCATCAATGATGATCAGCTCACAGAGCTAGAGTCATTTGGTCTGATCACAGTTCGTGGTCGTCATTACGATGCCGATGCGCTAGCTATTGCACAGGCAGTTTCCGAGATGGCGGCCTTTGGAATCGAGCCTCGACACATGCGTTCATTCAAGTCAGCTGCCGATCGCGAAATTGGTTTGATCGAGCAAGTGATTACGCCGCTAGTGCGCCAGAAGAGCACCGAGTCAAAAGCTCGCGCCGAAGAAGTAACCAAGGAAATTGCAGCACTTTCAATTCGACTACATGCCTCGTTGGTGCGTAGCGGACTTCATCGTTTTCGCTAAGTAGATGTCCTCCGAAATGATTCCGATGGAGGTCATCGGCGTACGCGTCGAGATGCCATCAAACCAGCCAATAGTTCTGCTACGCGAAATTGATGGCACACGATTTCTGCCAATCTGGGTTGGGGCAGTAGAGGCGACCGCAATCGCATTCGCTCAACAAGGGCTCGAACCACCTCGTCCGTTAACTCATGACTTGATGGCTCAGCTTTTCGATAAGTTCGATGCCAGCTTGGTGGCCGTGCACATCAATGAATTGCGCGATGGCGTTTTCTATTCGACCTTGCAGATGCGCGACTCATTGGCCAACTTAGTTCAACTATCGGCTCGGCCATCTGATGCCGTAGCCCTAGCACTTCGAACCCATAGCAATATTCTGGCTAGCTCGGATCTACTTGATACCGCCGGCATTGAAATTCCGGAAGGTGCAGTCGTTGATGAGGGCGATTCCGGCGATCAAACGGTAGAGCTCGAAGCCTTCCGCGAGTTCCTTGAGGGCATCAACCCCGAGGATTTCAAGGGATAGTTGAGCGTAAAACTCTAAACCTAAAGTAGAGGTTTCAACCGTGTCGGTCATTGCAACGGTGTAATTCGACTCCTACTCTTTAGCCATTAGACCCCACTAATCATTAATCGAAATGAGTTCCCCCTCATGAGTCCTACTGACTTCGAAATTGGCTATCGCGGCGCTACTGCTTGTGCTGCCGCTGGAATTACTTATCGCCAACTAGATTATTGGGCACGAACCGGTTTAGTTGAACCAAGTATTCGTAGCGCTGGGGGATCCGGAACTCAACGTCTATATGGCTTTCGCGATATTTTGGTTCTAAAAATTGTTAAGCGTCTACTAGATGCAGGTGTATCACTGCAAAATATTCGTACCGCAGTAGATCATTTGCGTGGCCGCGGAGTTACTGAATTAGAGCGTATTACTTTGATGTCAGATGGTGCCTCGATTTATGAATGTGCCAGTGCTGATGAGATGTATGACTTGGTGCAAGGCGGCCAAGGAGTATTCGGAATCGCAGTTGGTCGGGTTTGGCATGAAGTTGAAGGCTCACTTTCGAACCTTCAAGGTGAGGTCAATGGTCAAATCGTCGGTGGCGAAAATAACGACGAGCTCTCGCAACGTCGGGCGCGCAAAGGCGCTTAATCGCCCGTATTCTGCTCACCTTGCTGGTCGTTGATCAGTAGTTCTTCGAGACCTAGGGTGAAACTGCATGAGTGCGCACGAGAATTTTGAATCACGCCATATTGGGCCCTCGGCTGTTCAAGAAGCAACAATGTTGCACGAGCTTGGTTTTGCAGATCTTGATTCATTTATAAAAGCAGTAGTGCCAGAAAATATTGCAATGGGCCATCACTTAAAAGATGTGTTGCCACCAGCTCTCTCTGAAGTCGAAACAGTTGCAGAGCTGCGCAAGCTAGCAAATCAGAATCAAGTATTTGATTCCTTTATTGGTACTGGTTACTACGGAACAATTACGCCCGCTGTAATTTTGCGAAATGTTTTAGAGAATCCGGCCTGGTACACCGCATATACCCCGTACCAACCAGAAATTTCGCAAGGCCGATTAGAAGCGCTATTCGCATTCCAAACTGCAGTTTGTGATTTAACTTCATTACCAATTGCAAATGCTTCGATGTTAGATGAAGGCACTGCAGCAGCTGAAGCGATGACGCTTGCCCGCCGAGTATTTAGTGGCGCCGATTCAGCGGTCTTCTTAATCGATAAATTCTTGCATCCGCAAACTAAGGCAGTTGTTGCAACCCGAGCCAAGCCACTAGCCATTGAAATAGTTGAATTTGATCCAAGTGAACCATTGTCGGATACTGCAAACCAGGAAATCTTTGGCGTATTAGTTCAGTATCCAAATACCAAGGGCGAAATTTTAGATTATTCAGCCCTTTCTGCTTGGACACACGAACGTAACGCACTTCTGATTGCAGCTACTGATTTGCTCGCACTCACACTGATTGCGCCACCAGGGGAGTGGGGTGCTGACATCGCAGTTGGATCAGCTCAACGCTTCGGTGTTCCAATGGGATTTGGTGGACCACACGCCGGTTTCATGGCGGTCCGTACCGGATTAGAGCGCTCGCTACCTGGTCGGCTTATTGGTCAAAGTCTTGATGCACATGGAAATCCAGCATTTCGACTAGCGCTGCAAACTCGAGAACAGCACATCCGTCGCGACAAAGCGACTAGCAATATTTGTACAGCGCAAGTTCTTCTGGCAGTAATGAGTGCCTTCTATGCCATGTGGCATGGCGCCGATGGTTTGAAAGTTATTGCAAATCGAGTTCATGCCCAAACTGATTCGTTAGTTAAGGCACTTGCGACTAGTGATCATAGAGTTTTGACCAAGAATTTCTTCGACACAGTTTTGGTCGAAGTAAAAGATGCCGCACTTATCCATCGCACGGCTAGAGCGTTAAGAATTAATTTGCGCGAAGTATCGGCTAATGTCGTCGGAATTTCTTTTGATGAAACCATCACGGCTGAGCACTTGAATCGCATCGGACAGATTTTCGGGGTTTCAATTGCGACTCCGCCTCGCGAAGTTTCAATTAGCAATGCACGTAAGAGTTCGTATTTAACGCACCCAATTTTTTCAACCAATCGGTCTGAAACTTCCATGATGCGATATTTGCGTACATTGGCCGATCGAGATTTAGCGCTCGATCGCACCATGATTCCGCTGGGATCTTGCACGATGAAATTAAATGCGGCCACTGAAATGGAAGCGGTTACTTGGCCGGAATTTTCATCCCTTCACCCATTTGCACCGGCCGAGCAAAGTGCCGGATCTCGGCAACTTATTAAAGAGTTAAGTGATTGGTTGATTGCAATTACTGGCTATGACGCAGTATCGCTACAGCCAAATGCCGGTAGCCAGGGGGAGTTCGCTGGTCTGTTAGCAATTCGCAATTATCACGATTCGCGTGGCGACCAAGCTCGCAAGATTTGCTTGATCCCATCTAGTGCTCACGGCACCAATGCAGCTAGTGCGGTTATGGCTGGAATGAAGGTCGTGGTAATTGAATGTGATGCCGAAGGAAATGTAAGCATCGAAGATCTTGAAGCAAAGATTGCCGCCCACAGTGGGGAAGTGGCTGCGTTGATGGTTACTTATCCTTCAACCCACGGTGTTTTCGAAGTCGAGATCTCACGGATCTGCGCCTTGATTCATGATGCTGGTGGTCAGGTTTATGTCGATGGTGCGAACTTAAATGCCTTGGTTGGTTTAGCCCAGCCTGGAAAATTCGGGGCAGATGTATCGCATTTGAATCTGCATAAGACATTTTGTATTCCGCACGGCGGTGGCGGTCCGGGAGTTGGTCCAGTAATTACCCGTGCGCATTTGGCACCGTTCTTACCTAACCATCCAATGGACGCTCTGGCGGGCCCAGCAACTGGACCTGGCCCAATCTCGGCAGCTCCCTTTGGTTCAGCCAGCATCTTGCCAATTAGCTGGGCATATATTCGCTTGATGGGCGGCACGGGTCTAACTCATGCAACCCAAGTTGCGATTCTCTCGGCCAACTACATCGCTCGAAAGTTGCAAAATGATTTCCCAGTTCTCTACACGGGCGCTAACGGTTTGGTGGCTCATGAGTGCATCCTGGATTTACGCGAGATCACCAAGATCAGCGGCGTGACTGTTGATGACATCGCTAAGCGCTTGATGGATTATGGCTTCCATGCTCCAACCATGAGCTTTCCGGTAGCGGGTACTTTCATGATCGAACCGACTGAGAGTGAAGATATCGCCGAACTCGATCGCTTTATCGCGGCCATGAAGGCTATTCGCGCCGAGATTGATCAGATTATTAAAGGTGAAGTAATGGTTGAGGGTTCAGCGCTTCGAAATGCGCCTCATACGATTGAGGCGGTTTTAGATCCTAATTGGGATCGAGCCTATAGCCGAGCCACGGGCGCTACGCCTGGGACCCGAGAGGGGCTTATTTCGGGTGAGTTAATTGGCACTCGCGGTAAGTATTTTCCTACTGTCGGTCGTGTTGATGGAGTTCATGGCGACCGGAATCTGATCTGTGCTTGCACGCCAGTAGCTGAATACGCGGAATAGATAACCAGCAAATCACGCTGGAAAAGGGGTAGTGGCTAATTCCTTTTACTTAACATAATGTAACTTATCGGCGTTTACTCACACGGGCGAAATAGCTCAATCCACCAGCAAAACCTAAGCCAATGAGCAACACCAATACCCAGGCAAACTCGCCCACTCGATCATAAATCGTTCTAGTCGAATTAAGCGCCACCGCACTATTGATACTGGCTGAAATGTTTTCCTTAGTCGATTTCAAAACTCTGCCATTAGTGTCGACAATTGCCGAGATGCCAATTGTTGAAACGCTGACCGCATATCGAGCATGTTCAATACTTCGGATCCGAGTTATCGCCAGTTGCTGGGCGCTTTGAGCCGTGTTTGCAAAAGTCGCACTGTTGGTCTGAACCACGAATAGATTGCTTGAGTTGGCCGAGCTTTGAATTAATCGATCATCAATTAGCTCGAAACAGATGATTGGAGCGATCTTGGCTTGGCCCACCTGATGAATTACTGCGGCGTTGCCCGGCGTAAAGTCTTCGACTTGATTGGGCAAATCCGAGAAAAATGTCAATGTAGAACGTAGCGGCATTACCTCACCAAACGGGGTCAAATGTCGCTTTATGTAGCGAGTAGTTGCGCCCACTTTAGGTTCCCAAAGAACCGAAGCATTCTGCAATTGACCTTCGGTACGCAGAACTGCCCCGATAATTAATGGCACTTCGGACTTGTCGACTAACGAGGTAATCGCACTGCCGATTTTAGGAATGTTAAATGGGTCAACATCAACTGAATTCTCTGGCCAAATAATTAAATCTGGCTTCTTGCCGCCACTTAGAGCCTCCTCGGTTGCGGTTAAATGTCGATAGAAAACTTCAGTAGCGCGTTCGTTGAAATCTAAACCCAGCTTTGGAACAGAGCCCTGTACAGCTAGAACTTGAAAAGTTTGTCGTGGTGAGTTGTTAGGAAATACAAATATGCCAACAAGCGTTAACGCGATTGCGATACCTGGGAGAGTCAAACCACTTCCCCGCTTTGCGAGTTGGAAAGCGGCAACACCCAATAAAAGTGTGGCTAAGGAAAGTAGAGATACGCCACCGACACTAGCTAATCGCGCATATGGCGCATCAACTTGGGAGAATCCAATACGTAGCCAACCAAAGCCGCCGAATGGAAAACGACTCCGTAACTCTTCTAACGCCAAGAAAGCAACGGGAAGAAAGAAGTACCAGTACTCCCCTAGTCGCTTGAGCAGCGCCAAAGGAAGATAGAAAATGGTCTGCAATAAAGCGAGGGCAATCCAGGGCGTGATGCCGACATATTTATTGCTCCAGATCAAACCTGCAGCGTTGAAAGTAAATGCGAATATCGCGAAAGAAATTAAATACTTATCGCTTTTAGTTATCGTATAAATCAGCAATGCAAAAGCCAGAGGCGCAGCAAACCAGAGACCAATCGGTTTAAATGCCGCTGAAAGAAGTAACCCGCTTAAGAGCGCATGAAGTGCGTACAAGCTGCTACCAACCGAGGGCGGCGATTAAGCGATCGATACTCGCACCCAACCCGTACTGATCTTTGATTTGATAAAGCTTTGATAAGTCCGCCGGAGGCTTAGGCATTGAGAGATCAACTTTAGGTAGCGGTGCATCACGGGCAACTCGGACTAATTTTGGCGCAATACTTAAATAATCCGCACCTGCAATTATCTTCTTAGCCAGCGCTGGTGGCAATGAATCATGTGCTTCATGCGCCGCAGCGAGCGCGTCTTCCACTGTTGCAAAATTGTTAGCTATTACCGCAGCACCCTTTTCCCCGATTCCTTTAACGCCGGGCAGCCCATCAGATGGATCTCCGCGGAACATCGCAAATAAGTCATAGCGATCACCTGGAATTTCGTACTTGTCTGCCACATACTTGAGATCGACTAAATCATGCTGTGATATTCCTTTTGCTAAATAGACAACCTTGATATCCCGTTTGTCATCGACCATCTGAAAAAGATCACGATCGCCCGTAACAATTCGAATCGGCCCAGGTTCGACTTCGGCATAAGTGGCCATAACATCATCGGCTTCATAATCATCAACACCAACGACGGGAATTCCAAAGAGATCTAAGATGTCGAGCAGAATCGGAATCTGTGGAGTTAGCGTTTCCGGTTCTACTTCTTCTTCGCCTTCTTCTTCCAAACGATTAGCTTTGTAATCTGGAAAGAGATCAACCCGCCAACTTGGTCGCCAATCCCCATCGAGGCAAGCAACTATTCGGTTCGGTTTGTAGATGCCAATCAAGCGCGCAGTCATATCGAGGTAGCCGCGAATTGCATTAACTGGCGTGCCGTCAGGACCTAATAAAGTGTCGGGCATTCCGTAGTAAGCGCGGTACCAAAGCGAGGCGCTATCGAGCAACATCAAAGTCATAAGTCACCCAGCATATAACTGACTACTCCCCGATCAATCCGCTTTACTGCTTCGCGACAAGTTGGGCGTAGTTTTTCACTCGCTGCCGCGATTTGATTCATAAGATCAATTAGTTGTTTGGTCGATCTCACAAAGTCGCCGACCGACATATCGCTACCTTTTAATACATTGTTCAAAGAGTTGCCATTGGCCCAGCGATACGCGATGTAGCAAAAGCCTAAATCTGGGGCTTTTTGCGTCTGAACTTGGTGCTTCTCTTCGATTTCTTCTAGCTGGCCCCAAACATGTGCGATCTCTCCCAGAGCGTTTGCGACGTTTTGATGTGGAATCTTTGGCGCTAAATCTTCCTGTGAGCGAGATTGGTAGATCATGCAGGAGACAACTGAGAGCAATTCGGCTGGATTTAAATCATCGAGTAGTCCTAAGCGAATTGTTTCGGTAAGCAGTAGATCGGATTCAGCGTAAATTTTTGCCAAGATCTTTCCTTGGGCAAGGGGCTTTTCGCCCTCGATATAGCCGAGCTCATCCAAGACCGCACAAATACGATCAAAAGTTTTAGCGATAACGTGAGTGCGATTCTCAATTCGATTGGTTAGTCCCTCATTCTCGCGTCGTAGTCGACCAGCGCGTTCTTGGATACGCGCGTGCGCTTCGCGTTCATTACAACCATGGCAGGAATGATTTCGTAACGCTTTACGCAGTTGATCGATTTCACCCTCGAGATGTTGGCGTTGTCTATTGTCAAAAGTTTTTCGTCCGCCACGCTTGGAAAGAAGGGCCTCAAGCTCTTTTACTTCACGGCGCATCGATGCGTACTGGTTGAAATCACCTAAGTGACATTGAGCTGATTCAACTAACTCGTCTATTGCCGTTTGATTACGTCGCACTTGGCGATCGAGCCCGACCACCGCACGATCAGCTTGGAACTGCGCGAATGATGATTCCAAAGAGCCACGTGCTCGCTCGCGACCAAAGCGACTAATCAAATTAATTGCCATGTTATAGGTTGGCGTAAATGATGAACGCAGCGGATAAGTTCGAGTGGAAGCTAAACCGGCAGCAGTGGCCGAATCAACTGAAGGCGACCACTGCACAACTGCGTTACCTTCAATATCAATTCCGCGGCGGCCAGCACGGCCAGTTAACTGGGTGTACTCCCCTGGTGTGATTGGCACATGGGCTTCACCATTCCACTTAGTTAACTTCTCCAACACAACCGTGCGTGCTGGCATGTTGATTCCGAGAGCTAAAGTTTCAGTTGCAAAAACTGCCTTAATTAGTCCCCGTTTAAAGAGATCCTCGATTGCTTCCTTAAAACTGGGCAGTAAACCTGCATGGTGTGCGGCTATGCCACGTTCGAGAGCACTTAACCATTGATCAAAACCCAGGACTGCCAGGTCTTCCTCGGCTAAGTTCTGCGTGTAATAAAGCGCGGTCTTAGTAATTTCAGCGCGTTCCTCGGAATTTGTTAGACGCAGCCCAGCATTCAAGCACTGGTTTACGGCTGCATCGCAACCTGCACGAGAAAAAATGAAAGTGATCGCTGGCAGCAGATTCTCACGATTTAACTTTTCAATAATATCTGCGCGTGACAGTCGGCTCTCGTTCTGACCAAATCGCTCACGTCTATTGCGATCGGTATGAACTTTACGCATTGCTTCGCGTTCGAGTTTTAGAATTTCAGGATTAACTTGTCCCGGTTTGCTGAATAAGTCAACTAAACGTTGGCCAATTAAGACATGTTGATAGAGCGGGATCGGTCTGACTTCGCTAACTACAACTGTGGTGTTTCCGCGAATCTCGTTTAGCCACTCACCAAACTCCTCGGCGTTGGAAACAGTGGCCGAAAGCGAGACAACTTGCACGCTTTCCATGAGGTGAATCAGTACTTCTTCCCAGACTCCGCCGCGAAATTTATCGGCCAAGTAGTGAACCTCATCCATTACTACCCAGCCCAAGTTGTTAAGGGTGTTGGATCCGGCATAGAGCATGTTAC
>Ga0315901_10009029_pt1 | contig 11511 bp, 11 predicted proteins | sample LakEriMetagenome_10_FD_203761 | JGI IMG/M metagenome (GOLD analysis project Ga0315901, IMG submission 203761) | Freshwater fungal communities from buoy surface, Lake Erie, Ohio, United States - Buoy 2 MA116 | ecosystem: Environmental > Aquatic > Freshwater > Lake | place: USA: Lake Erie, Ohio...
CCCCAGCGGCCACGAGCGTTGTTTGCGCTCCCCTTCGATGCACTCGGCTCGCCTACGGGCGGTCGAGGTCGTTCAGTTCTTCGCGCGGAAGTTCTTCGACGTTCACGTCCTTGAAGGTGAGAATCTTCACTTTCGAGACGAAACGGCTCTTGCGGTACATGTCCCAGACCCACGCGTCGGTCAACTCCACTTGGACGAGTGGCCGCGTCGACTCTCCGGTGACGGAGACCTCGACGTTGTTGGCCAGATAGAAACGGCGCTCGGTCTCGACGGCGTAACGGAACATGGCCGCGACGTCTTGGTACTCGTGCGCCAACTGGAGCTCGCGCTCGGCCTCGAATTCTTCGAGGTCGTCAGTGCCCAATGGAGGAGCCTTTCGTGAGACGAAAGACGATCAGAAGTCGCGCTTCTCGCGCACCTTGGCAGCCTTGCCGCTGCGATCGCGGAGGTAGTACAGCTTGGCGCGACGCACGTCGCCCTTCTTCACGACCTCGATCTTGGCCACGCTCGGGCTGTGCACCGGGAAGGTGCGCTCGACACCCACGCCGTAGCTCACCTTGCGCACCGTGTAGGTCTCCTGAACGCCCGAACCCGAACGGGAGGTGACGTTGCCCTGGAAGATCTGCACACGCTCTTTGCCGCTCTCGACCACGCGCACGTGGACCTTGAGTTCGTCGCCGGGCCCGAACTCGGGGATGTCGGTGCGAAGGTTCTGCAGGTCAACGATGTCGGTGGTCTTCATGATGCGTCCTCGGGTCGGGTAGCCGGTCAAGGATACGGGACGGCTGGGAACTCTTCCAACAGGCGTTTCTCCTGGTTGGAGAGGCCACCACGGGCGTCGATGAGGTCGGGACGCACACGCAGGGTGCGGTGCAGGGCCTGGGCCAACCGCCAACGTTCGATTCGGGCGTGATCGCCGCTGCGCAGGATCTCAGGAACCGTCCAGCCCCGGAAATCGGCCGGTCGCGTGTAGTGCGGTTCTTCGAGGAGTCCCGACGTGCCGAAACTCTCGGTGACCGGGCTCACGTCGTTGCCCATGGCACCAGGAATCAACCGCGCGACGGCCTCGATCACGAGACAGGCCGCCACTTCGCCACCCGACAACACCACGTCGCCGATGCTGATCTCACCGTCGACGAGGTGTTCGACCACGCGATGATCGACACCCTCGTACCGACCGCACAGAAGGCTGAAACCGCCTCCGGTCTCGTGGGTCGCAGCGAGTTCTCGCGCCATCGCCTGATCGAAACGACGGCCACCCGGGCTGAGGAGGAAGAGCGGACGGGGCGGGGCGGCCGCTTCCACCGACGCGAAGATGGGCTCGGCGCGCATGACCATGCCGGCACCGCCACCGAACGGCGCGTCGTCGACCGAACGATGCACATCGGTCGTGTGTTCGCGAAGGTCGTGACACCGCAGATCGAGCAAACCGTTCTCGCGGGCCTTGCCCAACAGACTCTCGGAGCAGAAGCCGTCGACGAGGGCGGGGAAGATGCTGAAGACGTCGACTCTCATGCTTCGTCCAGATCGAAGAGACCTTCGGGAGCATCGACGTGCACGACGATGCCATCGGCCACGTGTTCGACGCGCGCGACGAAGCGTCCCGGCACGAGCGCACCCGAGTCGAGTTCGAGCAGATCGTCGGCCGGATTGGCGACCACGGCGACGCAACGACCGCGCGCCGTACCCTGCTGATCGATCACCTCGGCCCCGATGACTTCGTGAACCCACACCGCGTCCGGATCGACGAGGGGTTCGGCCCAGATGGTTCGATTCACCAATCGCTCGATGGTGTTGCGATCGTCGACACCAGCCAGTCCAACCACCGGCCGACCCGAGGCTTCGAACGATTCGACGATCTCGACCCATCCACCGGGCCAGCCCTCGCACCACAAACGTGCTCCGACCGCGACCCGTTCGGTGCGATCGGTGGAGAGGTTGACGTGCACACGGCCGCGAACGCCGTGGGGGCGACCGAAACGGCCGACTTCGAGCAGATGGGGCGGGCGCAACTCGGTCATTGCCGAGCCGATCGAATCAGTCGACGAAGTCGACGTCGACCTCGCTGCCGTCCTTGGCGGCGGCGGCGCGCACGAGCGTGCGAATGCTCTGCGCAGTGCGGCCACGACGGCCGATGACGCGGCCCAGATCGCCGGGGCCGACCTTCACTTCGAGCTTGGCGCGGTGACGGCCCTCGACTTCGTTCACGACCACGGCGTCGGGATCGTCGACGATGGAGCGCACCACGTGGGTGAGAACGGCGACGGCCGTCGGCGAGGCGTACTGGTTGGGATCGCTCACGATGGAACTCGTGGGATCACTTACCGCGGGCGGCGGTGAACTGCGCCCACGCACCCGAGATCTCGAGGAGCTTGCGGACACGCTCGGTGGGCTGGGCGCCCTTCATCAACCAGGCCACGGCCTTGTCGTTGTCGATGTTGAGACCCGACGGCTCGAGGCGCGGGTTGTACTGGCCGAGGATCTCGAGGAAAGCACCGTCGCGTGCGGTGCGGCTGTCGCTCGCAATGACGCGGTAGTACGGCTGCTTGGTCTTTCCGATTCGAGTGAGACGCAACTTGACGGCCATGTAAGAAGAACTCCTGGGGTCACGGATCCGCGGATGATCCGTGGACGGGGACCCTGTGAGGTTAGCGGTGGCTCTCGGGCGTCCCCAACGCCCGCCGACCAGGACCTCAGCGCGACGGCGGGAAGGGAAAGCCACCCGGTGCCGAGCCGGCCCCCGGGAGTCCGGGCAGACCCGCGCCGGGTCCGCCGCCCATTCCTCCGGCCAGGCCGGCCAGGGCGCCCAAACCACCGCGCTTGCCCTTCTTGCCGCCTCCCATGCCACCCATGCGCTTCATCATCTTTTGCATCTCGGAGAACTGCTTCACGAGCCGATTGACCTCGGCGATCGAACGGCCACTCCCCTGCGCGATGCGCTGACGACGACTGCCGTTGATGATCTCGGGCTTGCGACGTTCGTCGGGCGTCATCGATCGGATGATCGCCTCGATGGGCTTGAGGTCGTCGTCACCGATCTGAGCGTTCTTCAACTCCTTGGGCATCCCGGGCAACATGCCGAGCACACCGCCAAGAGGACCCATCTTCTTCAACGACTGCATCTGCTCGAGGAAGTCGTCGAGAGTGAACTCCCCTTCGAGGAGCCGAGCCGCGGCCTGTTCGGCCTGATCCTTCTCGAACGCCTTCTCGGCTTGTTCGATGAGCGTGAGGACGTCGCCCATGCCGAGGATGCGGCTGGCCATGCGATCGGGATGGAACTGATCGAACGCGTCGAGCTTTTCGCCCGTACTGGCGAACGCGATCGGACGGCCGATCACTTCCTTGACCGACAACGCCGCACCACCGCGTGCGTCGCCGTCGAGTTTCGACAGGATCACACCGTCGATCTGCAAAGTGGCGTGGAACGCTTCGGCGACGTTGACCGCGTCCTGGCCGGTCATCGCGTCGATCACGAGGAACGTGTAGTTGGGCGTGATCTGGTCGGAGATCTGACGGATCTGGGCCATCATCTCGTCGTCGATGGCCAAGCGACCGGCGGTGTCGACGATGAGAACGTCCTTGCCCAAACGGCGGGCCTCGGCCAGACCACGTGTGGCGGTGGTGACCGGGTCGCCGGGTTCGCTGAACACCGGCACGTCGATCTGCGAACCCAAGGTGCGCAACTGTTCGACAGCGGCCGGACGCTGAAGATCGGCTCCGACGAGGAGCGGATGACGTCCTTGCGACTTGAACCAGCGGGCCAACTTCGCCGAGTTGGTGGTCTTGCCGGAACCCTGCAGACCCGCCATGAGGATGACGGTGGGCGGCTTGCTCGAGTACGAAATCTTGAGTGTCTCGCCACCGAGGATCGACGTGAGCTCGGTGTTGACGAGTTTGATGATCTGTTGGCTGGGATCGAGCGCCTTCGACTGCTCGATGCCGATGGCTCCCTCGCGGATACGAGCCACGACGTTGCGAACGACGCCGACGTTCACGTCGGCTTCGAGCAACGCGGTGCGAATCTCCTTCAGCACCTCGTCGACATCGGCCTCCGACAGGCGGCCTTTGCCACGAATGCGCTTGAAGATCCCCTCGAAGCGGCCGGACAGATTGTCGAACATGGTCAGGTCAGGCTAGCGATCGTGTCGCCGAGCCACCGGGGCGCTATCGATCAGCCGACGTACACCTCGGTCACGATGTCGTCGACCACGGTGAGATTCACGCGTGCCGTCGAATAATCCATCGTGATCGGGAACTCCTCGCCGTCACGGGCCACGACACGCGCGACCCAGCCCTGAGATTCGGCGGCCTCGACCGCCGCTTTCTCGGTGAGCCCGACCAGATCCTGCTCGGCTCCCTTCGGCACGTCGACACCCGTGACCGAGCCGTCCGTGCCGGGCACACCGGTATCGACGGTCACGTCGCCGGGCACCTCGGCCTGCTGCACGTATTCGTCGGGCATGGCCGACACGAGATAACGCGACTCGTAACCGTCTTGGGTAGCGAGGAACGCATAGCCCGGCACGAGATACACCGCGCCGTCCTCGCTCCACACGTACACGAGTTCTTCTTCGACGCCCTCGATGGTGACCGTGATGGTTTCCGGCTCGACCGGAACCGAATCGACCGGTGGCATCGGCTCGATGACCGGACCAGTGGTCACGTCGACCGCGATGGCCGGATCGATGGCGACACCACCACCGCGCGCCATCGGCCCGCCGGTTCCGGTCCACATACCGTTGTACTCGTTGGTCATTCGCTCGATCGCCGCCGACGTACCGACGCGCGGGTACTCGGCGAACTTCTGCGGTGTGGCCAGAACTCCACTGGCCCACGTGAGTTCGCCGTTCTCGCCGTATGACGCACTCATCGACATCGGCGAGCGCACGCCGTCGAGGCGCACCCAACCGGTCACGCTCGCGTTCCAGTCGTCGGCCCACGCGTCGATCTCCAGATCGTCGGCCGAGTAACCGAACGCGGCCGCCATCTCGCGGAACGTGGCGATCGCCTCGTCCTTCGACGGCACACCGACCGGCGGTTCGAGCGGGGCGCACGGCATCGGCGTCACCGCGGGTTCGACAGCATCACTGCTCGCGTCGCCACTCACCGCCGGGTCGACCGGCTCGGGCAGTACACATTCGGGCATCGCGGTGACATTGCCGAATCCGGCCGAATACCACCACGACAACATGGCGTCGCTCGACACGTTGATCGACGGTTCCGAACCATCGGTCGAGCCGGCCATCCATGTCGTGTATTCCCACGGCTCACCCACACCTTCGGTGCGCTCGGCGAACTCCCCCGAGATGTCGAAGTAATCGACGAGGAAGCGCAGTGAATCGTCACTCGGCCGCGGATCGGCCGCCAGTACCCAGGCCCAGGCCGGCGAGTCGAGGGCCGGCAAGTCGCCACCGATCACGAACTTCCACTCGACCGGTCGGTACATCATCTTGTCGCCGACCATCGGCGAGTTGGCCGCCATCTCGGCTCCGGCCATCGCGGTTCCACCGGTGGCACGAATGATCGGCGGGTTGGCGCCATCGGGATCGTCTCCACACGCGGCGACGAGCGCAATCATGGAAACGATCGGGAGCACGTGACGAACCATGTGGGTCACGGTACGGCTGGCAGTGAGTCGAGTCATGGCACTCTGACGTTCGGTGACGGGTGTCCGGTTCCCGTTCTCGCCACGAATCGTCAGGAGACGTCGAGCAGGGCGCCCACGAACTCGTTCGGATCGAATTCGACCAGGTCGGCGATCGACTCGCCCAGACCCACCAATTTCACCGGCAGACCCAATTCGGTTTCGATCGCGAACACGATGCCGCCCTTGGCCGAGCCGTCGAGTTTGGTGAGCACCACTCCGGTCACACCCGCCGCATCGGTGAACTCTCGGGCCTGAGCCAGCCCGTTCTGGCCCGTGGTCGCATCGATCACGAGAAGAACTTCGGTCACCACACCCGGTTCTTTCGACGCGACGCGACGAACCTTGCGAAGTTCTTCCATCAGGTTGCTCTTGTTCTGCAGACGTCCGGCCGTGTCGCCCAACACCAACGAGACGCCTTTGGCGTTCGCGCGTTGCACGCCGTCGTAAATGACCGAACTCGGATCGCCGCCCTCAGCACCACGCACCAGTTCGGCCCCCGAGCGATCGGCCCAGGTTCCGAGCTGCTCGGCTGCCGCCGCACGGAACGTGTCGCCCGCGGCCAGGATCACCGAACGGCCCGCGGCCACTTGCTGCGCGGCCACTTTGCCGATGGTGGTGGTCTTGCCGACGCCGTTCACACCCACGAACAACCAGACGTTCACCTGACCGGACGCAGCGAGCGAGTCGTCGAAGTGCAGCGAGCGATCGGCACCGTGCAGGCGACTCGACATGTCGGCGGCCAACGCGGCGATGAGTTCGTCGGGGGTCGAGATTGCCTTGGCCTTCACCCGCTCACGCAATCCGTCGAGGAGAGCGGTGGTCACACCGATGCCGACGTCGGCGCGTAGCAACGCCTCTTCGAGATCGTCCCAGGTGTCGTTGCCGATGCTCTGACGCGAACGGACACCGCCGAGAACACCGGCCATGGCCGCAGCGGCCTTGCCCATGCGCTCGCGAAACGACGGGGCCCGTCCTTCGACGGCCGGTTCGACGACCGGCACGTCGACTGGTTCAACGATGTGTTCGACGACTGGTTCGACGACTCGTTCGACGACGGCGGCCTCGGCATCACCGACTTCGACGATCGGTGGTTCGAGGCGCGGCGGTGCCGAGCGGATCTCCGGTGCCCTGTTGTCGGTCGGTGGGGTCTCGGGAGGTACTGGTGTGACTCGTCGTCGGTTGACGACCACCACACCGAGGCCGAACACGACGGCCACCACGAGCAGGACGATGATCAGCGTCTGAGCGTTCATTCCACAGACGTGTCTATCAGGACGATGCGCTGCTCTTCTCGGTCACGACCTTCGACGAGCCACCTGGCTGCATCGTGACGCCGAGCAGGCAGTCACCGGCCTCCATCGTGCGCTTCTGGTGGCTCACGATGATGAGCTGAGCATCCTTGCGGAACTCGTTCACGAGGCCGAGGAAGCGATGCAAGTTCACGTCGTCGAGCGCAGCCTCCACTTCGTCCATCACGTAGAACGGCGACGGACGACTGCGGAACACGGCGAACAGGAATCCGAGGGCCGTGAGGCTGCGCTCGCCACCCGACAGCAAACTCAACTTCTTGACGTTCTTTCCGCTCGGCTTGGCTTCGACTTCGATGCCTGTGTTGAGCAGGTCGTCGGGGTTGGTCAGAACGAGTCGACCGGTTCCGCCCGGGAACAACATGGCGAACAACTGCGTGAAGTTGGCGCTCACGTCGGCGTAGGCCGCGGCGAAGACCTGCTGAATCTCGGTGTCGATCGCCTGGATCACCCGCATCAACTCGCGGCGCGTGTTGCGCACGTCCTCGAGCTGGGCTTCGAGGAAGGTATGGCGTTCCTGCAACTCGGTGAACTCCTGAAGCGCCAACGGGTTGATCGGACCCATGAGGCGCAGTTCGCGTTCGAGTTCACGCACACGAGCCAACGGATTGGTTCCTTCCGGCAACGCTGGCATCTCGGCCGCTTCGGCCACACTCGGCTCGACGTCGAGATCACGACGCAAGGTCTCGACCGTCGTCTCGAGTCGCAACTTCGTTTCGGCTTCCTCGAGCTCTCCGCGCCGTGACAGTTCGCGAACTTCTTCGAGTTCACGCTCGGCGCTCGAACGAGCCTTGCGCATCGAGTCGAGTCGTGACGCCAACTCGCGCACTTCGTCACTCTGGCGGCGGCGGCGCTCGTGCAGATCGGCCAAACGAACCTCGATGCGCTGACGATGGCCTTCCACGATCGCGCTGAGACGATCAGTCGCGCGAATGATGCGCTCGATGCGCTCACGATGCGAGGCCACTTCGCTACGAGCAGCGGCGTCGGCTTCCAGACGACGCTCGGCATCGGCCAAACGGGCCTCCAGGAACTGGCGACGCTCGAGGAGTCCGGCCGATCGCACCTCGAGATCACGACGCCGGCCCGACAACAGAGCCGCCTTGGCATCGAGCGACGCCCGAGCCTCACCTCGCACGCGCGCGGCTTCGACTTCGGCCGCTTCGTCTTGTTCGAGCGTGGGCAGCACCCGCTCGAGCTCGGCCACGCGCGAACGCTGCCCGCTGAGACGCTCTTCGAGGTCACGCCGTGTGACGTCGAGGCCTTCCACTTCGGAGCCTTGTTCGCGCCGCTCACTTTGCACTCGCGCCAAGGCTTCGGATGCCGCGGTGAACGACGCGTCGTTGGCATCGAGCTTCTTCTTGCCATCGGCTTCTTGTTGACGAGCCACCTGCTGCTCGATCGCGGCCGCTCGAACTTCGTCGTCACGCCGTGCGAGATTCGCCGCCGCCGATTCGGCGCGCGACGTCGCTTCTTCGAGCGCAGCCGCCGTGGCTCCCCCACCACCGGTACCGATGCGCCAGCCCGAGGCCGTGAAACGATCGCCGTCGCCGGTGACGGCCACGAGCGACGGATCGGCGATCACCACGTCGACTGCGGTCGTCCAGTCGGTGACGCGCACCGCCCGCGCGAGCAATGCGTCGAGAAGACCGTCCACACCGGGTCGGCGGCCGCGAACGTGCGGTCGCACCGCCTGAGTTCCACTCGGCACCGAGGCCAGAGCCACCGCGCGCGTACCCAACGCGAGTACCGCTCCGCTTGCCGTCGATGTGCGCAGTCGCTCGATCGCCCGGCGCGCTGCGGCTGGATCATCGACGACGACGGCCGACACCGCCTCACCAAGAGCCGCTTCCACCGCCTCGCCCCAACCGTCGTCGATCTCGATCACGTCGAGCAGGGCCCCGACGACACCGGACACGTCACGCAACACTTCGGCACCGGCTCGCGCCCGGGCGCTGTCGAGCGCCAACTGCAGAGCCTCGGCCCGGGCCTGCCAGCGCGACAACTCCGACTGGGCGTCGGAACGCGCGTTGACCGCCGCCTCGTACGTGGCATCGGCCGTCATGCGCCGCGACTCGGCCGCGGTCACTTCGCTGACGAGCGGAGCCTCCACGGCCTGCGCCTGTTCGAGTTCGTCGCGCAACCGCTGGATCTCGCCGGCCAGACGACTATCACGTTCGGCCAGATTCTCGAGTCGTGTCGCGAGACGGCGGTACTCGGATTCGGCTGCTTCGAGGGCGGCTCGCAGCGTGCGCAATTCGCCGCGCACTTCGGCCGCGGCACTCGACGCCGACTGCGACGACGACAACTCGTCGAACAAGGTGACCGCGGCCGCCTTCTCGCCTTCGAAGACCGCCTCGTCGTTCGTGAGTTCGCGCCCCTCGGGTTCGAGACGGGCGATACCAGCTTCCACATCGCCGAGTTCGGCGCGCAGAGCCGCGGCGTCGGCTTCGAGACTGGCGACCAGACCCGAGTCCATGAGTTGTCCGCGATCTCGTTCGTACGAACGGCGGCGTTCGACCAACAGCATGGAGATACCGCGCGCGCGTTCGCGTAACTGCTCGACCCGCATCAACTCGTCGGACAATCCACTCTCACCGCGGGCCGACAGTTCGGACTCGGCCGCCATCACACCGGTGTCGAGTTCGGCCAACTGCTTGCGCAATTCACCCTCGCGCCGGGTGGCTTCGGTGCGGTCGCCGGCCAACGCCTCGAGTCGGCGACGGAATCCGGCGATCTCGCGGCCGGCCAGGAAGATCTGCAGCGCGCTCAGTTCGGCGACGAGATCACCGTGACGGCGCGCGGCCTCCGCTTGCCGCTCGAGCGGACGCAACTGCCGACGGACTTCGCGCAAGAGGTCTTGTACGCGCAGGAGGCTCGCTTCGGTTGCCTCGAGGCGACGTTCTGACTTCTCTTTGCGTTTGCGGAACTTGAGAACGCCAGCGGCCTCTTCGATGATCGAGCGGCGATCTTCGGGACGGGCGTTGAGCACAGCGTCGATCTGACCCTGGCTCACGATCACGTGTTGCTGACGACCCACGCCGGCATCGGAGAGCAGTTCTTGCACGTCGAGCAGACGACACTGCACACCGTTGATCGCGTACTCGCTCTCGCCGGTTCGGAACAGCGTGCGGCTGACGCTCACCTCGCTGAACTCGACGGGTAAGAGGCCGGCCGAGTTGTCGAGGGTCAGAGTCACCTCGGCGCGCCCGAGGGCCGGCCGCTTGGCGGTACCGGCGAAGATGACGTCGTCCATCTTCTGGCTGCGCACCGCACTGGGGGCCTGCGCGCCGAGAACCCAGGCGATGGCGTCCACCACGTTCGACTTGCCCGAACCGTTGGGTCCGACCACCACCGTGACCCCTGGTTCGAGGTCCATGACGGTGGTGTCGGCGAAGGACTTGAAGCCCTTGAGGGTCAGCGTCTTCAGGAACACGGCACGAGCGACCCTAGTGGACGGACCCGCAGGTGGGCCGGAAGCGCCGAGGGCCTCAGCGCTGGCAGACCCGGCACCACGACGTGGTCCGTCCGGCCACCACGGCGCTGGTCACCACTCCCCGGCCACACGTGATGCACCGCTCACCGGCCCGGCCGTACACACGGTGGTTCTCTTGGAACGAACCGCCTTCACCCGACACGTCCACGTATTGAGAGTCTCCGAGGGTCGACCCACCCATCGCCACGGCGTCGGTCAGCACCGAGACGACCGCATCACGTAAACGCGCGACCTTCGCTCCGGTGACTCGATTGGCCGGGCGCAACGGACTGATGCCGGCACGATGCAGGATTTCGTCGCCGTAGATGTTGCCGATCCCGGCGATCAGGTGCTGATCGAGAAGCAAGGCCTTCAGACCCCGCCGGGTCGATCGCAGCATCGATCGCACATCGGCGATCGTCAATTCATCGACCAGCGGGTCGAGGCCGAGCGCCACCACGTCGGGCACTACCCGGTGAGCTTCACGAGGATCGTAAGCGACCACTTCGCCGAAGGTTCGCGGATCGACGAACCGCAACTCGTCGCGGTTTCCGATGTCGAGCACCACGTGGGTGTGGAGGGGTCGCGTCGTGTCACGGCGATCGATCAACACCTGACCGCTCATACGCAGATGAATCATCAACACGTCACCGGTGTCGAGCGGGCACAACAGGTACTTCCCCCGTCGCTGAGCGGCCACCGGCGTGGCTCCCGTGAGACGCGCGGTCAACTCCTCACGACTCGTGCGGCGCACCGAGCGCTCGCGGCCGACCCACACGCTGTCGATACGCCGACCCACGAATCGATCGGCCAGTCCGCGCCGGACCGTTTCGACCTCGGGGAGTTCAGGCACGCGAGATGTCGACGCCGCGTGACGTGAGCACGTCGAGGGCGCGCGCCGACGCGTCCTGAATGGCCGCCTTCTTCGAACGGCCCCGACCCGAGGCCACCGCTTCGCCCTCGACGACGATGGTGGCGCCGAACGTGGGTTCGTGCGCGGCTCCCGAACTCGTGGTCTCCACGACCGGTGGGCGGCCGAACTCGCGCGTGCACACCCGGATGAGAAGACTGCGCGAATCGAG
>Ga0315901_10009030_pt1 | contig 11511 bp, 16 predicted proteins | sample LakEriMetagenome_10_FD_203761 | JGI IMG/M metagenome (GOLD analysis project Ga0315901, IMG submission 203761) | Freshwater fungal communities from buoy surface, Lake Erie, Ohio, United States - Buoy 2 MA116 | ecosystem: Environmental > Aquatic > Freshwater > Lake | place: USA: Lake Erie, Ohio...
TGCCACGAGGCCGGAAGAAAGCCCCACCTTCTACTTGAAACTTATCTAATTGCGGAGTAGAGTTACCACCTCGATATGACACACCCAAATATGAACACCCCAACACCCGACTACGGCGAGCTGTGGAAAAGTTTGACATGATCCATGATGAGTGTAAATATTAACGCATGAATAAACGCTCACCAAAAGGCTCGTGCAACAATCTAATTCGAGAAGCAATAGCAAAAGGTCTGCATTTAGAAGATGGAGTCCTTGTTCTACCAAGCGGAAAACCTGCCCGCATCAAGAGGTCGGCAAACGGATATAACATTGTGTCTCTTGGGCCAAGCAATAAAAGAAGGTCTTTTACTGTTGGCAGGATTGTGTGTTGGCTTACTCATGGAGAGCCAAAAAACGATGATTTGCAGGCAGATCACATCAATCGAGTTAGGTGGGATGATAGACCGGAAAATCTACGCTGGTTTTCAGCCTCTGAGAATGCATCAAATGTATCTGATGAAACAAAAAAGAAAAAAATAACCAACTGTTTTAAGCCTCGGAAAAGGTATCGAGGAGAAAATTGCAGTTGGTCAAAGTTAAACCTAGAACAGGTAAAGGAAATAAAGGCATGCAATCTAACACAGTCTCAATTAGCAATAAAATTCAAGGTTTCGCAACCGACAATATCTCGGATTCAAAATGGCAAAAGATGGCAATAGCAGCCTGCGCTGGCATGGCAGACCCGACAAAGGAGATTGCCGAACTCCGCCAAGCTCTCAGTGGACGCACGGTGTCCTGCGAACGGTGCAACGATTCAGCCACTCTGCGCGACCAACTCCACCGTATCTGCCAAGAAGGCTTTGGCAATCAAGACACCATCGGCGGCGAGGCTGCGGACGATTACGTTCTTCGACGGCTTACCGCCATGCGCGAGGCGATCCGTGAGGCGCATAATGCTATCAAGGCATCCCCGTATCCAGACCAGCAAGCCCTCGCCAAACTCCAACCCTTCATCAAATGAACTCAGCCCACGCATCCCTTCTTCAGTGGCTTCAGGAGAACTGTGAGCATGGCGTTTTTGAGCCAAAGCTGCTTATTTCCTACGATCTTGGAGGATGGAATATCTGCCTTATGAAAGGCCGTGGGATGTCGTCATCCTTCCATCAATCAGGCTGCGGAACCTCCTACGAAGCTGCCTGCTACGACCTACTTCAACAGCTCAAGAAATGAACTCAGAGCCAAACAACACTGCTGTCTGTATCGGTGGCTTCCTACTCGCTACCGGCCTTTGCATCATTCACCCCGGACTTTTGATGGCTGCCGTTGGGGCGGTTACTCTGTGGTTCCAATTCTCAAAGCCATGAATACCAAAGAACTACTAGAAGAGATTCTAGGCGACATCCAACGCCACGGTCGATCAATCGAGGAGCTTGTTTACTGCGACCGACAAAGCATCCCTCTGGATGAAGCCGAGTATCGCGCCCTTCAACTCATTTCCTCAATCGCACTCGCCAAGAAACTGAAAGAACCATGACCACACCCACACCACCCGCAGGATACAAGCTAGTCAAAGGAGAGGACATCAAGGACCGCGTGCCGGAAGGGGCGCTCATTTGGTCGTCCTCACAATCCCTTGAGGATGAGCCGGAATGGGTTTCTTCTGGTCGTGTGTGCATGTCGCTATATGCACCGGGGCAATTAACGGCCCACTACGCAATCCCGGAAACCAAGCCTGAGCCGGTTATCCCTGAAATCGGCCCGCAGCCTCCCAACGGCTACATTTTGAAACACAAGAGCGAGATGCCGGAGGAACTGCCAAATGGATACCTATTCTTTTATTATGGAAATTGGCATCCGGGGTCTTCCCGCCACCTAGCAAACTTTGCTTTCTCCCAGTGGTTCGCTATCAAAAATGAGAATCACAACCCCGTGGCCGAGATGAGACGAGAAGTATTGTCGAAAGACCCCATCGAAACCGAACCATCCGGCGTTGAGGCCGAAGTCTGCCGCGACATCAGCGAGCGCCAGAGGAAGGGTGTCGCCAAATACGGGACTACCGTGGCCGAGAACCCTCTTGAGCTACGGGAGTGGCTTCAGCACGCCTACGAGGAGACTTTGGACAAGGCGATCTACCTCAAAAGGGCCATCTGGCAGCTATCCAAGGAGAATGGAGATGGTCTGGAAAGGGCTATTGAGCTGCTTCGGGAGGAGAAGAGGAAGAGGGATTCGGCTGGTGCAACAAGTCCCGCATAGGCTATCCCGATAGCATATACACATAGAACAAGAAATATCCTATCGGATAGGCTATCACCATTCCAAACAAATCATTTTACTTCTCTAACAAGTTAGTATAGATACTCGGGTAAGATGAGGCTACCAAAACCAGTAAAGACCGCCAAAAACATCCTGTTGGACACAAACAGGTGGAGAGAAATGGACTTCGGCCAGCTTCCGTCTCGCCATCGCTACTTTTTGATCGTTCTGGAGTGCTTGGCTGACAAAGCTGGGGTTGTCCCTTGGGATTTGGAGCGAATCAATGAGGTTGCTGGCGACGGAGCGGACTTCAACCGAGTTGATGTCCATAAGCTAGGCAGGGACAATGCGGTATGGATGGATGGAGGAGTTTCACTGCTTCTCTCTCAATACATGAAAAGGCAATACAGTCAGTTGAGCAGGGATTGTAGGCCACACATTCAAGTTTGGCAGGCCATCGAAAGACACTGGGGGAAGCCCAAAGAGCCGTCCGAGCCAGAACCATTCATAGCTTGGTTTGAGGAAAAGGGCATTCGACGGCATGCCCCGCCTATCAAGAACGAGGATCAAGGCATAGGCGACGTTCCGGGCTGGAAAAAACGCATCATCGAGGAGTTGGGTCAACTTGACGAATTGAGCATCCCCAAAAGCATCCCGAAGATTGTCTATGATGCCATGACTGACCTGTTTGAATGGCGTCGAGAGGTGGCTATGAAGTCCATAACTCAATCAGAGGGCCACAAATGGTCTTGGACTAAGCGGCAGGCCAACCAAGACATAGATCAAATCCAGAGAATGCTGAAAACCTACACGCCGGAAGCAATCGAGGAGAACATCAGAAACTCAATCAGAACAAACAGCCTGTATCTCAACAAGCCCAAAGACTTCAAGTGCAACCTATTACCCAACAAGAAAGATGAAACCGAACCCTGAAAAACAAGAAGAGTGGGAAGCCCTTGGTGCGTCCATCACGGCCTCCGTCAAGAAAATGGCGGATGCCGAAAAGACCATCATAGAGGCCGGTTCTGAATTAGCAGAAGCCATGAGGAAGTTCCGTGTCTTTACCGGCATGTCTCAGGCTGATGCAGCCAAAATCATGCGTGTCACCGATGCCTACGTTTCTCAACTTGAGAGTGGGAAGAGGCGGTGGACGCCAAAAAGCGTCGAAAGGCTACTCGACCCGATTTTGCACATGACTCTATAAGGCCGTTGACCTCCCTCCCCATCCGCACTATCGTTGATTGCAACACAATATGACTCTCCCCAACATCCAAACCCATCACCCGTTCCTCCACGCCGAGTTCGTGTGCGCCTCCGAGCTTGAGCGACAAGCCGCAGACCTGCTCAAAAAGGCTAACCAAACGCGCATCAACGCTCTGGAACAGCTTCGGATGCAGCAGGGCTGGTCCAAGACGAAGCTGGCCTCCGTCATTGGCTTCCAGCCTCAGTTCCTCCACCGCATTCTTCAGGGGAAGTATCCGATGCACGAAAGCTACTTGGCGCGGGTGGATGCAGGGTTGAACGCAATAGCTCTGGCACAGCCGGGGCGCAACCAGACTCCGACACCATGAAAAACTCCACCGCCCCGGCTGTTGTCCAGCAGCGCCTTGTTCGGCCCGAGTTGCGCTTCAAGTCCGCAACGAACGAATGGCCGACACCTGACAGCCTATGGAAGCCACTGGATGACGAGTTCGGCTTCACGCTCGACGTGTGCAGCACCCACGAAAACGCCAAGTGCAAGAACCACTTCACGCTGGCCGAAGATGGACTGAAACAGCCGTGGGATGGTGTGGCGTGGATGAATCCGCCATACGGTGCGCAACTCGCCCGATGGGTCAAGAAGTGCCACGACGAAGCCAAGCGCGGCGTGCTGGTGGTCGGACTTATCCCCGTGCGCTCGAATACCTCATACTGGCATGACTACATCATGGGCAACGAAATCCGATTCGTGCGAGGATACCCGAAGTTTGGGAACGCCAAGCAAGGATTGAAAGCGCCCCTCGCCGTCGTGGTGTGGAGGCCGAACACCCAGCTCGCCGACGCGCAGCGTTCGGAGTAGCGCCAGTTCGCCAAAGCCCTTGCCTTCCCTTCAAATTACCGTAAGTATCGCCTAAATGGCATACCCTCCTATCAACCTCAAAGGCCGACGATTCGGCTGTCTGAAAGTCCTTAACTTCCTCGAACGAAATGAGCACCACAACTCCAAATGGCTGTGCCGCTGCGACTGTGGCAACGAAACCGAGGCCTACTATCAGCATCTCACCCGTGGCGAAAAGAAGTCCTGCGGGAAGTGCGGTCGAGTGAAGCGAGGGGTTAAGCCGAAGAAGAAGCCTTGAATTAACCGCAGCCTCGACGAATTTACCTCATGGACTCCCTCATCACCCAACTCCGCGCACTCCAATTCCTTGCTCACCGGGCGCACAACGTCATCAAAGGGCCGACTTTCTTCGAGGACCATGAGTTCCTTGGCGAGCTTTACCCGGCATACGAGGCAGCCTACGACAGCGCCGTGGAGCGAGTAATTGGCCTTGGGACCGAGAAGCTGAATCTCTCCAAGATCAACATCGCGGCCTCTCAGATGAGCGACATACTTCCGAACGAGACGAAGCCTGAGCCTTTCCTGCGCGCCATTCTTAAAGGCGAGAAAGACCTGTGCAAGATGATTGACGAGGCGGTTGAAAAGGCTTCGCAAGGCACGCAGAACTTGCTTCAGGGAATCTGCGATGACAGCGAGAAAAGGCAATACCAGTTAAAACAGCGTCTTTCCGCTTGAAGTTTACGGGAATAGAAAGCACATTTACCTATGCCAAAGAAATCACCATCACTATCAGTCGGTCGCGGCGAGAAACTTCCCGTGTCTCAGGGCGCGGGTCTAACCGCTAAGGGGAGAGCGCGTCTAAATCGTGAAACCGGCAGCAATCTCAAAGCGCCAACCAAGGACAAAGACAATCCTCGACACAAAAGTTTCTGTGCCCGCAGCTCTTCATGGAATGGCGAGCGCGGCAAAGCAGCCCGTGAGCGTTGGGGCTGCTGATGAATTTGAGCCAAGAAGGAACGCTTGGCAACTAAAGCGAAGGACATCGCGCACGAGTGTCCATTGATATTCGCCGTATAGCCGGAATTGGTGCACGCATTTTTAAATGGGTGGAATAGTTCAATATATGCAAGTAGGGATGTCACTCCTGAAAACGCGATCCGGTGACACGGAAAGAACGTCGGTTTCCAAGCCGAAGATGTGGTGAAAGTCCACTGAAGCCCGCCAATTTCAAACCTATATGAACCGCACCCTAAAAGCATATATCCGAGAACTGAAAGTTAAAATGAAGGCCCGCGACCGTGAGGTGAGCGACCTCAAGGAAAAAGCCAAGAAAGCGTTTCGCGAGCACAGCAAGAAAATGGAACAGGTTCTCGCTGAAATCGGCAAGGAAGTTCGACGCTGCATTGAGGAAAGTAAGGTAAAGGATTACCAGTTCGCTAACGAGATTAGCCTGCCTCAAGCTGCCATTTCCAAACTCACCCAAGGCAAATACATGTTCGGCGAAGACTCGCTTGCTAAACTGGAGGCTTGGGCGGAGAAATAAGGGTATGAATAGACGATCCGTATTCAAAACCATTGCTGGTGCCTTCTGTGCCTCTGCTGTTGAGGTTTCTGGCATTGAGCCAGTGCTGCCAAGGCCCCGAATGGTTTCGATCAATCCCGAATGGCTGGCGGCTGAATACGAAGACTACTACATCATAGCGGATGGATTTCAAATTGCCGGTCGAGCCAAGAGAATTATTGGGCCTGACGGCGAAGACAATTCATGCAAATCGAAGGATGGTGTTATTCGACAGAGCATCTGTCGCCTAAATCTTGTTGATGGTCAGTATGTCGAGGTCTATCCTTACGTTATTGAATAATGAACGAAATGTCCAAATCCCATCCGCTTCGCATTCGTCACGGCGATTACTCCTTTATCAAGGGCAGCGTGCTCGACATCGGTTGCGGCCCTGACGCCATTAAACTCGACCCGCCATCAACCGTTCGAGGATGGGACTTGCCCGATGGTGACGCTCAATATCTTGCATCTATCGACGACAAGACGTTCGACTGCATTGTGAGCGCCCATTGTCTTGAGCACGTCATGGACCCGGTAATCGCTCTCCAAAACTGGAGTCGAGTCTTGAAGGAGGGCGGATACATTTACGCTCTCGTCCCGCTCTACTCCGCCTACGAGAAGTTCCGTGACTTTAAGTTTGGCAGTCAGCACGCCGCTCGATTCAACCCGGACCACAAAACGTCGTGGGATATTGTTAGCTGTCCGAGGCCTCTAAACCATGAGCACTACGACTACAAACGCATCGTGGAAATCGGCAAGAAAGCAGGCTTACACCTTGTAGATTTGCGCATGGAGCTTGATGGATTTCACTGGGAAAAGTGGAATGATCCAGACTTTGACTCCACCATGCACGGAGGAGTAGCGCAACTCTGCATCATTTACCAAAAAATCTAGCCATGACACTTCCTGTTGTCCTCAATATCGCCCCTCACGAAAAGCGTCAGGCTGAAAAGCTGATTCGCTACATCAAGGAACTGGATGGAACGGAGGTGATTACGATGAAGTTCGATGATCCTCCGGGCATGCGTTATCCAGAGGTGGCAAATTGGGCCTTTCGTCAATGCGCCAAAGCGATGAGCGGCAAGCCGTTCATTTGGATCGAGGCTGATTCCATCCCACTCAAAGCTGGGTGGGCCAAGACTTTGACTGAAGAATACGAAAAGGTTGGGAAGCCGTATCTCTACGTTAAGACTCTCAATCCTCCGTTCGATAACTTTACCGGCATTGGAGTTCAGGGGCCAGACTCTTACGAGCAAGCGCCAGAAGGCTTCAAAGATGGCGGCTTTGACGAGTGGTTGGTCCGCAACTACGGCGAATTGATTGGTCGAACAGACCTCATTCAGCACAGCTACGGTTTCTACGACGGTAAAGGCGATGCTACACTGCATGAGTTCCCGCGTGATTTGAGTTTGATCCGAAGCGATGCGGTATTGTTTCACAAAGACCAGAAACAAGGCCTAATCGACCATTTGATGCCAAGTTTGAAGAGCGACGACGTAACGAACGTATCCACGGTCGGTGACGCTGGCGATGCAATTCTTTGTTTGGCAACCCTCAAGCATCGAGGAGGATCGTATGACTACTACTTACGCGATAACGGGGCCACGAAGGGGATTGTCGCTCGCGCTCACATCGTCAAACCTCTGTTTGAAGCGCAACCATACATCAACTCTGTCCGCATTTGGAAACGAGAAGAGATTCAATGGGCATCAGAAGGATTCCGCCCCGGATGGCACGATAGGACATTTACCCTTGCTGGCGCTCACGCATCTCATGCCATGAGCGTTGGATTCATCAAGGAGATGCCAGACTTTTCAAAGCCTTGGCTAACCGTTGAGCCTGACAAGAAGTTCTCTGACAGGGTGATTATCAATCGCAGCCCTCGCTACAACAACGATTCGTTCCAGTGGGGCCAAGTCGTGAAGTTCTATGGCGACAGGCTTGTCTTCCTTGGACTTCCAGACGAATACGCTGCGTTCTGTCGCGCTTTTGGAAACGTCCAATACCTTGTCACTGAGAACATGCTTGAGGCCGCAAAAGCCATCGCTGGGTCAAAGCTGTTCATCGGGAATCAGAGCGCCTGCATGACAATCGCGGAGGGCTTGAAGCATCCTCGAATCCAAGAGGGAAGCCTGTGGTGCTGCGACTGCGTTTATCCAAGTGCCAACAATGCTCAGTATGTTTTCGATGGCTCAATGACACTGCCGTCATTCGATGGTGGTGAAAGCCTCGTTGTGGAGTCTCAGTTGATGGGATGGAAAAACTACATCCTCAACGAAGTCCCGAACTGCGGACGTGGGCGCTACGGTTGGTATTATCAGCACAACGACGTGATGATCTGCGAAGGCGCTTTCGAGTTCGCATGGAAAAAGGTCCGCAAGATGACGCAATGGGCCGATGAAGTCTGCCAGAAGGCCGTCGTAGATTTCACCGTGGCCTTGAATCCTCAGTGGTTCGAGCGTAAGGTGAAACTACCTCAGCTTGACGTTGCTCGTAGGGCGTTGAGGAATGCGGGATATACAGAGCATCCGATTCTGTGAAATTCCGTAAGTTTCGCTTGCCAACCTTACGCCCGTGACTACTAAGTCCGGCATAATGATCCTAGCAATCCCCGTATCGCAGTCTGACGTTCATCTGCTCGCCAAAAAAGCAGAACTTCTCAAGAAGTTTGGCCCCTATCCTCGCCACATCCTTGCTGTCATTCCAGACGAGCCAGTGAAGCAACCGGCGAACGAGTTTTTGGCTGAGTTGAAGCCTTTGTTTCAGGACGCTCATTTCTTGCCTGTTCAGCTCAATCTCACCGGCTGGCCCATTGCTCCGAATCGTCACTTCAAGCTAACGGCGGCAAAGATTCACAGCCTTGGCATCAAGGAGGCCTTCTACTTCTTCGAGCTGGACAACGATCCGATGGTCACTGGCTGGCTGGACCGCTTTCATGACGAGTATGTGGAAGCCAACAAACCCTACATGGGCTGCGTCACACCTACTCGCGGCTTTGAGAATACGCCAGATGGTCCCATTCCCGCTCTTGGCGAGGATCACATGGTCGGCACTGGCATTTACCCTCCGCATCTCTCGACTTACTCGGTCAAGCTGACCTCGGTGGATAAGGTTGCTCCTTGGTCCCGTATGCCGATTGAGCCTTTTGACGTGGCAATGCGCCATGAAATCGTTCCTCACGCGCATCCAACTAAGCTGATTCAGCACAACTGGCGCACAGCCAAGTATCGCAAGGAGGGCGATTTGATTGCCTGCGATGACGTTGAGGGCATCAAACCCAATGAGTCACATAAAAAGCCTTGGGACGGCGTTTCCATCGTCATTCACGGCTGCAAAGACGGTTCACTTACCGATCTTCTCCTCAATTCCCCCATTGATTCAGTTAAGGCTGGAACTGCTGCGGCAGGGGTAAATGCCGCAGATTCATCGACGCCGATCACCGCCGACGTTCAGCCTAGCGGTGACACTCCTAAAAAGCAGCATCCGACGTTCCTTGGAGCGCGGATTGGTCGTCTGGTAGCCGCCAAGTCACAAAAAGTTGCTGACATCGCAAAGGCCTTGGATGTCACGAATGAGCAGGTTGAGAACGAGATTGCCAATACCTCGAATGGTCTGGTGCTTTCGGGTAAAGCTAAGTGGGTGAAGAAAATCTAAATGCACACATTATGGAACAAGATTTACACCCACATCGGATGGCGGTAGCTCGCTCCATCGACAATTCGACGCCTGAAAAGCTATGCGCCGAACTGAGCGAGTTTATCAACGATGCCATCGAGGTAGCCTTTGTAGAGGGCAGAATGCTTTCTCGCATATTCCTTCACACAACTTCTGGAGGCGAGCAAGATTCGAGCAGGATTTATTGCAGCATCAGCAACCATCCGATTCAAAAGGATTTGAAATGAACACCCCCGAACCAACATCAGGCCGTCACGTCATTCGCCCATCTGAAATAGGCTGGGTGATGGAGGAGCGAACCGGGATTCCAAGTGAAGGCGTGCTGTCTCTCATTGTCGATAAAGAGGGCAAAGTGACTGGCGACATTGCCCGGACAACCGAGGGTATGCGCGTCACCAAGGCTGCTATTCAGTTCGACGAGAAATTCATCTCCATGCAGGCTTTATCTGGAATCGTGGATGTGGTGAACGAGGCCATCACAAAGTTGACCATGAAAGGCTGCTCACTGTTCTCGCTGGAAACGGAGCTTACGCCTCTGCTGCAACCTAAGCTGATTTTGACTGGCGTGGACTCGAATGGGTTCACAGAAGGAACCGAAAACACCCTTGATTCTCAAACAAAGGGTGGGACTATCGGCTGATTATGGAACTTCCTACCGCCCTCAATAATTACGCTCCACCCGTCGTTGACACGGAGGGCAAACCACTCGCTCGCCGTATTCAGTCTGTTGATGGCGCTCGTTCCCTTTGGTTCCGCATGCAGCAGGCCGACCTTGCCAGCAATCAGCAGATGGCAAAAGTGCAGGCAATGGTCGATGGTCGTGAGCCTTACGACCCAGCGATGCTCCAAAAGCAGGGCTTGGGCTACATGTCCAACTTCAATCCCGGCGATGCGAAGTCCTTTCTCGACCAGTCCGTTGCGGCGTTCATGGACCTCATCACTGGCTCCGAGGGCCTGATTGATGTCCAGACCAAGTATGGCGACATCTCCGAGCGCCAGAACCTTTCGCAGCGCATTTCCCTACACCTTAGCAGGACAATTCGGAGCTGGCCTGAGTTTTTCTACCGCTACGCCTTCATCCCGCACTATCGGACTCTGCATGGCACCGGGATTGCCTACTTTCCCGACCCGAATAACTGGCAATGGGACGTAACCAGCCTGTCCTACCTGAAAATTCCTCGCCAGACTCGCACCTGTGAGGACGCGATTCAGTATGCGGCGATGAAGAAGCTGGAGCAGCCGGACCAACTGATGAAGTATATCCAGTTGGGCGAATATGCCGAGGATGAGGGCTGGAATGTTGACGCCTTGAAACGGGCGATGCAGAACGCCTATCCGCAGATCATCGACCCCTATAACTGGATGGACTGGGAGCAGCGTTGGAAGAACAACGACCTCGTTCTAGGGGAGACTGGCCCGACGATCCCGCTGATTTACATGTGGGTGCGCGAGAACGACGGCACGATTAGCCTGATGATCTTCGCTGAAAGCGCCTTGGCATCCAACGATGGCACCAAAGAGGACTTCCTGTTCTACAAGCAGGGCGTTTACCGTTCCGCTCAGGAGGCCTTCATCTTCTTTACGAAGGGTATCGGCACGAACGCCACCTTCCACGGGGTTCGCGGCCTTGGCGCTGACATGTTCAACGCTATGCAGCAGCTTATGCGCCTGCGAAACAAGGCGGTAGATGTGGCCTTTGCCAGCGGCCCCACTTGGCAGGTTGAAAGCGAGGAGGCTGTCGAGAACTTCCGCATCGTTCCCTATGGTTTTGGCTTCCTTGCCACACCGGGAGCCACCTTCATCCAGCAACAGCCGCCCGACATCAGCCGCTCACTCATTCCGGCCACGGAAATGCTTCAGCAGGCGGTCGGGACCAATATCGGTCAATACACATCGACCAAGACCCTCGATACCGGACGCGAGATTTCCAAGTTCGAGGCGATGGCCCGCTTGGACTTGAATGCCCAGCTTTCCGTCACGGAAATCAACCTGTTCATGCAGCCTC
>Ga0315901_10009032_pt1 | contig 11510 bp, 9 predicted proteins | sample LakEriMetagenome_10_FD_203761 | JGI IMG/M metagenome (GOLD analysis project Ga0315901, IMG submission 203761) | Freshwater fungal communities from buoy surface, Lake Erie, Ohio, United States - Buoy 2 MA116 | ecosystem: Environmental > Aquatic > Freshwater > Lake | place: USA: Lake Erie, Ohio...
GACCATGATGGGCGCCTCCCTGGTGGGCTACTCACTGCCTTCGTTCTTTATCGGACTCGTCGTCATCTACTTCGTGATCATTCGCTGGCAGATCCTGCCCTTCCCGCAGTACGTTCAACCCTGGGAAGATCCAATCGGCTTCCTCCAGACGATGATCCTGCCCTGGCTGGTACTCGCCGTCCTGTACGCGGCCTTCTACACGCGACTCACGCGCAGTCAGATGCTCGAGACGCTCAACGAGGACTACATCCGCACCGCGCGCGCCAAGGGCCTGCCCGAGCGCGTCGTCGTGCGCAAGCACGCCCTGCGCGCTGGTCTCACGCCGATTGTCACGGCGGCTGGCCTGGACTTCGCCGGCCTGCTCGGCGGCGCGATCATCCTCGAGACGATCTTCAGCCTTCCTGGGCTGGGCAGCCTCGCCGTATCCGCTGTCCTTGATCCCGATCTGGCGATCCTCGTCGGCGTAACTCTGGTCACCGCGGTCTTCATCATCGTTGCCAACCTCGTCGTCGACGTCCTCTACGCCGTCATTGACCCCCGGGTGAGGCTCGCGTGACCGCCCCCTTCCTCGAGGTCGACAACCTCGCCGTCTCCTTCCCCACCGAGGACGGTGTCGTGAAGGCGGTCGCCGGATCGACCTTCTCGGTCGCCAAGGGCCGCACTTTGGCGATCGTGGGCGAGTCAGGCTCCGGCAAGAGCGTGACCGCGCAGGCGATCATGGGCTTGCTTAACCGCAACTTCGCCGACGTCTCGGGCCGCATCGTGCTCGATGGCACCGACCTGCTCTCACTCGACGACGATCAGGTGCGCGAGATGCGTGGTTCCACGATGGCGATGATCTTCCAGGACCCGCTGTCGAGCCTGCATCCCTTCTATCGCATCGGCGATCAGCTCGCCGAGGCTGTGCGCGTCCACAACAAGGTGAGCAAGTCGGAGGCGAGGGGGCGTGCCATCGATGCGCTCCATCGCGTGGGCATCCCCTCCCCGGACAAGCGCATCGACAACTACCCCCACCAGCTCTCTGGGGGCATGCGCCAGCGCGTGATGATTGCGATGGCTCTCATCAACTCGCCCAGCCTGCTCATCGCTGACGAGCCGACCACGGCGCTCGATGTCACCGTGCAGGCCCAGATCACCGAACTCATGTCCGAGCTCCAGCGCGAGACCGGGACGACCCTCATCATCATCACGCACGACCTGGGTGTGGTGGCCGACATGGCGGACGAGGTCTGCGTGATGTACGGCGGACGCGTGGCGGAGTACGCCCCCGTGAGCGAGATCTACTACCGGCCCCAGCACCCTTACACGCAAGGTCTCCTCGCCTCGGTGCCGCGTCTGGCCACAGATCGCGTCGAGCGTCTCGATCCGATCCCGGGCAACCCCCCCTCGCTCATCAACCTCCCCACGGGCTGCGTCTTCCACCCGCGGTGCTCGCGACGCGATGAGGTCTCCGGTGATCGCTGCCGAGTGGAAGAGCCCGCCCTTGTGAGCGTCGCGACGGACCATCTCGTGCGCTGTCACCTCGCGCAGCCGGGTGCGACGGGAGGTGCGCGATGAGCGAAGAAGTGCTCAAGGTCGAGGACCTGCGCGTCTACTTCCCGCACAAGTCACGCGGTGTCTTCCCGCGCACCATCGGGCAGATCAAGGCGGTCGACGGCGTGAGCTTCGACCTAGGCTCTGCCGAGACTCTCGGTCTTGTGGGGGAGAGCGGCTGCGGCAAGTCGACGACGGGTCGGGCGATCCTGCGCCTCGTCGACCCGACCTCCGGCCACGTGCTCATCAACGGCACCGACGTCGCGGGCCTCTCGCGCCGCGCCATGCGCCCCGTGCGCCAGCAGGCGCAGATGATCTTCCAGGACCCTTACAACGCGCTCAACCCACGTCAGACGGTCGGCGCGATCCTCGCCTCCCCCTTCCGCATCCAGAAGGTCGACCCGCCCGGTGGCGTGAAGCAGGCGGTCCGCGAGCTCATGGACCGGGTCGGCCTCAATCCGGAGCACGTCAACCGCTACCCCTACGAGTTCTCCGGCGGGCAGCGCCAGCGCATCGGTATCGCGCGTGCCATTGCGCTGCGCCCGAAGCTCATCATCTGTGATGAGCCCGTCTCCGCACTCGATGTGTCGATCCAGGCCCAGATCCTCAACCTCCTGCAGGACCTGCAGTCCGACTTTGGTGTCTCCTACCTCTTCATCGCCCATGACCTCGCCGTCGTGCGGCAGATCGCACAGCGTGTCGCCGTGATGTACCTCGGTCACATTGTCGAGAACGCCCCGCGCGAGGAGCTCTTCGCGCATCCGCTCCATCCCTACACGCATGCGCTCATGTCGGCGGTGCCCGTGCCGGATCCGCGCGTGCAACTGGAGCGTGAGCGCATCGTTCTCGGCGGTGATCTGCCGAGCCCGCTCAATCCACCCTCGGGGTGCGTCTTCCACACGCGATGCTTCATCGCCCAGGAGCGCTGCCGCACCGAGAAGCCAGAGTTGCGGGAGTTCGCTCCGGGTCACACCGTCGCGTGTCACTTCCCCATCACCGAGCCCCTCAGCGGCGGCGTGATCCACGGCCCCGACTCAGGACTCGTGGCCCCGGCTGAGGGCGAGCCCGGCTATTTCAGCGAGACCATCACCGATCTCGGAGGCGTCGGCACGACCCGCCTGGACTCGGCCAACCCCGGAGAGGGGATCTAGGCGCGTCTCACCCGAGTGCGGCGGCGAAGAAGTCCACCTCGGCGCGGAGCAGGTTCTCGGCCACAATCTCCTGCGGGGTCATGTGCGTCACGCCACTGAGTGGCAGCACCGCGTGCGGACGTCCTGCGGCGAGCAGCGCAGACGACAGGCGCAGGGAATGCGCGACGACGACGTTGTCGTCGGCGAGGCCGTGAATGATGAGCAGCGGCCGCGTGAGTCCCGGTGCCAGCGGCAGCAGGGACGTGCTGTCGTAGTTGTCCGGCTCCTCCTGCGGAAGCCCGAGGTAGCGCTCGGTGTAGCCGGTGTCGTAGAGCCGCCACTCGGTGACCGGAGCGCCCGCCACGGCGGCGTGGAAGACGTCGGGGCGACGCAGCACCGCGAGTGCGGAGAGGTATCCGCCGAAGGACCAGCCGCGGATTCCCACGCGGCTGGTGTTGACGTCGTCGGGGTACGCCGCGGCCACGGCCTCGAGCGCCGCCACCTGGTCCTCCAGCGCGGGCGTGGCGAGATCGCCGCGCACTGCTCGATCCCAGGCGGGCCCACGGCCCGGCGTGCCTCTGCCGTCGGCTACGACGACGACGTAGCCCTGGTCGGCAAGCCACTGGTCGGTGCCGTACATCAGTCCTGCTGCGACGACGAGGCGCGCGTGCGGCCCGCCGTAGGGCGACATGATCACCGGCAGACGGGCGGAGCCGGGTACGTGGCCCGAGGGGAAGAGCACAGCGATATCCAGGTCCCGCTCGCCCCCGCGCATGAGGTTGACGCGCGGTGAGATGACCGGAGTCTCTGCGAGCGAACCAACTTCGGCCAGGCGCTCATCGCCGCGCCACACCTCGACTGTCGTCGCCGTGGATCCCAGCCGTGTCGTCGAGGTGATCACCACATCTCCGGTGCGTCGCCCCTGGACCATCGCGTCCTCATCCGCGGGCACGGGTGTCACGGTCCCGTCGTACGCAACGCGATGCAGCGCCGGAGTCAACGGGTTCGTCGCCGCGACGACGAGCACGTCGCTTGCACCCGCATCGATCACCGCCTCGACCTGCAGGCCCGGCGGCGTCAGCGCGACATTGTCGACGACGAGTCGGTAAGTGTCGGCCTCGCGGTCGGCGACGATCTCGACGAGGGCGCCTTCGGGTGTGCGCGAGGGCACTCCGGGCATGAGCTCGACCCACTCCGGGTCAATGCGCTCGCGGATCACGCGCACGGATCCGGACGCCGGATCGACCTCGAGGATCGACTGGCGCCTCTGGTCGCGCGAGAGGAGCGTGACGAGAGGAAGCCCGACAGGGGCGGCTTGGCCGACCCGCCGGGCCAGACCGGCTTCGGGAGCCGAGACGCGGGCGAGATAGGGGAAGGCCTCGTGGTCCCAGGCCACCTCGCGGCGTTCGCCATCCAACCCCACGAGCCAGAGGGAGACGTCGGCGTTCGCGGTGCCCGCAGCGGGATAGCGGTGCTCGCGTGCCGGGAGCTCGGGCTGGGCCGGATCGGCGATCCACCAGGTGCTCACGGGGGAGTCGTCGCTCCGCTCGACGAGCAGGCCGGACCCGTCGGCGAGCCACCAGTAGCCGCGCACGCGGTCCAACTCCTCGGCCGCGATGAAGTCGGCCAGGCCCCAGGTCACGTCGTCGGCGTCGGGCGCACACAGTAATTGCGGCTCGCCCCCATTGATGTCCAGGACATAGACCCCGCGATCACAGACGTAGGCAGCGCGCCGACCCGTGGGGTCTACGCGCGGATCGATGACGGGTCCCGGTGCGGGCAGAGCTCGTGCCGTGCCAGGCGCGGAGATGTCCACGGCGTAGGGCGTGCCCGACAGGGCGAAGACGGCGACGCGGCCGTCGTGGTCGAGGGAGTACTCCGTGATCCCCGCATTGACCTCGCGAAGGCGCTCGCGGCGCGCGCGCTCTTCGTCGGGCAGCGACTCCGCGTCGTCGAGCAGATCGCGGGGGTCGACGATGCATGTCTCGGCGCCCGTCGTCAGGTCGAGCGACCACAGGCATGTGGTGGCGTCGGCACCGCCTCGGGAGCGGAGGAAGAGGATCTGGCGGCCGTCGTCGGCGACGGTGAAGGCGCGTGGCGCACCGAGCCGGAAGCCCCGGGTGCGGGCGCGCTGGCGCGGGTAGGACTCCGGGGATGCTGTCTCGGTCACGGGCCTATGGTGCCGCTCGCCCCCGAGGGGCCGCCGGCGAGGGCGCATTACGCTTGCGTGCCATGACCGACCGGCGGATCCTCCTCGTCCACGCGCATCCCGACGACGAGACGATCGGCACGGGTGTCGTGATGGCGCGCTACGTCGATGAGGGTGTCGGCGTCACGCTCGTCACGTGCACCCTGGGCGAGGAGGGAGAGATCCTCGTGCCGGGCCTGGAGCACCTCGCCTCGGAGCAGGAGGACCGCCTCGGCGATCACCGGTTCGGCGAACTCACCGCGGCCATGGGCGTGCTCGGTGTCGAGGACTGGCGACTCCTGGGCGGACGCGGTCGCTACCGCGACTCCGGCATGGTGGGCACTCCTCCCAATGAGCGACCCGAGGCGTTTTGGCGCAGCGACCTGCTCGAGGCGGCGACGTCTCTCGTCGAGATCATCCGGGAGGTCAGGCCCCAGGTGCTCGTCACCTATGACGACTTCGGCGGCTACGGGCACCCGGATCACATCCAGGCGCACAGGGTGGCGATGTACGCGCTCACGCTTGCCGCAGCGTCCACCTTCCGACCGGACCTCGGCCCCGCATGGGAGGTCGCCAAGGTCTACTGGTCGGCGTTCCCCCGCAGCATCATCAGGGAGGGCATCGAGCGCCTGCGCGCCGCGGGGGAGACAACCGGCTTCGCCGAGATGGACCCGGACGACATCCCCTTCGCGATCGACGATGCGCTCGTGACCACGGCCGTGAGCGCCCCCGCCATGCTCGATCGCAAGCTCGATGCGTTGCGCGAGCACGCAACCCAGGTCACGGTGGACGGCGGATTCTTCGCACTCGCGGACAACGTGGGTGCGGAAGCCTTCGCCACCGAGTACTTCAGGTTGGTGCGCGGGAGGCCGACCGGACCCTTTGACGAGGCGGGCCGCGAGACCGACCTCTTCGCGGGTATCTGATCGCGTGCGCGCCCTCGCCTACCTCGGGTGCCTGCTCGCGGGCCTGGCCATCGGAATTGCCGGAGCCTTCCTCCAGGGCTCGCGACTCCTCGTCGGGGGAGTCACGCTGCCCTGGGGTCTCGTCGTGGCCCTCATCGCACTCCTGGTCCTCGTCCGTGCCGGCGTCGAACTCACGGGCAGTCGCTGGGGTGGATGGATCGTGCTCCTCACGTGGATCGCGGTCACGATCGCCTTCGCCGCGGAGCTGCCCTCCGGCGATCTCGTCATCTCCGCTGGAGGACGCCAGATGGCCTATCTGCTCGGTGGCGTCATCGTGGGTGCGGCGGCGGCCACCGTGCCGCCCGTGGAGCGACTCCGTCGCGCCTAAACTGAAGGTGGGCGCGCACGATGTGATGCCCGACACGGGCCCGCGCCGTCGAGCAATCGGGATTGCCGTGTGCTTACGATGTATGGGCGCGCCGTTTTGCGGAGCGTGACGGCGGCGTCGCATGACGGTCGCTGAGCGCGAAGTCTATGAGCGGAGAGCAGCAGGTGGCGGCAGACGAGCAGGCTCCCGAATCGGGCAGTTCTGCGACGCGCCGTAGCCTCCTCATCGCCCTCGGTGCCGTGGCGGGCGCTCTCGCCTTCTACCTCGGCATGGTGCTCGGCTCCTCAAGCGACATCCCGGCCAACACCACGGTGCTCGGCGTCCAGATTGGCGGGATGTCTCGGGCTCAGGCGGTTGCCACGCTGGAGGAGACCGTTACGCCGCTCTCCCTCGAGCCGGTGGGCGTGGCCGCTTTCGATACCTCCGAGGAGCTCTTTCCCGCCGATGCCGGCATGTCCTTCGATCCCATCGCGACCGTCGATGCGGCTGAGGGTCGACTGCTCAATCCCTATTCGCTTGTGATGCGCGTCTTCGGTCCTCGCCAGATCGACCCCGTGGTCGTCATCGACGACGCCGAACTCAGTGACCGGCTCAATGCCTTTGCCGATCTCATCCGCACCGACACGGTGGAGCCCAACGTCTTCTACGAGGGCATGACTCCCGTGCTGACCCCCGCTGAGGATGGTCGCGACATCGACATCCCCGGCGCGGTTGAGGCTGTGGCCAGCGCCTACCTCGAGACCACCGATCCCGTGGCGCTTCCGGAGGTCATCCTCGAGCCTGCGGTGACCAACGATGAGGCCCAGGAGTTCGTCGACGGTCCCGCCACGATTGCGGTTTCCGCGCCGGTGACGATTCAGGTGGAGGACATCACGCCTCAGGTGATGCCCGAGGTCATCGCCGAGGCGACGCACTACCTGGTCGAGGGTGATGCCCTGGTTCCCCAGATGGATGGCGCCCTCCTGCACGACTCCATCGCCAAGGATCTTGAGCCTGTCGAGGAGCCCGGCAATAACGCGACCTTCGAGATCGACGCCAACAACGTCCCCGTCGTCGTGCCCTCCAGGGTCGGCCGGGGTGTGAGTGACGAAGTGCTGGCCGCCGCGGTCGCTAACGCGATGTTCGCCGAGGGCGATGAGCGCGTCGCGCCGGCGCCGGTAACGGTCCGTGATCCTGTCCTCACCACCGAGGATGCCGCGCAACTCGGTGTCATCGAGGAGATCTCCAGCTTCACGCAACAGGTCAACTATGCGGAGTACATGGCCCACAACCTCGCCCTGGCATCGGAGTACATCAACGGCACCCTGCTCCTGCCCGGTGATGTCTTCTCCATGAACAAGACGACCGAGAACCGTGATCCTGAGAACGGCTACATGGTGGGTTGGGTCATCGGGCCCGGTGGCATCTTCCGCCAGGCCCTCGGCGGCGGACTCTCCGCGGCGACCACCACGGTCTGGTCCGCAGCCTTCTACGCGGGCCTTGAGCCGGTGGAGGTGCAGGCACACTCGGTCTACATCTCCCGCTACGTCCCCGGTCTCGAAGCCACCATCGCGTGGGATGGCTTCGATATGAAGTTCCGCAATGACACGCCGTACGGCGTCTTCATCACCGCTGAGTCCGATGGGACGTCGATGACGGTGCGGATGTACAGCACAAAGAGGTACACCAAGATCGACGCCGAGGTGGGCGAGCGCTACGGAGTCACCTCCAATAAGAAGATCTACAACGAGTCCCCGGAATGCTCTGCGCAGACGGGCGGCCCAGGCTTCACGATCGACGTGGACCGGGTGTTCTACGAGGGCGATGTCGAAGTCCTGCGCGAGACCTTCACCACCTCCTACAGCCCTGCTCCCCAGGTGGTCTGCGGCGCGAAGCCGGACAAGGATAAGGACAAGGACGAGGAGGGGGGAGATCCGTCTCCCTCGCCGTCGGGCGACCCCACGGCCGATCCCACGGCTCCCGTGGAGGAGCCGGCAGAGGGGGCCGCGGCGGCCGTCCGCGGTCCCATCCGCGGGACGTCGGCGACCGCGCCGTGGCGGGTGGGCGATACGGTGTGGCTGGCGTCAAGGTCCGCTCGCGCGGCCTGGCCCGTCCGGTCGGCGTAGCCGTCCTGTCGGGCTTAGACGCCCGGCCGGTCAGCCGACCGGCCCGAGGTGAGCGGCGCGCGGGCGTCGCCAGAGCGCGAAAGGCCGTGCGGTGACCTACGTCATCACCTTGGCGTGCGTGGACGTCAAAGACAAGTCCTGCATCGAGGAATGCCCCGTCGACTGCATCTACGAGGGCGATCGCATGCTCTACATCCAGCCCGACGAGTGCGTCGACTGCGGTGCCTGCGAGCCGGTCTGCCCCGTCGAGGCCATTTACTACGAGGACGACGTCCCCGAGGAGTGGTCGGACTACACCGCGGCTAACGCCGAGTTCTTCGCCGACCTTGGCTCGCCCGGTGGCGCCGCCAAGCTCGGTGCTCAGGAGTTCGACGCTGCTCTGCTTGCCTCCGTGCCGCGCAAGGAGCCGGAGAGCTGAACCGGCTGTCGAGCCTGCCCGACTTCCCCTGGGATCGTCTCGCCCCCCTGGCCGCGAAGGTGCGCGAGCACCCTCAGGCGGCGGACCTCTCGATCGGAAGCCCGATCGACCCCACCCCCGACATCGTGCGGACGGCACTTGCCGAGGCATCGGATTCACCGGGATATCCCACGGTTGCGGGCGCTCAGGCCACCAACTCCGCATTCGGCGCGTGGCTGGCGCGGCGCGCCGGCGTCGTGGAGGAGGGCCTCGGCATCATCCCGTCGATCGGGTCCAAGGAACTCGTGGCCCTGCTCCCCATGCTGCTCGGTCTCACTGCCGGTGACCGCGTGGTCGTCCCCGAAGTGGCCTACCCGACGTACGTCGTCGGCGCGCTCGTGGCGGGATGCGAGGTCGTGGCATCAGATGATCCGGCCGCCGCGCGTGGAGCGAAGCTCGTGTGGATCAACACTCCCGGGAATCCCACGGGGCGGGTTATGTCGCCCTCGCAGATCCGGCGCATGATCGACGCGGCCCGCGAGCACGGCGCACTCGTCGCTTCGGACGAGTGCTACCTGGAGTTCGGATGGGATGCGCGACCTGTGTCGGCCCTGTCGACCGAGGTCACCGATGGCGACGTGTCCGGCGTACTCGCCCTGCACTCGCTGTCCAAGCGTTCCAATATGGCCGGCTACCGCTACGGCGCGCTGGCGGGGGACCCCGCGGTTGTCGCGCGCCTCTTGGAGATCCGCAAGCACCTGGGGCTCATGACCCCGCTTCCGGTGCAGCGCGCAGCCGAGACGGCGTGGAACGACGACGTCCATGTCGAGGAACAGCGACTCCGCTACCTCGGGCGCCGGGAGGTCCTGCGTCCTGCGCTGGAGGCTGCGGGCTTCCGTATCGACCACAGTGAGGCGGGCCTCTACCTCTGGGCGACACGCGACGAGGATTGCTGGGAGACGGCCGCGGCCCTGGCCGAGCTCGGCATCCTGGTGGCTCCCGGCGACTTCTACGGCGAGCGGGGGGCCCGCCACGTGCGGCTCGCCCTAACGGCGCCGGACGACGTCATCGCCGGCGCTGCCCAGCGGCTCTCCGCCTGAGCCACCCGCGGACCGTGTCGGGGGACCCCCGGGATACGGTGGGGCGGCCATCAGCGCCGACAACCGATCCCCACGAGGGATCCACAGGCACGGGAGGTACCCGCGTGACCGACGTGGTCCTGAACTATCCGGGCGGCGAGCTCCCCCTCGCCCGAGTCCCCTCAACCATCGGGGAATCCGGACTCGACATCAGCGCCCTGCTCTCGACGACGGGCGACGTGACCTTGGACCACGGCTTCGTCAACACGGCCGCGTGCTCGTCCGCCATCACCTACATCGACGGCGACAAGGGCATCCTGCGCTACCGGGGCTACCCGATCGAGCAGCTTGCCGAGCACTCCTCTTACCTCGAGGTCGCCTACCTCCTCATCTACGGATACCTCCCCACCGTGGACGAACTCGGAGACTTCAAACTCAGGATCAAGCGTCACACGATGCTCCATGAGGAGCTGCGCGCCTTCTTCGACGGTTTCCCCCGGGATGCGCATCCGATGCCGGTCCTGTCCTCCGCCGTCTCGGCGCTCTCGACGTTCTACCAGGATGCACTGGACCCCTTCGATCCCGAGCAGGTCGAGATCAGCACCATCCGCCTGCTCGCCAAGGTCCCCACGCTTGCTGCCTACGCCTACAAGAAGTCCGTCGGCCAGCCCTTCATGTATCCCGATAACTCCCTGGGCTTCATCGACAACTTCCTGCGCATGACCTTCGGAGTGCCTGCAGAGCCTTACGAGGTGGACCCCGTCGTCTCGCGCACCCTCAACATGCTGCTGCTCCTGCACGCCGATCACGAGCAGAACTGCTCCACTTCGACGGTGCGTCTGGTGGGCTCCTCGCACGCGAATCTCTTTGCGTCGGTGTCCGCGGGCATCAACGCGCTCTTCGGCCCGCTCCACGGCGGCGCCAATCAGGCGGTGCTCGAAATGCTGGAGGGGATCCACGCCTCCGGTGGCGGCGTCAACACCTTCATCCGCCAGGTCAAGGACCGCCAGGACGGGGTCAAGCTCATGGGCTTCGGCCACCGTGTCTACAAGAACTACGATCCGCGGGCCGCCATCGTCAAGAAGGCGGCGTACGACGTCTTCGCAGCCATGGACGTGAAGGATCCGCTCCTCGACATCGCACTGCGGCTCGAGGAAGTCGCGCTCGCCGATGACTTCTTCGTCTCCCGGCGGCTATATCCCAACGTCGACTTCTACACCGGCTTGATCTACAAGGCCATGGGCTTCCCCACGCGCATGTTCACCGTGCTCTTCGCGCTGGGTCGACTGCCGGGCTGGATCGCCCAGTGGCGCGAGATGATCAACGACCCCGAGACGAAGATCGGCCGTCCCCGGCAGGTGTACGTCGGCGAGCCCTTCCGCGACTACGTGCCCATCGAGGTCCGCTCCGTCTGAGCACTCGCGTCCGCTAGTCGGTGGAGTGGAGTGCGGCGTTGAGTCCGCCCCAGGCCCCGCTGCGCGGCAGCGCCTCCAGCGCGCCGGTGGTGGAGTTGCGCCGGAAGAGCATGTCCGCGACCCCGGAGAGATCGCGCGCCTTGACGACCTCGCCGTCGGGCAGCGTCACCCGCGCCCCCGCGGTGACGTAGGTCCCGGCTTCGACGATGCAGCGATCTCCGAGGCTGATGCCGATGCCGGCATTAGCACCGATGAGGCAGCCGCTCCCGACGCTGATGACCTCCTGGCCGCCGCCGGAGAGAGTGCCCATGATCGACGCACCCCCGCCGATGTCGGAGCCGTCGCCTACGACGACACCCGCGGATATCCA
>Ga0315901_10009035_pt1 | contig 11507 bp, 9 predicted proteins | sample LakEriMetagenome_10_FD_203761 | JGI IMG/M metagenome (GOLD analysis project Ga0315901, IMG submission 203761) | Freshwater fungal communities from buoy surface, Lake Erie, Ohio, United States - Buoy 2 MA116 | ecosystem: Environmental > Aquatic > Freshwater > Lake | place: USA: Lake Erie, Ohio...
GGGGCATGGCGTCACCGCGCCAGGGCGGTGCGGGCCCGCGCGGGCCGAACGTAGCCGCGTTCGACGAACCACTCCCAGGCATCCTGGGCGGCCGACTCGAACGGACGGTAGGTGTATCCGAGCTCCGCCTCGGCGCGGCGGCAGGAAAAATTATGGGCCAGGAGCGACATGCCGGCCGCCGCGGAGTTGACCGCAGGCTCGCGCCGCGTGAACAGGCTGACGAGGTCGCCGATCCAGCCGGCGGCGCGGACCGTGGCCCGCGGCGCCAGGCCCAGGGGCTGCATGCGCCCGGCCGCGCGGGCGAAGATCCGCCAGGCTTCGAGGTACGAGAGGGAGTGGCCGCCGAGGATGTAGCGGCGGCCGGTGCGGCCCGTCTCGGCAGCAGCCAGGATGCCGACGGCGACGTCGCGCACGTCCACGAAATCGTTGCCGCCCGGCGGCGCGAACAGCCCCTTGCCGGCGCCGACCTCCAGCAGCATGCGGCCGCTCGACGGCTTCCAGTCCCAAGGACCGATCATGTAGACGGGATTGACGATCACGGCGTCGAGGCCGCGATCGACCTCCTCCAGCACGGCCGCCTCCGCCTCCCGCTTGGTGATCACGTAGGGGCAGTCCGGCATGCCCCCGGGCGGCGTCTCCTCGTCCGCCGGCTCGCCGTCGGCCCGCAGGCCGATGGCATCGACGCTCGACACGTGGACCAGGCGGGCGCCGGCCCGCCGGGCGGCGCGGGCCACCCGCCGCGTGCCCTCGACGTTGACCGCGCGCATCTCGTCGAGGTGCCGCCAGCCGCAGTGCACCATGGCCGCCGCGTGGATCACGACCGCCGCGCCGTCGGCGGCGGCCTCCAGGCCGCGGGCGTCGTCCAGGGCCCCGGCGCGACGATCCACCGGCAGTCCCGCCAGGGCCCGATCGACCGCCTCGCCCCCGCCGCGGACCAGGGCGCGGACGCTCCAGCCCCGGGCGACGAGCTGGCGGACCACGTTGTTGCCGACGAGTCCCGTGGCCCCCGTGACGAGGACGTCGTCCGGAGCCCGAAAGCGGCGGGGAGCGAGCATGGGCGGAAAGTCCGACGACCCTGGAGGAAGACCCGGGTCGGTCGATCCGTCGTCACGCACCCGGACGGAATTGTAGATCGGAGAAACCCCCCGGGCGACTTTGACGGGTGGGCGGTCGCGCCGGCGTTGACGAACATCCGGCCGGCCGCCGAAGATTCGACCGGCCATCGTTTTTCCGGGCCGAGATGGCCGATTTCAACGGTGACCGCCGGGGCGGCGAACGTCGGCAACCTGGGCAACGATCGGAGTTTGGCGTGACGGCAGTGACGGTGCGACCGGTCGAGACCCGGGCCGAGCAGAGGCGGTTCATCCGCCTGCCCTGGCGGATCTACGCGGGCGACCCCTGCTGGATGCCGCCGCTCGTCCAGTCCCAGGAGGAGCTGCTGCACTTCCGCCCGCACCCCTTCTACGAGCAGTCGCGCTGCCGCTCCTTCCTGGCCACCCGCGGCGGCCGTGACGTCGGGCGGATCACGGCGATCGTCAATGCCGGCCACATCCAGCGGTACGGCGAGCAGCGCGGCTTCTTCGGCTTCTTCGAGTGCGAGGACGACTCCGCGGCCGCCCGGGCGCTGTTCGGCGCCGCCCGCGACTGGCTCCACGGCCAGGGGATGACCTGCGTGCGGGGGCCGACGAATCCCTCGCTGAACTACGAGTGCGGCCTGCTCATCGAGGGCTTCGACACGCCCCCGTTCTTCATGATGACGCACAACCGGCCCTGGTACGCCCGCCTCGTCGAGGAGAACGGCTTCCGCAAGATCGAGGACCTGTACGCCTTCTGGGGCAAGACGTCGATGCTCGCCTCCCTGGACGAGAAGCTCGGCGTCATGGTCGCGGGAGTCAAGGAGCGGTTCGGGGTCAAGGTGCGGCCCCTCGACCGCGGGCGGTTCGACGAGGAGGTGCGGATGTTCCTCGACATCTACAACTCCAGCCTGGGCGGCACCTGGGGCTTCGTGCCGCTTTCGGCCGCGGAGGTCAGGCACATGGCCGCGAGCCTCAAGCACCTCATCGTGCCCGAACTGGCGCTCGTGGCCGAGGTCGATGGCAAGCCGATCGGCAGCGTCTTCTGCCTGCTCGACTACAACCCGCGGATCAAGGCCATCAACGGCCGCCTCTTCCCCTTCGGCTTCGTGAAGCTGCTGTGGAACAAGCGGGCCATCAAGCGGATGCGGGTCATCAGCACGAACGTCGTGCCCGAATATCAGGCCTGGGGCGTGGGGCTGGTGCTGACCGCGGCCCTCGTGCAGCCGGTGCTCGCCTGGGGGATGGAGGAGGCGGAGTTTTCCTGGGTGCTGGAGAGCAATCATCTCTCGAAGCGGACGCTGGAGCGGGGCGGGGCGCTGGTGACGAAGAAATACCGGCTCTACCAGGACGACCCGCGTTCGTGATCCGGGCCGGGGGCAACCGAGGGCGTCGTTGCGCATGAGTTCCGCGGTCGAGAACCTGGCCGAGGTGTCGCTCACCTGCGCGGACGGCCGGCGGTCGTTCTTCATGCGGCCGCAATCGGTCGGCGACCAGGGCGTCGTCCGCCAGGTGTTCGTCGAGCACCAGTACGAGCCCGGCGACGGCCCGCACGCGCGGGCGCTCGAGATGGCCGCGGCGGCGATGCGGGCGGACGGCACGGTGCCGCTCGTGTTCGACCTCGGCGCCAACATCGGCGCCACGGCGGTGTTCTTCGCGATCCGCTATCCCGGATCCCGCGTGCTCGCCGTGGAGCCCCATCCCGCGAACGCCGCGCTGTTGCGGCGGAACACGGCCGGGCTCGACGTCACCTGCCTGCCCGTCGCCGCCGGCGGCCGCGACGGGGAGGTGTCACTGCTCGACCCGGGCATGGGCGACTGGGGCTACCGCACCGGCCCGCCCGTCCCCGCGGCCGCGACGCCCGGCCCCGGCGGCGCCCTGGTCGTGCCCTGCCGCACGCCCGCCGGCCTGCTCGCCGGGCTGCCCGCGGACGTCCGGCCGCTGGTGTGCAAGATCGACGTCGAGGGCGCCGAGTCGGAACTGTTCGGCGACGACGCCCCCTGGGCCCGCCGGTTTCCCCTGATCGTGATCGAGCTGCACGACTGGATGCTGCCCGCCCGCAGGTCGTCGCGGCCGTTTCTCCGCTGGCTCGCCACGGTGGACGCCGAAGTATGCTGCCGGGGTGAGAACCTGTTCTGCTTCAACCTGGAACTGCTCGGGGCGTGGCTCTGACGCCCGCCCATGCCGGTGAGGGGTCGGGACCACCTGCCATGAACCCAGACCTGTCGCGGCGGCTCGCGATCATCGTTCCCTACCGGAACCGGCCCGAGCAGCTCGCCCAGTTCCTCCCGCACATGTCGGCCTATTTCCAGCGGGACAAGCAGGACCGCCACATCGACGTGTCGATCCACGTGGTCGAGCAGGCCGACGAGGCGGCCTTCAACCGCGGCAAGCTCGTCAACTGCGGCTTCGAGCTGGTGCGCCGGGAGGCGGAGTACGTCGTCATCCACGACGTCGATTACCTGCCGATCTGGGCCGACTACTCCTACACCGCATGCCCGACGCGACTGATCTGGCACGGCCTCGTGTTGCAGGAGGACCAGGCGACTTTCTTCGGCGCGGTGATCGGGCTTTCCTGTGCGGACTTCCTGGCGGCGAACGGCTTCAGCAATCGCTTCGTGAACTGGGGTGCCGAGGACATGGACTTCCGCAATCGCTGCCTGGCGGCCGGGCTGCGGATCGCCGCCCGGGACGGGACCTTCCACGCCCTGCGGCATCCCCACAACGGCATCCTGCCCGACGGCTCGCTCCGCGCGGAGGTGCGGCCCAACTTCGCCCTGCTGGCGTCCCTGTGGCCCCGCGGCCCATGCCCTCCCGTGCCGGACGAGGGCCTGCGGACCCTCGACTTCGAGGTCGTGAGCACGGCGACGCTGCAGGCCGACAGGCCGCGGTGCCTGCTCCACGCCGTGCGCTGGCCGACCGCGACGGCCGGTGCGTGATCAGCCGGCGCCGCCGGCAGGCGGCCGCGACTGGCCCGGCCGGTTCGGCCGGTAGCCGACGGTCTTGCGTGGGCGGCGTTGCTTGCGCGAGGCCGGTCCACCGGCTGCCGACTTGCCCGTGGCGGGGCCGCCTGTCCCGTCGCGGCCCGTGGCGGGGCCGCCTCTCCCGTCGCGGACCGTGGCAGGGCCGCCTCTCAAGTGGTCGCCGGAGGTGGCCTCGGTGAACGCCCGCGTGGCCTCGCTCCGCTTGCGGTCGAGGGCCTCGCGGGGCGGCCGCTCCGGGATCAGGCAGTCGCAGCCCGAGCCGATCAGGTCGCGGCGGCCGGCCTGCTCGAGCGCCCGCCGGACCTCGAAGTAGTTCTCCGGCTTGAAGAATTGCAGCAGCGCCCGCTGCATCCGCCGGTCCTTGAGCCCCTTGGTGATCTTCACCGGCTCACGGGTCATGGGGTCGAGCCCCGTGTGGTACATGCAGGCGGCGATGTCGAAGGGGCTGGGGATGAAGTCCTGCACCTGGTCGGGCTTGTAGCCGTTCTGCTTGAGGAACACGGCGAGGTCGATCATCTCCTCGATCCCGCTGCCGGGATGGCTGGCGATGAAGTAGGGCACCGTGTACTGCTTCTTGCCGACCCGGCGGCTGGCCGCCTGGAAGGCCTTGTCGAACTCGACGTAGTCGTCGGCCGACGGCTTCTTCATCAGCCGCAGCACCTCGGGGTCGGTGTGCTCCGGCGCCACCTTGAGGTGCCCGCCGACATGATGGGCGGCGAGTTCCCGGAGGTATTCGGGGTCGCGGCGGGCCAGATCCATCCGCACGCCGCTGGCCACGAGCACCCGCTTCACTCCGGCCACGCTCCGCGCCTCCCGCATCAGGGCCTTGAGCGGGCCGTGGTCGGTGCCCAGCAGCTTGCACACGGTGGGATGCACGCAGGAGAGCCGGCGGCACTTGGCCTCCACCTCGGGCCGCGTGCACCGCATCTGATACATGTTGGCCGTCGGCCCGCCGATGTCGGAGACCGTGCCCTTGAATCCGGGCTGGGAGGCGAGCAGCTGGATCTCCGTGATCACCGATTCCCGCGAGCGGCTCTGGATGATCCGCCCTTCGTGGGCCGTGATCGAGCAGAAGGTGCAGCCGCCGAAGCAGCCGCGCATGATCTGCACGCTGTCCCGCACCACCTCGAAGGCGGGGATGCGGGCCGCGCCGTAGGCGGGGTGGGGCCGCCGCGTGAAAGGCAGGCCGTAGACCGCGTCCATCTCCGCCTGCTCGAGCGGCAGGGCCGGCGGATTGACGACCACGGCCTCGCGGCCGTGCCGCTGCACGAGCCGGCGGGCGTTGTGCGGATTGGTTTCCAGGTGCGCGATCCGCGTCATCTCGCAGAAGGCGAGCGTGTCGGCGACGACGGCCTCGTAAGCAGGCAGCTCGAGGGTGTCGGGGCCCGCCGGGGGTGGCTCGCTGGCACCGAGGCGGAAGGCGACGCCGCGGAAACCGCGGAGGTCCTTCACGGTGCGGCCCGCGTCGAGCCCGCGGGCGATCTCGAGCACGGTGCGTTCCCCCATGCCGAAGCCCACCAGGTCGGCCTTGGCGTCGAGGAGGATCGACCGCCGGACGGTGTCGCTCCAGTAGTCGTAGTGGGCCAGGCGGCGGAGGCTCGCCTCGACGCCGCCGGCCACCACCGGCACGCCCGGAAACGCCTCCCGCGACCGCTGGCAGTAGGCGAGCGTGGCCCGGTCGGGCCGCCGGCCGATCGCGCCGTCGGGCGAGTAGGCGTCGTCGTTTCGCACCTTGCGGTTGGCGGTGTAGTGATTGATCATCGAGTCCATGTTGCCGGCGGAGACGCCGAAGAAGAGCCGCGGCCGGCCGAACTGCCGCCACGGCTCGCAGCTCGACCAGTCGGGCTGGGCGAGCACGGCCACGCGGAATCCGGCCGCCTCCAGCAGCCGGGCGATCAGGCCGTTGGCGAAACTCGGGTGATCGACGTAGGCGTCACCGCTGACGAGGACGATGTCGACGGCGTCCCAGCCCCGGGCGTGCATCTCCTCCCGCGACATCGGCAGCGGCTCGCGATGGCAGCGGCCGCGGGCCAGGCCGAGCGCCGTCGCCGGAGCCGTGGCGGATGCGTCGGCGATGATGGGGAGGGACGGCGACGGCATGGCTGGCGGCGGGACGGCACGGGAAGACGACCCTGGAAAGTGTAGCCTTGGAAAATCCGCGCGGATCCCTCACCGTTGCGGCGGCCTCGGCCACGGGGCTATTCTGCGCCGGCGCAACCGGATGCCGCCGTGCGAGGCGGCGCCGGCCGGCCGGAAGGCACTTCGGAAACGCGTCCCGTGATCGGCATCGGTTTTCGACACCGCATCGCTGGCTGGCTGGGCTGCTGGCTCGTGGCGGCCGCGGGGATCGCCCAGGCCGAACCGCCGCCGGAGCCGGTGCCGGCCGCGGCGGACCTGGCGGCATGGATCGGGCAACTGGGCGCTCCGCACTATGCGCAGCGGGAGGCGGCCGCCAGGCATCTGGCCGCGGCGGGGCGACCGGCACTCGCGGCCCTCGGCGCGGCCATCGCCGGGGGGGATTTCGAGGTGGCCAGCCGGAGCGTGGAGATCGTTCGCGGCATGCTCGGCGCCGCCGACGCGGAACTGGCGGCCGAGGCCGAGGCGGTCCTCGAGCGGGTGGCGACGGCCGACGCCTCCGCCATCGGCCGGCTGGCGCAGTCGGCGCTCGACTTCCATCAGATCGGCATGGCGGCCGCGGCCCGCGAGCGGTTGGAGGGCCTGGGCGCCCTCGTCCGCGACCGCCGCTCCACCGCCGGCGATCAGGGACTGGAGGTGGAGTTCGGCGACGCCTGGCAGGGCGGGCCGGAGGACTGGCGACTGCTGCCCCGGCTGCGGGGTGTGACCGTCGTGAGCGTGCACGGGGTGCCGCTCGACGCCGACGCCGTGGCCGTGCTGGGCCGGATGGCGGGCGTGCGCCGGATCGACCTGTTCGGCACCGCGGCCCCGGCGGAGGCCGTGGCCAAGCTCGTCGCGCGGCTGCCCGAGGCGGTCGTCGACGTGCGCAAGGGAGGCAGGCTCGGCGTGAGTTCGATCGTCCATCCCGGTGCCTGCGAACTGTCGGCGGTGCAGCCCGGCTCGGCCGCCGACAAGGCGGGGCTGCGGGCGGGCGACGTGATCCTGGCGGCCGACGGTCAGGCGGTGGCGAGTTTCGCGGCCTTGACGGCGCGGCTGGCACAGCGGGGTCCCGGCGAGGAGGTGCGGCTCGCCGTGGAGCGAGACGGCGCCGGCGGCCCGGCGGAGCGGTTCGAGTGCACCGTCCGGCTGGATGCCTGGTAGGGTGGGGGAGCGGTGGCCGTCCGGCCACGAAGCGGAGACACCCGACCATGGCCCACGAGCCCGGCGCGGAAGAGGTGGTGGACGTGCGTTGGCACGCCCACGCGGTGAGTCGTGCCGACCGGGAGCGGTCCGCCGGCCATCGGGGCTGCGTGCTCTGGTTCACGGGCCTGTCGGGCTGCGGCAAGAGCACGCTCGCCAACGCGGTCGATCGCCGGCTGCATGCCCGGGGCCTGCGGAGCTTCGTGCTCGACGGCGACAATGTCCGTCTGGGCCTCAACGCCGCGCCGGCGCTCCTGCGGGACCGTTACGGGGAGGAGGCCGCCCTGCGTTTCGGCCTCGGCTTCGGGGCCGCGGACCGGGCGGAGAACATCCGCCGCATCGGCGCGGTCGCCGACCTCTTCGCCCAGGCCGGCATCATCGCCCTGACGGCCTTCATCAGCCCCTACCGGCGGGACCGCGATGCCGTGCGGGCCGCCCTGGCGCCCGGCGACTTCGTGGAGATCCACGTCAAGGCGCCGCTGGAGGTGTGCGAGAGCCGTGACCCGAAGGGGCTCTACAAGAAGGCCCGGGCCGGCGAGATCAAGGGATTCACCGGGATCGACGATCCCTACGAGGAGCCTGTGGCCCCGGAGATCGTCGTCGATGCGGCGTCGCGGCCGCCGGACGAACTGGCCGGGGAGGTCATCGCCTGGCTCGAGCGTGCCGGCAAGATCCCGGCCTCCGCCGGCTCTTGAGCGCCCGCCATCCCGGCGGGCAATCCATCTGCAGCGCCTCCCGCCTGCACGCAGCGGCCGGTGGCCGCGCCGCGTGCGCCACCCAGCGCCGCCGCGGAGCGGCGGCCACGGCCGCCTGGAGGGCGGCCGGCCCGGCTGGTCGCACCTCGGCTGCGACCACGCCGGGCCAAGCCTGCGGGGGCCATGGATGGCCCCGCAGGCGCTCAATCCAGAAAGCCCGAGAGTTCCTCGCTGCGGGCCGGAGCCTGCAGCTTGCGCACGGCCTTGGCCTCGATCTGCCGGATCCGCTCGCGGGTCACCTTGAAGATGTGGCCCACCTCCTCGAGCGTGTAGCTGTAGCCGTCGCCGAGGCCGTAGCGGAGCTTGATGATCTCGCGCTCGCGATAGGACAGGCTCTTGAGCACCTTCGCGATCCGGTTGCGGAGCATTTCCTGGGCGGCGCCCACGGCCGGATTCTCGGCCCCGGTATCGGGCAGGAGGTCGCCGAAGTGGCTGTCCTCGCTGTTGCCGACCGGCCGATCGAGGCTGATCGGATAGCGGCTCATCGCCGTCACCCGGCGGGTCTCGTCGAGGGGCGTGCCGGCGCGGGCGGCGATCTCCTCGATCGTCGGCTCGCGGCCGTACTCCTGCAGCAGCTGCCGGGCCACGTTGCGCACCCGGCTCATGGTCTCGACCATGTGCACGGGGATGCGGATGGTGCGGCTCTGGTCGGCCACGGCCCGCGTGATCGCCTGCCTGATCCACCACGTGGCGTAGGTGCAGAACTTGAAGCCGCGGCGATACTCGAACTTGTCCACCGCCCGCATCAGGCCGGCATTGCCCTCCTGGATCAGGTCCAGGAAGGAGAGGCCGCGGTTGCGGTACTTCTTCGCGATCGAGACGACGAGCCGCAGGTTGCCCTCGGAGAGCCCGCGCTTGGCCTGCTGGTACCGGGCGAAGATGCCGCGAATCTCCTCCACGCGCCGCTTCAGGCTGCGGGGCGTCTCCTGGCAGGCCTTGAGGATCGTGCGGTACTCATCGACGAGCTTCTGCCGTGCGGACGGAGGCTGCTTCGACTTCTTGTGGGCGTCGATCTTCGCCTTGAGTTCGCGGATGCGAGCCACGAAGTTCTCCAGCGTCGGGATCATCGCCTCGATTCGCTGGGTCCGCAGTCCGAGTTCCTCGATCAGCCGCACGCAGCGCCGCCGCCGCCGGCCCAGCCGGGCCCAAGCCTCGCGCCGCTCGGCCATCCGCCGCTTCTTCGACAGCGCGATCCGGTAATCGGCCTTGTTCTGCCGGATGAGCACCTCGAGCGTCTTGAGGTTGTGGGGCAGGCGGCCGAGGATCTGGTCCTTCTCCAGGCGGTCCGTCACCGACACCTGGACGGTGCGGTCGAACGGCAACTCCCCGCGATTCACCCGGGCGAGCACGCGAAAGGCCTGTTGGCACACGTACTCGCACTCGAGCAGCTTGGCGCGAAACCTGGCCCGCGTGGTTTCGATCTGCCGCGCCAGGTGGATTTCCTGCGCGCGGGTGAGCAGCGGGATCTCGCCCATCTGCGTCAGGTACATGCGGACCGGGTCGTCCGACCAATTCTCGACCTGCTCGGTGAGCGTGTCGTCGGCCTCGCCCGAGGCGTCGATCTCCGCCTCGGCCTCGGCCTCGATCTCGCCCTCGGGCAGGACGGCCGCCTCGGTCTCGTCGACGAGAAGATCGGCCTCCTCGGCATCGACGACCTTCTCGGTCAGATCCTCCACCTCTTGAGGGCTGGAGACAACATCGTCTTCGAGTTCGTCGAGCAGCGAGTCGTACAAGGCGGGGCTCCTTCGTGAATCCTTTCAGGGACGGATCGACGGGCGACGTCGTGTCGCACCGCGGGGCACCGAACGCAGCACTGCATCATTCGTGGTGCCGACAGTGTGATTCAAGGGGCGGGCAAGTCCAGACCGCAGCGATCGGGCCCACGGGCAGGTTCGAAGCCATTTTTTCCCGGGGATCGCCAGGTTGTGTCCGCCGGCTGCGAGCCGCGGGGCGGCGGACGCAGGGCGGCGCCGCAGGGGAACTGGGCAATCCCGGCAAAGGATAGCGGCTTGCTGCCGTCATGGCGAGCGGTTCCCGAGGGCTCAAGATTATGTCGCCGCACCCGTCACGGGGCCAACTTTTTTTTCGGGAAAAATCGGTTCTTGACCGCTCCGGAGCCGTCGGATGGTAAACAATTCCGTCCGGAGAATTTCTGCGGCCCCGCCTGATGGCAGGTTCGCGGAGTGGCAACGCCACAGCCGTCGAAAGCAGCGGTCGCCGATGACGACCTACCTCCTCACCTGTGACTGCTCCGCCGAGATTCCCGTCGGCCCTGGCCAAGCGGGTGGACAGGCCGTCTGCCGCCGGTGCGGCAAGTCGCTCGACGTGCCGCGACTCGGGGAACTGACGCGGCTGCCGGTCGCGTCGCCGGCCGCGAAAACCGTCGGCTCCTGGTCGACCGCCCACGGCTGCCTGTTGGGCGGGGGGCTGGTGGCGCTGCTGGCGCTGGCGGGGGCCTGCTATCTCGGCATGCAACCCCGGCCGGTGTTCGAGGCCGCGGCGATTCGCGCCGCGGCCGACAGCGCCCCGATCGGCGAGATTTACGCGATCTGGCAGGGCATTTCCCGCTCCGGCATCTCACGGGCCAGGACCATGGAGGAGGAGCGGCTCGAACAGCTTTCCCGCTCCGCCCGTTCCGTGGCCACCGTGCTCTGGGTGGTGGCGGCGGTCGGGGTGACGGTGGCGATCGGCGGCGGGGTCGCGCTGGCGGGCCGCCGGGAGCCCGCGGCATGAAGGCGGCCTTCCTCACCACGACCGGCCCGCCCGAGGTCATTCGCCACGGTGACCTTGCCGATCCGGTGGCCGGCCCGCGGCAGGCGCTCGTCCGCGTGCGGGCGTGTGCCATCAACCCGATCGACACCTACGTCCGCTCGGGCGCCGTCGCCATGCCGCTGCCGGCGCCCTACGTCGTCGGTTGCGACCTGGCCGGTGAGATCGTGGCCGTCGGCGGCGACGTCGCCACGCTGCGGCCGGGGATGCGGGTGTGGGGATCCAACCAGGGCCTGCTCGGCCGTCAGGGCACGTTCGCCGAGCTCGCCGCCGTGGACGAACGCTGGCTGTACCCGACCCCGGCCGGCGTGTCCGACCGCGAGGCGGCCGCGGCCGCGCTGGTGTCGATCACGGCGCATCTGGGGCTCGTGGGCCGCGCCGGTCTCGCCGCCGGCGAGACGATCTTCGTCAACGGCGGCTCGGGGGGCGTCGGCACGGCCGTGGTGCAGATCGCCCGGGCTCTCGGGGCCCGCGTGCTGGCGACGGCGGGCACCGCCGCGAAACGCGCGGCCCTCCGCCAGCTCGGGGCCGAGGCGGTCTTCGACTACCGCGACGCCGCCCTCGTCGCCGCGGTTCGGTCCGTCGTGCCGCAGGGCGTCGACGTCTATTGG
>Ga0315901_10009037_pt1 | contig 11505 bp, 22 predicted proteins | sample LakEriMetagenome_10_FD_203761 | JGI IMG/M metagenome (GOLD analysis project Ga0315901, IMG submission 203761) | Freshwater fungal communities from buoy surface, Lake Erie, Ohio, United States - Buoy 2 MA116 | ecosystem: Environmental > Aquatic > Freshwater > Lake | place: USA: Lake Erie, Ohio...
ATTTAAATCCGGGTTAATATTAGCCGGGTATTTTCTTATTTTTAAACCTGTTTTAAATAGATTTGGAATAACTAAGTCAGCAGAAGATATTGCAAACGAAAAAGCAGATCAAAAAAGAATAGAAGATAAAATTAAATCAGAGAAATTATTACAAAAACAAACAAAAACGGATGCTGAATGGCAGATAATAGCAGATCAGATATATCAAGATTTGAGATATACTGCCATTGATGATAAAAAAGATGATGCAGTTTATCAAGCCGCAAGGGTTAAAAATGATACTGATTTTTGGATTTTATATAAATTATTTGGCAAAAGGCAAGAGTACGCATTTTTTTTTCCGATAGGTGATAAACAGGATTTACCACAAATGCTAAGAAGTAATTTAAGTTTGTCACAAATAAACATAATAAACGATAATTACAGACGAAAAAATATGAAATCAAGAATATGAAAACCGAACAACTGAATTTTGTATTAATTGGTATTATAATTTATCTATTAATTCAAAGAAATAAAAAACAAATGACAAACGAAGAAAAATTAAAATATGCAGAAGCAATTGGAACTGCAAAGGCAATTGGTGATTTGGGAGTAACGTTTTAGTTTTAAACTGAAAATATAAAATATGGCAAAGAAAAAAGATAACACGTTTATATATATAGGAGCAGCAGCATTATTATATTTTCTGTTAATGAAAAAGAAAAAAAAGCGAAAAGGTCAGGTAATTGTAGAAGATAGTGAACATGTAGAATTTTTGCCAAAAAGAGGAAGGGTAAATATTAATCAAATGCAATTAGATCCAATAATTGACAAAAACGATTATTTTAAGCAGCAATATCAAGAATCATTAAATGCTTGTAGCTATTAATTATGGCATGTAAAAAATATATTACAGAAACAAAAATTGTAACACAAAATGGTCAAGTGGATAGCAATTGCAACACACTAACATTTTTAAATACCGGGACAAATAATGTATTAGTTGACGGCATAAGAATAACACCCGGTACAAGTTTTACAATTTTAGGTCAATATGATGAAATGAATATTAAAACATATTCAATTACATTTTCAGCACCCGGAAGCGGAAATCTAACAATAATATATAAAAGATACGTTCGCTAATGTTAGTATTTAATCAACAAGCAAACATAAAAAACGTAAACGGAGCCATTGCAGATATATTTGCTAATCGCCCGGCTGCTGAATCAACATATTATATTTTTTATTCAACAGATACACAAGAAATATTTTATGATAATGGAGCATGGATATTAATTGCCGGTACAGGTGGTGGTGGAGTGAACATATATAATAGTGATGGAACATTAACAGGAAATAGAACTTTAACTGCTGATAATTTTCAATTAACATTTAAAGATATTAATGTTTTTGAAATTAATGGTCCATTATTAAATAATGGAAGAACAATTGTATTTGATAATACAAGTAAAACATATCAAATTGGCGACATTGATGGAAGCTTTAATAAAACATTTTTAGAAATATCCGATATAAATCCATACATAAAAACCTGTTATGGCAGTAACGATATAGGATTAAAACTTGATTTTGCGAATCAATTATATACATTAGGCGATCCCGGTAGTTTTGCTGGAGGTTTTGCATTTATAATTGATGATTTTAACGGAGTTATTACAATGCAAAGTCCACCGGGAGTTAATGGTTTATATTTTGATTTTGCAAATGATTATTATAGATTAGGTGCATTTAGTAATGTAAACCCTACTTTTCTTGAAGTTGACAACGCAAACCAAATAATTAAAACACAGAATCAAGGAAACGATATTGGTTTAAAACTTGATTTTGCAGGAGGTGAACATACATTAGGTGATACAAATATACTTTCTTATGTTAAAACAACAAATTCTTCAGCTGGAATCGAAATAAATAACCCATACAACATATATTTAGGCGATGTCAATGCGTTAGGCAATTATTGTGATTTTAATATTGATATACAAAATAGTATTAAAACTAGATATAATGGAAACGACATAGGATTAAAACTTGATTTTGCAAATCAAACATATCAATTCGGACAATTGTCATTTGGGAATACAGGATATAAAATATATGCGGAAATTTTTGAGCCATTAATGTTATTTGAAATTGTAAAAGATACAGGAACTTTATCAGGTGTTGATGGTCTGCAAATTGATTGTTTAAATTCAATATATAAGTTTGGCAATATAACAGGAACAAATAATACTTATATATATATTAACGATACAAGCGAATTATTATATACTGCTAACAATGGCAATATTTCAAATGGTTTATATTGTGATTTTGCTTCGCATGTATATCAATTTGGAAGGGCAACAGGCGGAAACACAACCTATTTAACAATTGATGATGCTGCAACATATCCTATTCAAATTGATGGAACAAATGTATTAAGCGGATCATCCGGAGGTAGTAGTGGTCAGCATTTAAAAATCAATATTAACGGAACAGATTACAAAATAAAATTAGAAAACCCATAAAAAAAACGAGATGAACAACGAACAAGCATTGCAAGTATTAAAGAGTACAATTGATGAAGCAATAAGAAAAGGAGTTATACCAAATATGGAAACTGCTCAAAAAATTATTATTGCATTAGGTATTATTGCAAAAGCTATACAAAGTGAAGAAAAATGAGTGCGGAAGTAATTATATCAGTAATAAGTTTTATATTTTGCTCCGGTGTTATATATGGCAGTTTAAGTAGTCGTATAAAACAAATAGAAACACAAGTGCATGAAGGGAAGGATATTGCTCAAAGATTAGCAAAAATTGAGGTGCAAATGGAAATAATTATTAAAAATTTAAACGAAAAAAAATGAGGAAGAATTGGAAAACCACTTTTTTTGGTATTAGTTCAATTATTACAGGCATTGCAACAATAATAAAAGGTGATATACAAACAGGAATTAGCATAATAGTAGCCGGAGCCGGATTGATATTTGCGAAAGATCATGATTCAAAATGATAAAAAATATATTATTGGCGGTTTGATATTATTGTTTTTGCTTATGAGAAAAAAAGTACAAGCACCTAAGCAAACACAAAGTGGTAATATTTGCCCGGAGCCAAAAAGTAAATATTTTAAATTATCAGAATTTCATTCAAAAGATGGTGTGAAAGTACCCGAAAAATATTATTGCAATGTTCAAGAATTGATGAATAATTTGGATGTATTAAGGGATGAATTAAAAACACGAATTAAAATAAATAGTGGTTTTAGATCAGTTGCACACAATAAAGCAGTTGGCGGTGTTTCAAATAGTGAGCATTTATACGGAAAAGCAGCAGATTTAAATGTTTTGGGTGTTAGCACACAAAAAGTAAAAGATACAATTGAAAAATTGATAAGTGCGGGAAAAATGAAACAGGGCGGTGTTGGTTTATACAATACCTTTGTTCATTACGATATAAGAGGCAAAAAAAGTCGGTGGAAAATAAATTAATAATATGGCAGATTGGAAAGCAATTGTTAATCATGTATTAAAGTATGAGGGCGGACATAGTGCCGACCCAAATGACAATGCTTTGAAGTCCGGTCACACAGGAGTAAAAGGGAGTGCAATTGATCCGGCAACAAACAAGCCGTATGATAAAAGGTTTCCTAATAATTTTATACATACTAATAAAGGCATCATATATAGTACATATAGCCGATATTGTAAACAAAACAATAAAACCCCAAACCCCGCCGAATTTTTAGCCATGCCAAAAAGTTTATGGCAAAATATCATGAAATCACTTTTTTGGGATGGTATTCAAGGAGATAAAATAAATAGTCAGCCAATTGCTGAATATTTATTTGAGGCAAGATGGGGAGGCGGAGGCAATATTTTAGTAAAAGACCTACAAAGATATATAAATAAAGTAGCCAATAAATCCATTGTTAAAATATCCGGTATTGTAGACAATGCAACTGTGAATGCTATTAATACATTATTTCGCAGAGCAAACCCGCAAATTGCAGTTGTTAAATATTTAACTGAAAAACGTTTTGAATATTTACGAACTTTAGGAGATTGGAACAGATATTCAAGAGGATGGAGTAAAAGAATTAACGCAATGCAAACCAAATGGGTGAATTTTTTAAAAGGTATTGCATTTTGGCAAAGTTGGTTGACATTTGCAGCAATTGGAGGTGCTGCGTTTTTTTTTTAAGTTTCAAAAAAAATAAGTGATTCAGTAGTTAGGTTTATATGTTTGATTACCGGGATTTTTTTTAATTTCCCGGTTTTTTTATGTCAAAAGGCCTTTTTTTGCAATTGTGTTGCAAAAAAATATGTTTGCATTTTGGTAATTTAAAAATTTTATTATATTGCAATCACAAACGAGAAAAAATGAATACAAAACACACTCATCCGGCATTCCCCCCACAGATTGCATTAGATCAATTCCAACGCCCAGTTGCACCTATTCCGGGCATGTCAATGCTTGATTATTTCGCATTGAACATTTATTTGCACAAGGGCGGCAGCTATTTAGATGCAATTGCAAAAGCAAAATCTTTTTTAGATTGTCTTTCAAATTTCCAATCTGAAGAAAATTTAAATACCCTTAAAATTATTTCTCATGAATGAAGAATATAAAAGGGTAACAGAATTTATCATTCTGTTTTTTATTGCATTATTACTAATTGCAATAGTTGAAAATCTGATTCCGCCAGTACATTAATTTGCATTATGCAAGAAATTAATATTCCCGAATTATTAAAAATTCGGGCAATAAGGGAAAATTATTTTCCTCCTAAGGATAATATTGTATTTACAATTGAGGAAAAAAATATAGGCAGTTTACAAAATTATGTAACTTTTGCCGGACTGCCAAAAACAGGAAAAAGTACATTTATTGCTGCATTAATAAGTACTATTTTTTTTCCCGGTGATTTATGGAGCATGAAATTAAAACTCCCGGAAGGCAGAAAAAAAGCCGTTTATTTTGATACTGAAAGCGCAGATGTTGAATTTTACAATCAAGCCGAAAAAATAAAAAAATTTGCCGGAATTAGCGGTTTTTCTGATCGTTTACAAATGTATCAAGTAAGGGAAGATTCACCCAGCACAATCAGAAAAATGATACATCATATTTGTGAAACGGAGCCGGATGTATCTGTAATAGTTATAGATGGTTTACTTGATTTATGTATTAATTATAATGATGAAAGGGAAACACGTTTACTTACTAATTGGCTTAAAATGATTACAAAAAAATACAACATATTAATTATTTCAGTAATACATTTAGGCAAAAAAGATGGTGAAACATTAGGGCATTTAGGCAGCAATTCCGACAGATGGGCGCAAAGTACTTTGACAATTACAAAAGATAAAGTAAATAAAACTTTTGTTTTGGAAAGCAAATTTTTAAGAAGTGCTGAAGATATAAATCCGATAATTGTTCAAAATATAGGCGGTTATTGGCAATCTGTTAGCGGTTTATCAGATATTAGCGAACAAACAGAAACTGCATTGCTAAATACTATATTAGATAAAGAAAAAACATATAAACAATTAGTAGAAGCAATAATGAAACAAAATAACAGAGGTATGAATTATGCCAAAAATCTTATAAAAAAATGGATTGAACAGGAAAGAATAGAGAAAACAAAAACAGGATATATAATTAAAAATTTTTTCTAACTATTAAATTTTAATTTATGACAATTCAACAAATGTTACAAATTGAGCCACGTTTAAAAATGGTAATTGATTATGCAAAGATGGAAAACAATTTAGCCAAAATACACAAAATATATTGGTGTGATGTTTGGCAAAATTGTAAACAAATGATGATTGGCATGATAGGTTGGTATGCAGAAAAAGATGAATTAAGCGGAACAGAATGTTATATAAACTTTCATGATTATCTATATTCAATAACAAAAAACACAATTTAAAATGAACACAAACAACGAGTACAAGCAATTAGACAAAAACACAGGATTAGCATTTGATAACAATTCTGAAAACCCCGCAGCACCAAAAAAGAAAGGTACTATTAATGTTGAGGGCAAAGTATATAAAATTGCAATATGGGAAAGAAAAAGTAAAGCCGGAAATTCTTATTTGTATTTTAAATTAGATCCGCAAACATCTGTTTCTGAATAAAAGAAAGGGCAGCAACACGAATGTAGCCGCCCGGACAAACGAGAATTAACTCATTTTTTTCATAGCAAAAATATATAAAAAATGCCAAAAACAATATATAATGCAATAGTTTTTTTTGAGCCGGAAAAAAAGATCAGACCACGTAAATATAGAAATATATCAAATATTTACGGATTTTCTAATTTTTGCTGCATATCGGGAGCAAAGTATATAAATTTTTATTTTGCTAAGGATAAACAATTTAGCCACAGGGTATATTTAGATTTTGCATATCCATAGAAAAACAAATAAAACAAATTAACCGGGTATTTACCCGGTTTTTTTATGCCTATATGTATCTAAATATTTATTAAAGGTGAAAAAAATAAATATATGTGAATAAATATTTGGTTTAAACCGGTTTGATTTAGTTAAAATACCTTACCTTTACGCTGCCGCAACCATAGGCGCGGCGGCGTAAAAGGTTTTAAACCATTGTTTAAACCAGTTATTTTAAATTTTAAACCACTAATTTTTAATAAATTTGCAGTTTTGTTGCAAAATTTAATATATTTGTAGTATGCAAAAATTTATTTTACCCATTGTGGTATTGGGAGCAGCAGCATTTTTGTTAATTAGGCGAACTGCATTTGCAAAAAATTTAAATTTTGTTATCAGAGGTGTGAAAGTTGCCGGAAGGTTATTGGCTCCCCGTATTGAAATTACAATTGGTTTGCAGAATCCGTCTAATCAAAGAGCAAATTTTAGGAGTATGAGTGGTTTGGTTAAATGGGACGGATCCGAATTTGCAAATATTAGTTCATTTAATGCAATTACAATTGCTCCAAATAGTGAAACTCAAATAAAGCTAAATGCAGAGCCGTCTGTTATGGGTGTATTTGAAGCAGTAAAAAAAGTAATTAAAGAAGGTTTAAAAGGTAGAATTGAAATTGTCGGTACTGCAAATGTTGACAATTTACAAGTCCCTTTTAACATTACAAAAACGTTGTAATGCAGCCGCAAGTTCTTTTAAATAATTTATCGCCATATCAAGGTAAAAAATACCTTATTAAAAAAAATCAATCTGTTAATGACATTATTAAAGCCATTACAGAGGCACATGCAAAACATAGATTAGAGTATAAAAGAATTGCACGTCAATTTTTAGGGCGAAATAATCGGGAAACTGCAAAAAATATTTGGATATTTTTAAAAAAGCATGTTCCATACAATGAGGAGCCGGAACATAACCAAACAATAAAAAGTCCAGCAGCGATTATTGTCACAGGGATGTATAATACAGAATATAATGACTGCAAAAATTATTCTTTATTTGCAGCCGGAATATTGCAGGGTTTAAATGATTTAGGGTATAAAATACCATATTCATTTAGATTTGCTTCGTATAATATTTTTGATAATACCCCCGGACATGTATTTATAGTTGTAAACCCCGGTACAGACAAAGAAATTTGGATTGATCCGGTATTAAGTAAATTTGATTATAGAAAACCATATCATTACGCAAAAGACAAAAAAATGATGTATTCAATTAGTGGAACAAGTATTGGAAAACCCAAAAAAAGAATTGTATTAAAAGTTGCACTTAGTCCAGCACGAAATTCTTTTTTAGCATTGGTATCATTAAATTTTTTAGGGTTAGCAAAAAAATTAAGGGCAGCAGATAAAAAAGTTCCGGGTAAATTAAAAAATTGGTGGGAAAAAATGGGCGGAAGATACCAAACACTATTAAATAATATTAAAAAAGGAGAAAAGAAAAAACGTTTATTAGGTGTAGATACTGTTGGTGCTGCAATTTCAGTAGGTGCATTATTAACAGCAGCATCAACATTAATAGCCTCCATTGGTAAATTTTTAAAGCAAAATGGTATTGATCCCGATAAATTAGTTGAAGTAGGTAAAAAGGCACTTGTTGACAAAGCAAAAAATTTAATTGCTGATAAACAAACATTAGAAGAAAGCACAGAACAGGCAACAAACGAAGTATTTGAAGAAGCTACAACGGATGTAGTAAAAACAAGTACAGATACAGGAACACAAAATAAAATGCTTCCTATTTTATTAATAGGTGGAGCAGCAGCAGTATTTTTTTTAATGAGAAAGAAACGATAATATGACTGCAAAACAAAAAGCGAATCAGTTAAGGTTTAAAAAGGTAGTTGCTGAAGCAAAAAAGCTAAGAGCAAAAAACCCTAAATTAACACAGGCACAAGCAGTTAAAAAAGCGTGGGCGGTGATAAAGGGAGTACATAAAGATACCAAAAGCCATAATGTAAATATAAAAGTAGTTAGCGGTGTAAAAAAAACAAAGGTTAGTGGTTGGAGAAAGGGAAAAACTGCAATAATAGAAAAAGGTGAAAAACCAAAAAAGAATTTAAAAAATGTAAGGGTTACACGTATAAAAAAACGTGATTTATTTGATAAACCCGGAACATTTAAAAGATTTAGAAGTATTGGAAATTTGCCAAAATATAATGATTCAGATGCGGCAAGAGAAATACAATTATATGCAGATAATGACAATCAATTGTATTTTCAAAGAAGAAAACCGATATTAACTAATTTAAAAAAGAAATTGGATAAAGGTACATTTAATGTAGATAAAGCGGCTAAATTATGGAAATATTATATTGATGCGGCAACACAAAAATATAACAAAGAATTTGGCAGCAAAGGGGATAAATGGTATGAACTTTTGGATGTTCATGATAGAAATATGTTATCAAAGGAGTATGCTATAAATACCCTTGCAGAATATAATGTAAATAAATTAGAAGGTTATTAATAAACAAGTACGTAACAAACACAATATAAAAAAAACAAAAAATGGCAAGACGTAAAAAAAGAAAAGTAAGCCGCCGCCGTTCCCGTAGAATGGGAGCAGCAAAAGGGCAAATTATGGATATTGTCGCAATCGCCGGAGGATCTGCAATTGCAACAATACTAACAAGTAAACTCCTTCCTAATCTTGATTCAAAAATTAAAAATGCAGCAGTAATTGGTGTTGGTGCATTTTTAATGCCACGATTACTGAAAGGTGCAATGGGACAAAATTTAGGACATGGTATGATTGCAGCCGGAAGCATTGGTCTATTAAAGGATTTTAATGTAATTGGAGCAGTTGAGGATATTTTGGATGTTCCTGTAATGGTCGGTGCAGTTGATGATAGCATAAGTTTGATTAGCGGTACTGATAGTGTAATGGCGGGTGATGATCTTTCTGTATTAGCGGGATCAGATGAAGAAGATTACGACTATTAATCATTTTTTTCACATTTATTAAATAAAATTTAAAATTAAAACAACATGGCAAGTACAATTGGAACCCGGTTGGCATTTGAAAAAGCCAAAGAAGGCATCAGATCTGCTGGATTCGGTTTGGGACAAGCAGTCCTCTCACAGTCGTTTTTGCGAACTGAAGTAACGTTGAATACAAACTCAACACTTTATCAATTTCCGGTATTGGTAAATGACAATTTTGTACCGGTTACAAACACAAGTAAGCTATTAAATTTGCAAGATGCTTTTTATGTTAGTGAATTAGCATTAGTTTTTGCAAATCCTTCATCTTCAACGGATGCAGCATATCCATTGGTTACATATCCAAACACAACACAATTTTCTACAGCACAAGCGGATGCGTTAAATACTTTCTATAATGGTATCATGACGCTAACAGTAAATAATCGTCAAATAGTTCCAGCATGGGATTTGAACAGACATTATTATGCACCGCAGCAGCAACAAACAACAGACGCAGATTATACCACATCAACTATTAATTATGTAGATCAGCGTGATGGTAGTTCGGCTGCATTTGTTCCTGTTGAACCGGGTTTGGTATTGGTAGGGTCAAAACAAAATCAATTACAAGTTCAGCTTCCCGCAGCGTTGGGGTCAGTTGCAGCAAATAGCCGAGCAATTCTTATTTTCAGAGGTCATTTGGCACAAAACGTTACATCAGTACGTTAATTTGTCGCTAAGAAAACCAACAAAAAAGGGAGGATAAATATTTATCCTCCCAATTTTAAAAAATTTAAAATTATATACAATGGCTTTTAAAAGTCAAAAATTTGAATTTGTAGAAGTAATTATCCCGGCGGGTGTTACTGCAACACGTTTTAATTTTCCCGATTTGCCGAAATTGAGATATACGGCATTAATGGGGATGGAAACGTACACTGCATCTGATATAACGGCAACGCCAACAGGGAATACCCCAATTGCAGTTGCAGACATGCAAAACGCTTTTTTGGTACTTTATGCAGATGAAAGACAAGATTTATACAGGATTCCATTAATTACCTTACACAGAACACAAAATGCTGCAAATGACCCATTCGTTCGCAGTTTGTTTGAATTTGTAGGGCAAAAAGTAACATGGGATAAATCGTATGTTGAATTTGCAACTGCTCCCACAGGACAATTGTCGATTCCTTTTGCGGTTTATTACGTATAATTCATTTTTTTCACCTTTAATATTAACGTTATGGCAACATGGCGACCCGAATTGCATACTTTAGAAAGTGTTTTATCATACTATGATGAATACGATCACCCGGCATATAGAGTGTATGCCGGAAATAGTCCAAAAATTGAATATTGCCGTTTTCAGTATGATGGAACAGATAAAGGTATTGGCAGAGAAAAATTAATGGAAGCGTTGCAAAGTTTGGTGCAAAATGTTGAAAATACAAATACTTATGTAATACAAATATTAAAGCAGAAAGGGAAATCATTAGAGCCTTACAACCAAATTTCATTTCAATTAAACAAACCAAACACCATGTTTGCAGCAAATATGGGTGCATTTGGTTTTCCTCAAAACAATCAGATTAATAATGAAATATTAAGCAGATTACGAGGTTTGGAGGAAAAATTGCAAATGATTGAAGATGATGAAGATGAGGAAGATGAGGAGCCGGAAGATAATATTTTAGGCAGTATATTAAACAATCCACAAATGAAACAAATGTTAATGGGAGTAATGGCAAACTTACTAACACCAAATAAACCACAAGCAATTGCCGGAATAAAGGAAAATAATCTAACAGATGAGGATGAAAAAATAAAAATTGCATTAGATATTTTAAAACAACATACACCGCAATTAGGTGATAAACTTTTAAAACTTTCTGACATGGCAATAAATAATAATAGCCAATATCAGATGCTTATTAAAATGTTGTAATGGATAAAAGGACTGAAGATATTTTATTTAAATCCGGGTTAATATTAGCCGGGTATTTTCTTATTTTAAAACCTGTTTTAAATAGATTTGGAATAACTAAGTCAGCAGAAGATATTGCAAACGAAAAAGCAGATCAAAAAAGAATAGAAGATAAAATTAAATCAGAGAAATTATTAC
>Ga0315901_10009039_pt1 | contig 11504 bp, 9 predicted proteins | sample LakEriMetagenome_10_FD_203761 | JGI IMG/M metagenome (GOLD analysis project Ga0315901, IMG submission 203761) | Freshwater fungal communities from buoy surface, Lake Erie, Ohio, United States - Buoy 2 MA116 | ecosystem: Environmental > Aquatic > Freshwater > Lake | place: USA: Lake Erie, Ohio...
GGGCGGGCGGCGGCACGAACTACGCCCCAGGCGGCGGGGGTGGAGCGGCCTCTTACACGACGTTCACGCTCACTCCCGGTCAGTCTTTTTCGTACTCCATCGGAGCCGGTGGCGCGGGAGGTGGCGGTGCGGGTCCGGCTGGTGGTGCGACAACGCTAACGCTTCCGACCGGGGCTGTGGTTTCGGCTGGCGGTGGTTTGGGCGGTCCGGCTGGTGGCACGGGCGCGCAATCCGGTGGGGTCGGCGGCTCGGCGTCAGGCGGCCTGCGTAACTTCAGCGGTGGACGAGGCGGCAACACGACTGGCGCGGGCGGTGTGGCTGGTGCTGGTGGTGCGGCTGGCGCATCAACGGGCGGACCCGGCGGAGACGGCGGCGACAATACGGCTGGCGGCGGTGGTGGCGGCGCGGCAGATTCCCGCTTCCCCACGGGCCTAGGCAGTCCGGGCGCGGGCGGCACCGGGGCTGCTTCCGGCGCTGGTGGCAACGGTGTTCTGTACGGCGGTGGTGGTGGTGGCATGGGCGGCACGGGCGCGCTTAACGGAGGCAACGGGCGCGACGGCTTGCTGGTTGCTGTGATTGTGCGCGCATGATTCCCGAAACCGCCTTTGCCCTACCCATCGCCTACGCGCTCGCGGATCGGTTCGCGGGTGGCGGCTGGCCTAAGCTGGACGCCCGTTTGCCGGGCCGTGGCGTGGCGTGGGCGGGCGTTGGGTGCGCGGGCCTTGGGTGGGTAGCGGCGGGGCCTTTCGGGGCGCTCCTGGCGCTTGCATGGCTGATCTGGCGCACGCCGGCATGGGACGCCATCCCGTCCGCCTCGATGACGCCCAAGGACGGCGAAGGTTATCTGGCGACGTTCGTGCGCCACGCCCTCGTGGCGCCGCTGGTCATGCTCGCCGCCTATTGGGCCGACAAGCCGTTGATCGCGGCGGCTCCGTTCGTGGCGTTCGATCTCGCGGCCACGATCCTGGCGGCATGGTACGGGGCCAAGGAAGCCGCTGCGATCAAGGCTGGGCGCGGCATCGGAGACGAGAACGCGACGGTTGAACTCGCACGCGGTGCGGCGTTCGGAATTGCGGCGGTGATTGCGTGCGCGTTGTTCTAGAGCTTCCCCCCGGCCTCAACGGCGACGACACCACGTTCGCGGCCTCGGGTCGGTGGGCGGACGGCTCCAACGTCCGGTTCCGTGAAGGCAAGTTTGAGACCATCGGCGGGTGGGAACTGCTGACGACCACGGCGCTGACCGGCGTTTGCCGGACGGTGTTTGGGTGGACGAACACAGACGCCGAATTGAACATCGCGTTCGGGACGAACACGAATCTTGAGCTTTGGTACGACTCGACCGTGTACGACATCACGCCGTCCAGCGGTTTCACGCCGGGCGCGGCGGACGGAACGGGCGGCGCGGGCTACGGCACGGGCGCCTATAGCGTCGGGGACTATTCGGAGCCTTCCACGGCGGCTTACTACCCGCTCACATGGTCGCTGTCGGCCTGGGGGCAAAACCTGATCGCCAACCCGCGCGGTCAGACCATCTTCGCGTGGACGAACAACACGGCAAGCCCCGCTGCGGCGCTCTCCAACGCCCCGGACGAGTGTACCTATGCGCTTGTCGCCCCGACGCGTCAGGTGTTCGCGCTCGGATGCTCGGCGGAAAGCGGCGGGGTGTTCGATCCGCTGATCATCCGGCACTCGTCGGTCGGCGACAACAACGAATGGAACACGGCGGCCAACACCACGGCGCGCGAATATCGCCTGACAGGCGGTGGGCGCATCGTGGCGGGCCGGGTGATGGGTCAGGCTATCCTGATCTGGACAACCGAGGGACTTTGGCTGGCCTCTTACGTCGGCTCGCTCACGAATATCTGGTCGATCTCCAAGGTCGGCTCGCAATGCGGCCTCATTGGGCCAAATGCGGCGGTTGTGGTGGGTCAGCAGGCGTTCTGGATCGGCCCCGACCTGCAAATCTACACCTACGCGCTGGGTGGGGCTCCGAGGGCGGTGAATTGCCCCATTTTGCGGGGCTTTTCGGACAACCTGGCGTCGGCTCAGGGCGACAAGATCGTCGCCTCGTCCAACGGGCGGTTTTCCGAGATTCGATTCGACTACCCCGACAGCCGCGATGGCAACGAAAACAGCCGATACATCGCCGCCCACGTCCCGACGCTGAACGCAGACGGCCAATATGCGTGGTATCGGGGCGACATGGCCCGGACGGCGTTTGTGGACGCCCCGCCGCATCCGATTCCGACCTATCCGCTCGCGGTGGACGATGACGGCTACGTCTACTGGCACGACAAGGGGACCAGCGCGGACGGCGCGGCCTTCTCGTGGTACATTGAGACCGCTGACAACTACATTTCACCCGACGTCAACGCGATGGTCCGCCAGGTGCAGCCGGACTTCAAGAACCAGCAAGGCCCGGTGTTTGTGGACGTGACCACGAAGTTTGCGCCGCAGGGCGACGCTACGACGGTGACGGGCTCCCCGATGGCGCCCGGTGACCGCAAGTCGGACGTTCGGGCAACCGGAAGGGTCATTCGTGTCAAGTTCTACGGAAACTCTAGCCCCACCTTCTGCCGAGGCGGCAACCCTACCGTTGACTACACTCCAGCGGGTGGCCGTTGATTGGGGCGCGTGCCGTGATTGGCTTCTGCCCTGCATGGTGGACACGACCGAAGAAGAGGTGTTCGCCGATTTGATCGCCAACCGCGCGCAACTCTGGCGCGGTGATCGTTCGGCGATGGTTCTGCAACTGATAGCCCCGCCGCCGGTTCTGCATATCTGGTTAGCGGGCGGGGATTTGGGCGACCTTCTGGCGATGCGGGCCGGGCTTGAAGCCTGGGGCCGGACGCAGGGGTGCGAAGCGGTCACGATCAACGGTCGGAACGGCTGGCGGCGGGTGTTGGCCCGGTTTGGCTATGAGCCGGACGGCGAGGAACTACGGAAGGCGCTGCGATGAAAAAAAAGACCCGCACGAAGACCACGGAGAACGCGCAACAGCAAGCGACGTTCACGCCGAACAACCCGACGTTCGTGCAGCCGGCCATTGAGAACCTTTCGACCCGGATCAGCGAGACCTTCGGCGCGGCTGATCCATCGAAGCTCGCTCCCGGCCCGACAAACCTCCAGACACAGGCCCTCGGCGGTGCGGCGGGGCTTGGACGCCCGGCGGTGTTCGGAGACGCCCAGACGGCCATTCAGCGCGGCCTGGGGGGTGGTCCGCAGTCGGTTGATCGGGTCAACATCGCGGACAGCATATCCGGCTTTATGAATCCCTACCTCAAGGACGTGGTTGACACGTCCCTGGCCGACTTCGATTTCGGCGCGGGCATGTCGCGGGCGCAAGGCCAACTGGCGCGGGCGGGTGACGAGACCTTCGGCGGATCGTCGGGCGCATTGCAGGCGGCCTTGACCGAGGGTGAGCTAGGACGCGGACGCGGGAGCCTTTCGGCGGGTCTCCGCAGCGGGGCCTTTGACCGCGCGTCGTCGCTCGCGGCGCAGCAGGCGGCAATGGACGCCCAACGCAACCAGATGAACGCCAACTTCGGCGAGACGGCCTTGCAGCGCCAGCTACAGGGCGGCACTGCGCTTGGAGCCTTGGGCGAGGCGCAATCGGGCATCGACCGCGCCAACGTGCAGACGAAGTTCGGGCTCGGCGAGGCGCAACGCCAGATTGAGAAGGAACAGGGCAACGCCAGCATTGACGCGCTGTTGAAGCAGATTAGCGCGTTCTCAGGCCTGCCGTTGGATATACTCAAGGGCTATACCACGAGCGGCACGTCCTCCAGCACCGGGACCAGCACGACCAAGCAGTCGGGGTTCACGGCGGCTGACTTCCTCAACTTTATGGCGGCTAACGCGGCAGCGGCGGCCAAGGCGTCAGGGGGGGCGTAATGCCTATTTTTGGGAAGCGGTCTCAGGCTTACGAACTGACCGGGCGCGAGCGTCCTGGCGTTGGCGGTCAGGTGTTGAACCAGATCGGCATGAACCTCTTCGGCGTGGACGTGGAGGGCATGAAGCTCAACCGCGCCATGGCCGAGAAGCAACGCGAGTTCATGACGCAACTCGCCGGGCGTCTACGGCCAGAGTACGCCCCGACCAACAACGAATTGACGGTTGGCCTTAACGGCGAGGGCAACGCGTCAACGTGGTCGCCGGAAGCGTCAATCAACCCAGTGCGGACGGCAGACCCGCTCAACATCAACTCACCCGAGTTGGCGCTGCTCAGGATGCGGGGCGACCAACTCGGCTATGATATGAGCGGCATCACGGACGTATTGAAGGCGCAACAGCCAGATTGGAAGATTGGACCTGACGGGCGTCCGTACAACGCCAAAGCTTCTGGCGGTCTCCCCGAGCGGTTCCGCAATCCGACGAACGTCAACGGATGGGTCGCGGACCTCAACAATCCGGAAAACGAGGGGCAATATTTCCCGACGCTTCCGAGTGGCGTAATCCCCAACAGCAAGGGCGGCGTTGCCAACATTGGCGGCCTGACCCCGGCGTTGCAGGAGCAATCCGAGGCCGAAACCTTGGGCCGCACGCGCGGCACGATGCTAAACGTCCCGCGCCCGCCAAGAATGGGTGGCGGCACCGGCCTAATGACCGGCGCGCAGTACCTCGGCACCGAGGGCGCCCCCGGCGCGCAGTCAAGCGGCTTCGGCGTTGCGCCAGCGCCAGCGGACCAAGCCTATGACGCCGTGCTTGCGAAGGACGATGCGGCGCGATTTGAGGGCATCCTGACGGCTGCAAACACCGCCCGGTCGGTGCGATCCAATCTGATCCAGATGTCCAACCTGCTTAAGAACGTCAACACAGGCAGTCTGACGCCCGTTGGGCGCGAGATTGCTTCGGCGATGACGTCTCTCGGAATGGACGTTAACCCGGATTGGAACGCCGTGCAGGCGGCAGAGGCTATCGCCAACAAGCTGGTTCTTGACTTTGCGGGCGGTTCGCTCGGCACGGGCATTGCGACCAGTGACCGGACGTTCATCGAAAAGATGGGGCCGCAGGTCACACAGACGCCCCAAGGCCGCCAGATCATTATCGACTTCGCGATCAAAAAAGCCGACCGCGACATACAAGTCGGCCAGATGGCGCGGCAATGGCAGCAAAAGGTTGGGCGGCTGGATAGGCCCGACGTCAATGGCCGCAGCTTCTATGACTACCTCGACCAATGGGCGGAACAGAACCCCCTCGTCACGCGGGCGCCATAACGATGGAAGTCGAAGAACTGATCCGCATGACGGCGCGCAAGCATGGCGTGCCGGAAGACCTCGCCGTGCGGGTGGCGTTTCAGGAGTCGCGCCTCAATCAAGGCGCGGTGAGCCCCAAGGGCGCAATCGGCGTCATGCAGCTAATGCCCGGCACGGCGCAAGACCTCGGCGTCAACCCGCGAGACCTACGCCAGAACATTGACGGCGGGGTGCGATACCTCGGGCAGCAGCTAAAGACGTTCGGCGACGAGCGGCTTGCTTTGGCGGCGTACAACGCGGGACCGGGTGCGGTGCAGAAGTACGGCGGGGTGCCGCCCTTCCGCGAAACGCAGGATTACGTCCGCAAGATTTCAGGGGGCGGCGACGTGCAAGCAGTCAGCGGCGCAGACATCTTCGGCATGGGTCCGGCTGGCGGGCGCGGTGCGGCTTCCGGCGCGGCGGGTGTCAGCGGGGCCGACATCTTCGGCATGGGCGGCGGTGCGGCTCCGGGTGGCGCACAACCCCCGCCTGGCCGCACGCCCCCGCCTGGCGTGTTGCCGCCGCAGGGCCAAGCAACGCCCGTCCGCTCTACAAACGTCAATCCGGCGGAAGTGGCGGCGCTTGCCACGCGCCCGTCCTTTGGTCTTGGCGTTCAGAAAGGCGCGTTTACGTCTGTCGATAACGTCTCCAACTGGCTACAATCCGCCGTCCGCAATTCCCCCGTCGCCCCCGCAATGGCGGACCAGGGAAGGGCGCTGCGGAGCATCTTGCCCGAGGGGCTGGTGGGCTTCATTGACAACCCGCAAGCCTACTATGACGAACAGAGACGTCAGGGCCGCACCCCAAGCAAGGTGGGCGAGTTCGTCGGCAATGTGGCTGGCACATCGTGGATTCCGGGCGGCCCGTTTGTTCAGGCGGGCCTCGGCGGGGCCGTTCTGTCACAAGGCGACACGCCGTTTGAGGTCGGGCGCGACGCGCTGGTTTCTGGGCTTTTCGGCAAGGGTGCGGACCTTGGATTGAGCATCCTTGGGCCGCAAGCCGCAAAGCTGTTAGCCGGCAACGCGAAGCCGGATGAGATCATGACCTTGGCCCGAAACAAGGTTCTGCAAGACGCGCGGACGGCGGGCGTCACACTGTCGCGGAACGACGCTGAGGTGCAGGCCGCCGAATTGGCCAAGCGTGCGCTGTATAAGGCCGTGGATGACTCGGGCTTCCGCTTTAATCAGGGCGCCGTTGATAACCTCGTGCGCGACTTTCAGGCTGAACTTGGAAAGGTCGCCTTGAGCAAGGAGGCCAAGGCCAACGCCCAAAGCATCATCACTTACGCCAAGACCCTGAAAGACCCTTCGCTATCGCAACTGGAGAAGCTGCGCAGCGACATCTACGAGGCATTGAGCAAAAAGGGCGGCGATAACGCTGTCATCGGGGGCCAGTTCCGCCAGCGCATCGACGGCATGATTGATGCGGTGGACAACGGCCTTGTGCGGCAGGCCCGCGCCTATAATGCCCGGTTCAAAAAGGCCGACTACGTTAACCGCGCTTCACAAAGCGCCGACCTCGCCGCCGAGCGAACCTATGGTGGCGACTACGGACGCAAGCTCAAGGATCGGGTCGGCCCTCTGGTTGATCCACTGAAAAAGCAAACCAACTTCCGGGGCGCGACGGCGGACGAAACGGCGGCCTTGAACAAGGTTGCGCGAGGAACCCCGACACAACGGGTCGCAACCGAGATCGGCGCGATGACCGACCCCCGCCGGATGGGGGGCAAGATTCTTGCTGGCGCCCTCGGAGGTATGACGGGAACGGCTGGCATTATGTCGGGCGGCGCGTCGCTTCCGCTGACGATGCTTTTGCAAGCGGCTCAGATAGGCACTGGCTTGGGCGCAACCGGACTCGCCAGCAATATCGCGCGAAACAACCTTCAAGACCTGATCAAGCTGATCACTTCTGGCGGCTCCAGACAAGCCTCGGCCCGCGTTCCAACGGCTGCAAGTCAGACGGCTCAGAAGGTGGTGCAGCGGGCTCGACCGGCGGCTGTGGTGGCTGTTGCCCCCTCACTCGCCGCATCACGCGAGCCCAAAGCGCAGAATCGAAAGCCGCCAGCCAAATAACCCACATCGCGCGTCTCAGCGCGACGGCTGTTGCAGCAACGGCGGCCACCCAAATGGCCGAACCCGGCTCAAACTCCATTCCACCAGCATAAGAGGCGGACAAGCCTATGGCAATGTCACTCGGCATCGGGATCGGGCTACCGTTCGGGGGGGCTCCGGCTGCGTCTGCGGTGATTGACGCCCCGTTCGCGTCGGTCAACGGGACGGGCGCTTACGATAGCTGGTCGGCGGAGTACGGCGCCACGCCCTCGGTTCCGTCGCCTATCGCCTTCACGGCTTCGCGTGAGGGTTTTGACGCCAGCGGGGGGGCGACGACGTACCTCGACACGCTCTACGTCACGACGCGGGTTCGCCAACCTTATCCGAACCAGGCCAGTCAATCGGCCCTCACGGTGGCGCTTTCGGATTACATCTATTCGACCGACACGCCCTCGGGAAGCGTCACGAACAACGCCACGCTGACCAGTCCGGTTCCGATCTGCAATTGGGTGACGCCGCATCGCAGCGTGGTCGGCAACACCATCGGCGGGACGGTGGTTCCGGTCGAGATTGTCGCCTTCCACCGCAACGCGCGGGCGGGGCGTCAGGTCGCTTCCGTGGTGTTCTCTATCACGGACGGCACGAACACCGTCACCTGCACGCCGGTGTCAACCACGGTGGTCAGCAACCGCACCGGGGACCGCGCGGCGGTGCTGGTCTACCGGATGCCGGAAACCGACATCACCAGCCTGAACAACAACGCCGTCCTGACCACCCGTTGTCAGGTATATCCCTGGATCGGCGCAAGCGGTTCGGTGGCGGATAGTTCCACCGGAACGGCGGTCAACGGGCGCGACTTCGGTCCTCGGTATTTCTACAAGTCCACCGGGCTCGCGGCGGCGCCGTATTACGCCTACATCACCACGGCCGGCAACGACGGGACCGGGGTGTTTTCGACCACGGCGGCGACGGCGGAAGCCTCCCCGTTCCTGACTGTCGTCGGCATGTTCGACGCGCTCAACTCCGGCGCGGCGGGCAAGGCGGACGGCGTCATCGTGCGCATCGGCAACGACGGGGGAACGCCGTTTGTCCTGACCGGCTCGGCGACCTCGCGCAATCAGGACTGCGCGGCGATCATTTTCACCCGCGACCCCAACGTCGCCCGCGCCAATGCCCGCGTGTCGTGGGGTGCGGCATCGTTCCGCCCTCGCCTCCTGGCGGGGCTGGATTCGCCGCTAACGACCGGCTGCATCAACTTTCAGGACATCAACCTCGTCCGAACCGGCGCGTCCACGATCCGTGGCGAAGCGGCCAACCAGCTAGAAATCCAGTTCAACGATGTGGATTTCGACAACAGCACGGCGACGGCCAACTTCCTATCAGATAGCCATAGCTACTTCTACGGAGCCACTGTCACGGCGCTTGCCGCGTCGTGCAGCACGTTCGCGGCGGGAACCAATGAACACCGCATCTTCCGGGGCGTCTCCTGCACGGTAGGCACCGGCAACAACATCGAGAACTACCTGAGCGTCGGCTGCACATGGACCAGCCCGGCGTCGTTCCTGATCGCCACGCGGACGGCGACCGGAGGCGTCTTCGCCTTCAACCGCGTCAACAGCCCGTCCGGCTCTGCCATGATGAACATCGGCGGCTCGGCGGACGTGACGAACTACGCCTTCTGTCAGAACGTCATCGAGTGGACCGCGACGACGACGGGCTACGTCCTGGGCGTCTCCAACGACAGCAACACCGGCAACAATACCCACGTGGTCGCCCACAACAACACGGTTATCGGGGCCTTCACAGCGGGCCGCTGCAATCTGTTTTACGACGAAGGCGCGACGGCCCGATCTTCCAAGCTCATGTCTTTGCGCGGCAACCTCTGGACGCAGCTTAACACCAAAGGCGACGTGTTTCAGACCGATGGCACGCGCCTCGGGAATTGGGCCTATCTCTACGGCGTCGGCTGTCTGGACGAGTGGTCGCAATACATCGACGCGGATTCGGGTGGGCTCGGGTCGGCGTTTGCTCAAGCCTACGCGGGCATCGGGTCAAGTCTCGGCACAACCGCGCTCACCTCTTCCGCGCAGATGTCGAACACGAACTGGACTACGTTCGCGGGTGTCACGGTCGCGGCGGGGCCTGCCTACACGGTGGGGGCCGGAAGCGGCGTCTACACCCTCACCAGCGGGGCGGCTCCGGTTGCCGACATCATGGACGTGGCGGTTCTCTCTCACGACTTTGGCGGAACCGCGCGGCCGACCACGGCGGCGACGGTGGGGGCTTACGAAGCGCCATGACACAACCCACCCATGCCGACATCTACCGCGAGGTGGGCGCCGTGTCGCAACAGGTCGAGAACTTGGAGGTGCGCGCCGAAGCGCACTCCGAGCGCATCCGGGCGGTCGAGGACGCCGTTAAGGCCAACGGACACACGTCGCACACGGTGCTGGAAGTCCTTGCCGAGCTTCGCGCCGACATCGCGGAGATCAAGGCCAAGGTCATGGCCTACGACCTCCTGAAAGCCCGCGTGCTGGCAGGTGTCAGCGTGGCGGTGGTGACCATCGGGGCGGCCTTCGCGGCGTTCTGGTGGGCGGTGGGCGACAGGATCGCCCACCTTCTAAAAGGTCCAACAACCTAGCGAGGCCGACACATGCCGGCGCCTAAAAGGTCAGCGGAACAACTCGCGCTTATGCGCGAACTGGTGGAGGCCAAGCTACGAGAAGGCTTCCGCCCTATGGGGATGGCTGGGGCTGGTCCCGGCGCCATCGCTGCAGCGAGTAAGGAGGCCGTCAAGATCGGCCTCTACGGTACGACGTCCGCCTTCATTACGGCGGTTTCCAACTCGATTGATGACGTGGGCGTGGATTGGTCGCTGTACCGTCCGGCGCGGTACCATCAACCAGTACCATTGGCGGTGGTTCACAGTGCGCCAGCGCCGCCGCCTATGGAGCCCTCGGGGACGCCTCGGCGCATCCTTGCCATCGGGGATCTACACCAGGACCCGCGACACCCCGACCGCCTGGCGGTGATGACTTGGCTAGGTCGGATGGCCTCCGAACACCGGCCCGAGCGGATCATCCAGATCGGGGACTGGTCTACCTTTGACAGCGCATCGGCGCACGATCCTAACGACACCCTCGCCGCCAAGGTCAAGCCGACGATCCGGCAGGACTTGGAGAACCTGACCGCCTCGCATCAAGCCTTCCGGCGCGGGATGGCCGATGACTATAAGCCCAAACTCGACATCACGCTAGGGAACCACGAAAACCGGCTCGAGCGGTTCGAGAACGTGAACCCCGAAAGCGCGGGGACATACACCCTCGCGCGAGACGAGACGTTTGCGCAGTTCGGATGGCGCCCCCGGCCTTACGGCGAGATGCTGTACGTCGAAGGTGTAGCCTTCACGCATCACCCGGTGAATGGGGCGGGCCGCGCATTTGGCGGCAAGACCGGACCGCAGCGCGCGGCGAACGAGTCCACCGTGCCTGTCGTGTCAGGCCATACGCATCGCGCCCAATGGCACTCCGCCCCCAAGATCGGCCCCATCGACGTCATCAGCATGGTCGAGATCGGGTGCGCGTTGCCGTGGGGCGTGGTGGAGGGCTACGCCAAGCACAGCCTCACGGGCTGGTGGTGGGGCGCGGTCCTGATGACCGTTCAGGGCGGGACGATAAGCGACCTCAACTTCGTCTCCATGAAGTCGATCCGCGACCGATATTCGGACGCAGGCGCGGACATCGCCGCATGACCCTGAGCACACACGCAGGCAGCCTCCCGGCCCATCGCTACGTCTGGGTTGAGCCCAACGCCATCGGCGCCCACGATTGGCTTCGCGCGGTGTGGTTCGGGCTCACGTCCTGGCCGGGGCGGGCGTGGGGGTGTCATCTGCACCTTGAGTGCGGGGCGATCTATCGCAACGTGCCGCTTCACCGCCTGGCGCATTTCCAGACCGCCGCGCCATGGGAAGCCTCCGACGCGCAAACGTGGGACGCCTACGGCTGGCAGTTCGCGGCGCTCGAATATCCCTACTTCGCCGGGAACAACGTGAAAGCCCGGTTGCAGGACGGACGCGAGTTTGCGGGCGAGTACTGGTTCACGGTCGCCCCGGTGGGTGATGCGTTTTCGGCGGCGCCCGAGCAGTCGAAAGAGTTCTACTTCTGCGCGCTGGCGAATGGCCGGATCACGGCGCAACCGACCAACCGCGTGCTGATCGAGG
>Ga0315901_10009046_pt1 | contig 11500 bp, 11 predicted proteins | sample LakEriMetagenome_10_FD_203761 | JGI IMG/M metagenome (GOLD analysis project Ga0315901, IMG submission 203761) | Freshwater fungal communities from buoy surface, Lake Erie, Ohio, United States - Buoy 2 MA116 | ecosystem: Environmental > Aquatic > Freshwater > Lake | place: USA: Lake Erie, Ohio...
TTACTCCAGAGTTAGAAATAAGGGAATCGCTAGAGCAAGAGAAATCTCCCGAAGCGGCGATAACGATAGAATCTCCAATTGCAGGGGAGCCATCGAAAGTATTGCCACTAGAAAGTGATACGATCAATGTTTCTGCATCCGGTGTAGAAGCGGTCAAAGTAGCTCCTACCTTAGTAGCAACTGGCAATGACTCAGTTGAGCCGATCAAAGCGATATCATTGTAAGAATCATCGATAGAACTTGCAAGGTCTGCCAATTCTAAATAGTCACTTACTGATCCAGCATGCTCAGATCCGTTAATGATAATTTTGCTGTCATTGCTTGTGTACTGTGGAACGTAAGACATAGATCCAGTCTCTGGAGAAACTTCCGGAGAAGATTCTTGAGAACGGACTTTAATTAGATTACCGTCTGTTCCACGTACTCTTGCAGTAAGAGTCGAGTAGTTAGAGCCATTAGATCTTAATGTAGAAGTAGCAGCTTGAGAGATGTTAGTCTTAAGGATGCGTACCAAGTTTACAGAACCTGTAATGTTTGGGTCATTAGCTGCAGCAACTACAGCGCGGAAAGCGTCTACAATTGCACCGGAGCCGTATTTTTGAGCTACCCTAGAAAATTGGTCTGGAGTGAATGCTAAAGATTGTAGATCTGACTCATCGCTGAATGCTGGTCCTTGTTCTGATTCACCAATAAGGGTGATTACTCCTGAAGTAGCTACACCGCTTTGTCCGCTCTTTACAGATACGTCAACATAAGTGTTTGGAATAGTTAATGAAACTCCAGATTCAGTTACGTAGTTTTGCGCCATTTTAAATTCTCCTATGTCAAATATTAGGGCTAGATGCCGAAATCGGCTAAGCCTTTATCAAATTCTTTGTTATCCCAAAAGCCCCTAGCTTTAAAGTGTTTTTCTATCACACTCTTCAACTCTGGGCGTAATCTTTTTTCATACTGCTTAAGCATCCACCAAGCCTCGAAGGTCAGGACCGGTTTAATCTCTGCAGCCTCAATGACAGGTTTTGGGGCTTCTTCCCTGCCAATGATAGTTAATCTGGATAGAGCCTTCTTCTTAGCCATTAACTTTGTTTCACCGGTTTAATTTTAGTCATATAAGACTCTTTGCCATTTTTCATGTCTGGCTTAGGGTCGCGGCTAACTACTTCGTGCTGTTGGCCTTCGTGGTTAAGTTTTGAGCCTACTTCGAGCTTTTTAGGGTGCCAGATCGTTTTTACGTTTTCAGCTTTATTAAGCTCTTCAATTGCTTCTGGGTTCTCTTTAATATGCTTAAGTAGTTCCTGAGCTTGTTGCAATAGATCTTCTGATTTCCCCAATTTTGGAGATGGCATGGAGCGGATTTCTTTGAGGACGTTCTTATGCTGTTCTTTGGCAGCATCTGTTCTGCCCTTTTCATTTTCGTAGCCGGCATGGGATTGTCCGATTTCCGGCTTATTACCAGAAATGTGTACACCTTTAACATCGCTGGCCGGTTTACGGTGGCGAAGTGGATTTCTAGGATGCTCGTCATCTTTTTTCATTTGCATAGACGGCATGATCGTAGGCTTAGGCTTAGTAGGCTTTTTCATGCTGCCTGCAGATGGAGCTGGAGCTGGTGCAGGCATTGCTGAACCTTTTTCCATTGGAGATTGACCAATTTCTTGGTTTTCTGGTGAGCGTAATTGAGATTTATCTTTAAGTGAGCGGAGATGATCTAATAGCTTTTGTTTAGAGCTTTTAGAATCTAAAGAATTAAGCTCAGCTTGTAATGGTTTATGCTCTTCTACTACATCATGCGCAGCATCTTGAGGAGAATTAGGCGCGTGAGGCTTATCGTCCTTTTTAATAGATTCAGATTGCTTTTGTTGTGCAATCATCTTGCTGTTACGGTCTTGACGTTCAGACTCACCTTTAGGGGACTTAAGGTGGGCTTCGTCTTTAGATTGTTTTTTTGCATCAGCAATAGCTTGATGGCTAGACTTAGAAGCGCCGGGGTGTGGTTGGTGTTCTTCTTTGCCTAGCTTTAGATTGCGTTGAGATTGAATGCCGGATAATACTTCTTTATGTGACTGCTTAGCGCGATCAATAAGATGTTCTTTCATGCCGGGCCCGCCAATACCGGTAATGCCAGCTTTGCGAGCCCCTGCTACAGCTGATCCTGCCAAAGAGCGTCCAGAACCTTCACTAATAGGCTGATGAATCTTTGGTTTTACTGCAGGTCGATCCATTTTACGTGATGCACGGATAGACTGCTTATAATTGGATGGAGTGCCTTCTTCTAGCTTAGCTTTATCAAGTTCTTCTTTGCCTAAGTTTGGTGTAGGCATAGCTTTAAGCTCAGCTAATACTTGCTCATGGGCTGCTTTGGCTCTTTTCACATTGGCACGGCGGATGCCAGAATTTGGCGATTGTGCTATACCGGCATGCGCAACTCCTAGATTGCTGGTACCCGGATGTGCGGATTTAGGTCCGCAAGAGGCTCTATGTACGCCTTTTTCTTGGATGTATCTGCGGGTTGCAGCGTCTTTTACTTTCGGCAGATGCTGAGAATAATCTTCATATTCTCCGGTACGGCGATTAGCTTTTTCCAAGCCTTCTATCGCTTCCGGATTTTCCTTGACGTTTTTAAGTAGTTCTTGCGCTTGCTCTAAAATGGTTTTTTCCATATAATCTTCCTCGGATTTGCCCAGTTTCGGCTGTATTCCTTTGAGCCCTTTCATGGCTTGAGTATGGCTGGCTTGAATGTCGATTTTGTCGCGAGTACCGCGTTTCCCACCAACATCTTTATAACTAACTGGAATCTTTGTGGTAAATGTGCCTGTACGGCTATGCACACCTGATTGGTCTGTACCCATCTCTTTTGGGGTACCGGCGAATTGACCTGCATGGGCCTTATTGCCAGTTCTCCACTCTTTAGGGCTGCGGAAATTGCGTTTTTCGCGGGCAGCTACCTTTTGTTCTGGGGATTTGCCTTCATCAATTCTAGCCTTTTCAAGTTCTTCTTTTTTAAATGCGGACTTAACTGGGGGTGTCAAACCTACATTCGTGCCACGACCTTTAGGGTTTGGCGTAAGTGTTGGATTAGACGAAACATTATGCATTCTATGGCCAGCAACAGTGCCGGCGTTTAGTGCGCCTATATAAGTTTTAGCGTGATTGACAGCTTCGGCTGGGGTAGCAAAACTAGCCTTTTTCCCTTTAATTCCCGCTGTTTGCGTGTTATGGACTACATGGAACTGGTCATTGTCTTTAATAACAGACACCGTCCCATGTTCTGGGTGATTAAAGTGTAACCCATCTCGGTACACGGACTTATTCCAGTCAGCGGCTTTGCTCAGTTTTTCTGCGAAGTATTTCTTTTTATCCACTAGAAATAATATTAGGCGTTGTTTTGATTGCTATTTTATGGTATTGTATAGGTATGTACTATCGCCGTGCCATTAGATTAATTGACCATTGTAGTAAGGGGGATTTCATCGCCCAGATGGGGTCTGATTGGACAAGCCCTTTACGTTCACGAGCAGAGGCATTCCCTGTTTTTCAATGGATTGTTGATCATCTTTATTGCACCCCATTAGAGATTCAGTTCCATAAAATGACTGGCTTTTTTTATAAAGGTCTGATCATTAGGCTGTTCTGGTCATTGGAGTCTAATGGGTAAACGCGGGAAATTTTTTGCGGCATGTCACGTGGCTGAATTTGCGGCTTCATTGTCACAAATTGCTTTTATGTCCCTCTTAGGTGGAAACGTCAAGGGTATTGCGGTTTTGATTAATAAGGTTTATTGCACTCCATTAGAAAATACAATTAAGAATATTTCAGGACATTATTTCCCGACATATATGCATAGGACTTGGCCGAGAAACGGAAAAAGAGGGTCTCGTGGTAAAATTTGATTTATACCATTATTTCCGTATGGAGAATCTATTGATTCACGCCATTAATCGCCAGCATTATAATCAGAAAGCATTTTGGACTTTCTATAACCCCAAAGAACGCAATAGTCTTGATGAGGTATTATTCGCCATAGAAGGCACGCTGGGTGTTACTGCATCAATTAGACATGACTACGAAGAATGGTTTCGCATAAAGATTGGTTTATGATTAAGCTTAAATATTATTACCATGTATCCAATTTTTTTATACAAGCTAATGAGCGGTGCTGTCCACCTTACGGGACAGCGGAGGTAGTGATTTTAGTGGGACCCAACACGTTTGATACTGCTATGTCGAAATTAGGGTTAACTTGGTATCAAGCTTGTCGTGTTTTTACGGGCATTGAAGGTAATGGTTTATGGGTATAGCTAAACTTAAAAAAGTGTACGGCAGCTGGGGTCTTGGGATCGATACACAGACAGAGTATGGCGATATCGAATGGCTTGAATGGCTAGCAGAAACTACCGTTTTCGATAAACAGGTGGAACAAATATTTGATTTAGCGTTCTGGTCCGCGCACAAGGTTTTTTGTATGGGGGAAGATATATGAACAAGAGTAAAATGTTTACATATCTTAATGCAGGATTCTTTTTTACGGAATGCCCTGATTTTGGCGCTGGGAGATTGGTACGTCTTTGGACCCCTGTAGACCATATATTGGATACTGTATTGAATTGTTACGATGATATTCATGCGGACTTAAAACGGCATTATGGGAAACCGCGGGGATATGCGAAAACTTAAGAATTACTATCATGTTTCTTATTTTCTAGTGAAATCTATTAAAGATGCGCGACATCGCAATAGTTTGCATTTTGTTACTGACACTAATAAATTTGATATTATTATGATTGACGCTTACGATATTAGCTGGGCCGAGGGCTGCAGGATGTGGGGGCCAAGCGAGTTCAGTTATGAATAATATACAAAAACTTAAGAATTACTATTACCAATCGAGATTCTTTGTAACTACTTTAAATTTTGTAGACCTAAATGCCATAGAGCCATCCGTGTCTTGGATTAGAACTCTTTCGTCTCATTTACCGGTCGATGAGGCTATGCGTCTAGCTATTGGACATAACTTTTTAGGGTGTATGAATTATTTTACGGGTGAAACTTCGAGGCCGTGGATCGATTTATGATTAAAATATATATTTACTGTTGCAATAATAAGCTTTTCCGTGATGTAGCGGATTTCCACCATCATTCCCACCTAATGATGCGGATTGAACAAATGGTGTCAACTTGGTTACCTGTAGATGATTCGCTACATGGAGCTGGGCCTGATAAAGATAACGAAATCCATGTTCATTACAGTAATCTTTGGCGTGACTTAAGTATCAGATACGCTAAACAGTTAGTCGCCGGCGAGGACTACTAATGAAATTGGGATTTAAATTACATCTTTATATTAAGCGCGGGCAATTCCTTGCTGGGGCTAATATGATACCAAGGCCGAAGGCTCATGAAATCTGGACGCCCGTAGATGAGGTCGTTTTCGATTATGAGTATAGAATGGTGTTATTAGCTGTCATGACTAATACCATAAATTTTTTTAAATCTTCTTAGCTTTCAGCTTTTTGATGCGTGGGTGGTAATGCTCGAAAAACGCTTGCTTGCCGGATGACCAAACTTTTTTAGCTTTAATCGGCTGTAGGGTGAATCCTTGTTCGGCTAATTGAGAAATTTCATCTGGGGTAAACCAATTATGTGCATGCTCTAAAGATTCAAAACCAAACTTAGCATGCGGCATAGATGATAAAGTTTTCAAATCATCCTCTGAAAAACCTCTATCCGCTTCTGGCATAGGGGTCGTTCCTGTTCCATGTTCATCTAGTGATGATACGTCCGCTTCTCCATAAGGGCTGACGCCTTCTTTATTCTGCATGCGGTAAACGGTCGTGTATGGCTTCTTTGTCTTATTTGGTATAAGCGGCATTTTATTTAGTGGTTCAGATTTGTTGATACTAAATTTAGCTTTATTGGGGTTCTTAGCTAGGGCGTTCTGAACGGCCCCTGATGGATCGTTAGCAAGCTTAAACCATATTTTAGGATCTATGTGCGGATTTTGCGCTAATTCAGCTTTAACTGAAGTTTCCCCTTCTGCCAATTTAGCTTGCGTTTCTGGTAGTAAATTCTGACTACTGGCAAGCCTTATCCGAACGGATAAACTAGAATGATTGGATAGTTTTTTCTGAACTTCCGGAGTCAAATCATGTCTTAGGGCTAGATTCTCTAATGTTCCGCCAAAATCATCTTCAGCCAATTTCTCTTGTAGGTGTGGCAATAATCCCACATTTCCGGAAAGAGATTCTCTGACTAGGGGGCTTTCATGTTCGGCTAATTTTTCCTGCAATGCAATCGATAGTTTAGGATTTCTGGCTAACATCTCCAATACATACCTCTTAGGATGATCATTGAACAGTTTTTCTTGGAGATGTTCAGATAAGCTGCGGTTTTGGGCTAATGCCGCTTTAACGTGATCATGACTGTCATTTGCTAAGGCTTCATGATGCGCTGTACCTGAATAGGGGTTTTTAGCGAGTGCTGCTCTAACTGGATGATGAGGGTCTTGGGATAAGAGGGCTGCGGATTCCGGCTTGATAAATCTATCTTTAGCGATATTATACTTAATTTCATCATTTGCATGAGAAGAGTTCAATAGCGCATAATCATCTATCGCAGGTGCATATGTCACTTTACTTTGATGTTCATCCGATAGATCATCGATGTGGAAATTTTGATCTGGCGCATAGCCTCCACCGAGTGGGTAGTAACCTTGATTAATCAAGCTGACGATTGCATCGTGGTATTTTGGATGCGGTTTTTTGTTTGCCCGACCTTTCATTTCACCTAAAGTATTGGTATTCTTATCATTAATAAAAGTTAAATGCGGCTCGTAATCTGGTGCGCCGTCTATCATATGTTCCGTTCTTAAACTTAAAACATCATGATCATCGGTATGGCTTGGCTTATTTCCACAATGGCCCATTGCCTTGCCTTCCGATTCACAATAAGGCTTACCTAGACTCCACCACGCCATTCCATTACCTACGTCTAATATTTTTTTGGCGGTACTTGGCATATCCGCAAGATTTAGATTCGCTCTATTTTTATTGTTGTAATTATTTTCTGCGGTTTTCAGTGCTGTTAGACCTGTATCGAAATCATGCTCAGGGCTAAACCTTACATTCGCGACATCTTGTAGGTGTTGAGATCCTGCATAATGAACTAAACTATCTTTTACTTCTTTAAATTTCTCTGGATTTTTTTTGTAGTTTCTAACAAGCCAAGTTCCCCAATTAGAATTGGGCATTTTCTTTGCCGTTTCAAAGGCATCTTTATGGGTGTTTACATCTCCAAGCATTTGCTTATATGTTTTAGTGTTCTTAGATAGAGATTCAATCGCAAAAGCTTCCTCTTTAGCGATTTTTTCTGGTAAGTTCTTGCCTTTAGTTTCTTTATCCCAATGCTTAACAGCTTTCTTGCCGCCTAATGCTTTAGTGCCCTTATCAGTATGAGCCCATTTGCGTTGAGCTTCGGATACGTAGGGTTTCATTAGTGGCTCGGATTTAGTGATTTTAGCTGCAGGAGAAATGAACTCCTGATGATTCTGTTTAATGTGTTCCACAGCCGCATCGTAATATTTATCAGTTGGTGGATGCCCCGTATCTTTCAGGGCTTGAATAAAGCTTTCTCGCGTATGTTCTTCATCCGTCTGGTCTGGGTCTAAGTCTGAAGAATGTTCATTGACCCATTCCTCTCCGCGCTCAGCGTGATTAAATTTACCGGTCACGTCAATCCCGTGATCTGGTTCTGTTGGGTGGTATACAAAAGAATGCACATTAACATCATCGTAACCGCCTAAGCCGTCTTCTCTTGAACCCCTAAGCATACCGAGCTTTAATTTGCCGCCAGATAAGTCATGCAATGCTAAAGCGTAAGTCCCGCAATGTCCGTAACCGAAAAGAGATTTGTGGTCGATTTCAGGGGTCTTAGTCTTAGTTTTGGCCCAATTTTTTAGTTTCTTATACACGGGGTCGTTTTTTAGTAGTGATGGCTCATCCTGATCAAATAATTCGGATTTATGAACTTCCACATGCTCGGGATCGAAAACCATATAAGTATTGGCTTTCGGGTATTGTTTAATCCCTTCATTAAACTTAACAGAGTCGTACCCAAGATCTTTAATCTTATTTACAAATTCTGGCTTATCTAATAACCAATAGATCATTCCTTTAGGTATCTTTGCCCTTTTAATGCCGTCATATCGATGTGCAAGGTCTATGCCCATTCTACGTAGTTCGGGATGCCATTGTGGTTGATTCAGGTCGAGGGTATTTTTAAACTTAGGTTTTACTTTTAGTACGTCATAACTGTAGGAGTTATTGTTTGATCCAGTCCTATTTGAGCCAAAAAAATTGGCTATACCTGAATCATCAGAGAAAAAATTGCCTAAGTTTTGAACCGCGTTAACAGAACCAAAAGCGCCCGATCTTAAACCGGCAGTATTTTTAAATCCCTCTTGTTTAATCTTATGGGCGATATTGCTTGGGGTTCCGTGATATAATGTAAGGGATTGTGGTGCGGGGATATCGTTTTTTAGTAGCAATGATTCGTCACGTTGTGGTAATCCATCGCTTGTTGCATCCCCTCCAGACCGATCATCTCTAGACACCAGCTGGTGTCGTAGTGACTTAAGAAGACTGCGAATTCCTGCAAGGACAATTTCGTCAGATCGGCTGCCTCGTTGAAGCAGTCCATCCGTAAGTCCGAGTGTATTTGGTTCCGATTTGGTAAGTTGTCCCCCATCTCCAAAAGAGAAGCAATAGTAACCGGTGTCGTCTTGGTAGATTCCATATTTATTAGTATATACGAAAGATTCCGATTTTGCAACATTATTATCAAGCTCATGACCAAAATGATGCACACCTTGGAATTGAGTGCCGTGTCTTTGTACGGCTAGATTTAATTTATTTGGTTGAATATGCGTTAAAGTGGCGTTTAGATTGCCGTACTGGTCTTTACTACCAGAGATTAGGCTTTCTATATGTCTAGCACGTAATTGGTGTGGCCCGTTTTCCACATTAGAGCCGTACCTTAAATGGCGATACGGGTCCTGCATAACTTTGTTGATGAATTGTTTAAGTATCGGATGGTGTTCTTTTGGCTGAGTTTGTAACCAAGTGCGGGCTTGATTTAAGATGCGGTTATCTCTTTGTTGCCTGTAATGCGGCATAGCATCCCAAACTAATTTCTTACCTTTTAGGTGAATGGCATGATGATTGCCGTCAGGTGCTTTTTCGCCAAGGAATCTAGGTTCTGGTAAAGCTTTTTCTAGGGTCTCAAATAAATCTAACTCAGATTTTACTGTAGGCTTTTGGGCGCGGAAGTGTGCGAGTATTCTTTCCGGTGTTTGTAAATGTGCATAACCTTGCTGACCGCGTTGAGTGATTCTGGCATCTAAGTCAGCTTTAGGTTGATCTAAAGGAGTTGGTTTGAAATTAGCTCTTTCCGACACGTGCGGCTTTACGATAACCTCATGCTCAATAGAATAGATATTCTCGCCCGGCGCTGGAGATCGAAGAGATTTGCCGTATTGCTTAGGCACAGTCATAATATCATTTTCGTGAACCCAAGCGGAGTCTACGCTGCCACCGCTATGCGCAAAATTGGTGGCGATGTCATGTCTTGGTGTCCATGATGATGATTGGTCAAATATCGCATGGGTATCATGGCTAGTGCCGGCTGGCTCTGGTGGCAGTAACCTTGGGCGGCCTGATTCACCGCGATGCAAAAGAAATTCTCTTCCACCTTTTTTAGAATGTCTGACGGTAGTTTTTGCAGCTAATTTATCTAGAAATCTAGTTCTTACGTTTCCTGTCGCTTGCTGTATTGCGTCACGATCTTCTCTATCCGGTTCATGCTGCCATGTATCGATTTTAATTTGCTGATCTCTGGATGGTAAATCTTTTTCTGGGTTGAACGGAATTTTACGCTGACGAGAACCTTTTTCTAAATCATCGGATTTGTTATTGGGAACTTTATGGAGAAAGGATTTGATAGACATTTGTGCGGTTTCTTTGTCGCGTAAAGGACTTTGTCTATATAACGATCTTTGATTAATCCGAGCATTGAGATCTTTTTTTGGCACTTCCGAGGGGGTGTGTTCATAATTGGCTTTTTCATACGCACGCGGCTGTACGATTACTTCATGCTCGTCAGCAAATTTATTTTTACGCCCATGCGGTCTTTCGAGTGACTGCCCGTACTGCTTAGGCACAGTCATAATATCATTTTCGTGAACCCAAGCTGTAGTGACATTGCCGCCACTGTGAGCAAACTTGTTGGCAACACTATAGTCCGGCGTCCATGATGATGGTTGGTCAAATATGGCGTGAGTATCGTGGCTAGTTCCGGTTGGTTCCGGCGGAAGAATGCGGGCTCGACCTGATTCGCCACGATGCAAAAGAAACTCTCTTCCACCTGTTTTAGAATGTCTGACGGTAGTTTTTGCAGCTAATTTATCTAGAAACCTTACTCTTGCGTTTCCCGTTGCTGTATCAATACCTTCGCGCATTTCTCGAGTGGCGTTGTTTTGCCAATCATCGATTTTAACTCGCTGATCTTTGGGCAGTAGATCTTTTTGCGGATTAAAGGGGAACCGCGCTTGACGAGAGCCTTTTTCTAAATTAGCTTCGGCTAAATCTTTAGACTGTTCTTTGATTTCTTCTTGGATTTTCTTTTTGGATGGATTCCGTAAAATACGGATAAGCTTTTTATGCTCATCGGTGTATTTCTTTTTCGGCATGCATATTTCAGCTTTATCTAAATCAGCTTTTTTGTAATAGCTTGCATGTTCCCAGATATCCCATTTACCGCCAGACCACATATGTGCCGGAGCGCCACTGCGGCGATGACTGTCAGTTGCGTGGTTAACTTTAATGTGATGCTTGTCACCTTTTTGGGTACGTACCTGTGTAACCGTTCCATGGGATTGGCCATCAGTAACGTGGTCGCCTACTTTAAATGGATGCGGTGCCTTTTCTGACTTACTCATCATCCTCACCTAAAAGATAGTTCTCATCTGCATCGCCCAGAGTTTCCATGTTGGAGTGATCTTGCTCTTCTGCGCCAAAATTATCTGCGGCCATTTCCCAGCCTTGTTTCTTAACAGATTCTTTGATAGATTCCGGAGTTTTCGGGCCGTCCATGATTTTGATTTGTCCGTAGACTTTACCGAATTTAGGTGCAATATACTTAATCCAAGTTGCTGGCACAGTACCAGATAAAGTGATTTTTGCTGTGTACATGCGATCACCTTGATAGTTTGGATCTAAAACAATCGGCCCCATCTGAATAGAACTTATTTCAAAACCCCTAGCCTCAAGATATGCTTCTCTGTAACGGAATAAAGAATAGGCTACTAATTGTCTGAGCCATAATGCTTGTGTTGGGTCGGAAGATGCGTAAACTGAAATAGACCAAGATTCATTTAAAAAAGCATTTTCTCTGCGTAAACTATATGCTTGATATTGTGGAATAATGTAAGCATCAAGAAAATCTTCGG
>Ga0315901_10009051_pt1 | contig 11498 bp, 10 predicted proteins | sample LakEriMetagenome_10_FD_203761 | JGI IMG/M metagenome (GOLD analysis project Ga0315901, IMG submission 203761) | Freshwater fungal communities from buoy surface, Lake Erie, Ohio, United States - Buoy 2 MA116 | ecosystem: Environmental > Aquatic > Freshwater > Lake | place: USA: Lake Erie, Ohio...
TGGTCGTTCTCGGCGGTTTCTTATGGCACCACCGCCGCGTCAAGACGCTGCTGCTGATCCTGGCCCTGGGGGCCTTGATGATGGTGGCGGCCCCCACCGCATTGAAGGAGCGCCTGGGGACTGGCCTCGATGCGGGCGCGCTGGCCTACACCCACAGCGCCGAGAAAGACACGCTGACAGCAGGGCGCGTCTACGGTTGGATGGTGCTGGCGCCTGAGGTGGCCGAGAGTCCGTGGATCGGCAGTGGCCTGGGCTCCACGCAGTGGTCTGCGGCCGTGGCCGCGGGCCGCTACCGCGCCAACCACCCGCACAACATCTACCTGGAGGTGTTGATGGATCTGGGCGTGCTGGGGCTGGCTGCCATGGTGGCGCTGCACGCCATGTACCTGCAGCGGCTGCGCCGGCTGTCGTCGAGCACGGCGCTCAGCCCAGTGATGCGCAGCTTCTTCCTGGGGGCCCGCTGGGCCCTGTGGGGCGGTCTGGCCATGGCCGCCACCACGGCCTACTACATGCCCAACGCGGCGCAGGCGCCGTGGTGGTTCTGCCTCGGGTTGTTGTTCGCCTACTGGGGCCAGGCGGCAGCGCCGGCGCCTGCGCCCGCCGGCCTGCGCGCTGGGCTTCAGGTTGCACACCCCCCACTCGCCACCGTGAAGCCTGCGAAGGAAGCGCTGCCATGACGCTGCGCGTGTTGTTTCTCGTCAATTCACTGTGCGTGGGCGGCGCCGAAAAGCATGTGGTCTCGCTGGTCAACGGGCTGGATGCCAGCCGTCACCGTCTGGCCCTGACCTCCTTGAAGCGGGATGAGGCCCTGGTCCCGCAGATCGAGCAGCGCCAGCTGGCTGACGGCCTGCACTGTCTGGATCTGGACCACGGGCTGCGATGGGGTGTGGTGCGCCGTCTGGCGCGTCAGCTCGACGAGCAGTGCACCGACGTGCTGGTGTGCACCAACATGTTCGCACTGCTGTACGGCTGGCTGGCCCGGGGGCTGTCACGCCGGGGTGGCGACGTGCGACTGGTGGAGGTGTTCCACAGCACCTTGCCGGCTTCGCGCAAGGACGCGCGAGACATGGGGCTGTACCACCACGTCGTGCGCCGCGCCGATCTGCTGGTGTTCGTCTGTCAGGCCCAGGCCGAGCACTGGCACCTGCACGGTCTGCGGGCCCGGCGGGAGGTGGTGATCCACAACGGCATTGACCTCCAGCGCTTCCAGGACCGCTGGTCCGCGCAGGACAAGCAGACCCTGCGGCGTGCGCAGGGCTTCTCTGAACATGACTTGGTAGTGGGCCTGTGCGGCGTGATGCGGCCTGAGAAGGCGCATGGAGACTTCCTGCAGGCCTTGGCCTTGCTGGCCACGCGGGGCCGGCGCGTATGCGGCTGGTTGATTGGTGACGGGCCGCTGCGGCCCGAGATCGAGCGCGAGATCAGCGCCCTGGGTTTGGGCGATCGCGTACGCATCAGTGGCTACGTGCAGGACGTCAGGCCCCTGGTGGCCGCCTGCGACGCCATGGCCATCACCTCCAGCACCGAGACCTTTTCCCTCGCGGCCCTGGAGGCCATGGCCCTGGGCAAGCCGATGTTGATGACCGACGTGGGCGGCGCCCGTGAGCAGGTGCGACACGGCGACAGTGGCTTGCTCGTGCCCGTGGGTGACGTGCCGGCCATGGCCCAAGGCCTGGCCCGCTGGCTGGATGCGGACGTATTGAGCGCCATGGGCCAGCGGGCCCAGGTGGCTGTGTGTGCGGCCTTCGATATGCCCACCATGCTGCGGGCCTTCGAGCGGCAATTCCAAGCCCTCGTCGAGGGTGGGCCGGAGCCCACGCCGGCCGCAGGCGAACTCAGGGTCTGAGCAGCACCTTGGCCGCTGCGCAGCGGCCCTGGTCCAGGTCGACGAAGGCCTGCGCCCCGTCTTGCAGGGCGCGTTCATGCACCCAGGCCAGATCGCCGAAGACGCCGGCGGCAAGCGCGTCGACCGTCGCCCGCAGGTCCGCGGTGGTGTAGGTGTAGGTGCCCAGCAGCGTCACCTCGGCCAGCGTCAGCTTGCGCATGTCGATCTCGCTGGCCCAGTCTTGCAGACCCACGTGCATGATCACGCCGCCGGGTTTGACCGCGCTGAGGGCCTGTGCGCGCGTGACCTTGGCGCCCACCGCATCGATGACCACGTCGAAGGCGTTCTCTGCAGGTTGCGTCGCACGCGGGTCCAGCGTCTCGCATCGCGCATGCGTTGCCACCGCCTCGCGCCGCAGGGCGTTGGGTTCGCTGACCAGCAGCCGGCGTGCTCCCAGGTGCCGCAGCAGCAGCGCGCTCAGCATGCCGATGGCGCCACCGCCGATCACCAGCACGCTGCACTCGTGCAACGGACGCACCAGCGCGCGCATCGTCAGGTTGATGGCGTGCCAGCTCGTGGCCGCAGGCTCGGTCAACGCCGCCACCCGGGCCGGCAAGTCCTGCGGCATGGCGATCAGCGATGCGGTGGGAATGCTCATGTACTCTGCAAAGGCACCCGGGCGGGTCATGCCGACCATGGTGCGGTCGCTGCAGAGGTTGTTGCGGCCCTGCACGCAGTACTCGCAGGTGCCGCAGGTGATGAGCGGGTTGCCGGTGAAGCGGGTGCCGACCGCAAAGCCGGGTGCTGCCGTCTCGGCCACCGTGCCGACGAATTCATGGCCGAGCACCAGACCGGGCTTGCGGCGGGGGTCGTGGCCGTGCCAGGCGTGCATGTCCGAGCCGCAGATGCCCACGGCCTCGATCTTCAGCACCACCTCTCCCGGCACCAGGGCCGGGTAGGGCTGGTCCAGCAGACGGACTTCGCCGGGTTGGGTGTAAACAAGTGCTCTCATGGGCTCCTCATCGGGCGGTGTAGCCGCCGTCGACCATCAGGGTCTGGCCCGTGATGTAGGCGCTGGCGTGGCTGGCAAGAAAGACGGTGACGCCCTGGAGGTCCTCCAGCGCGCCGTTGCGGCCCAGGCAGGTCTGCTGCGCATGGCGCTCGGACAGCGCCGCGTCGGCAAACACCGGTGCCGTGAGCGCGGTGGGGAAGAAGCCGGGCCCGATGGCATTGCAGGTGATGCCCTGACGGCCCCAGGCCTGCGCGATGGCCCGCGTGAGCTGGACGATGCCGCCCTTGCCAGCCCCGTAGGGCGCCCCGTTGTCGAAAGCCCGGTAGCTCTGCAGCGAGGCGATGTTGATGATGCGGCCCCATCCGCGTGCCGCCATCCCGGGCGCCAGGGTCTGGGTGAGGAAGAAGGGTGCGCTCAAGTGCAGGGCCAGTTGGGCCTGCCACGCTTGCGGGGTCACCTCGCCAAAGGGCTGCCGCAGGTTGATGCCCGCGGCGTTGACCAGGATGTCGACGCCGTCTTGGGCCTGCACCACCCGTGCGGCGGCGCAGGCCGCCTCCACGTCAGCCAGATCCACGCTGAACACCTCGGCGTCAATGCCCTCGGCCTGGAGCCGCTGTGCCGCCTCGCCCAGCTTCAGCGCATCACGCGCCATCAGCACCACGCGCGCGCCGGCCAGCCCCAGGGCACGGGCCATGGCCTCACCGATGCCGCTGCTGCCGCCAGTCACCAGTGCGCGGCGTCCTGTCAGGTCGAACAGCGATGTCAGCCGGTTCATGAGGGCTGCCCACTCACGCTAACGCTTGCGTCTGCTGCGCGTCGGCCAGCGCGCGTCCGATCACGGCCACGATGGCCTCGCAGTCCGCACGGCTCAAGGTCAAAGGGATGCGCACGTCGCACAGGCCCGCCAGCACGCGGGCGGCCTGGGGCAGGTCTTGCCGCATGTCGGCGTAGCGCCAGCTCTTCCAGTTGCTGGTGAACCCCACTGGATCGTCGGCGCCGAACCATTTCACATTGACGCCCCCTTTGGCCGCCAGGTGGACGAAGTGCCGCATCTGCTCGGCAGAGCGTTCGCGCACCAGGAACTGGATGGAGCTCTGGACGTACTGCTCGCGAGCATCCCGTTGGGGCAGGTAAACCCCCGGCAGCCTCGCCAGGCCCTCGGCCAGCCAGTGGTATCGCTCGTTCCAGCGGGTGCAGCGGTCCTGGAGCGGCTGCCCCATTTGCGGCCGCACAATCGCCGCCACCAAGTTGCTCATGCGCAGGCTGAAGTTGGGGGTCACGTACTTCCAGCGCTCGAATACTTCATCAGGCGGGCGCACCTGGTGGCCCCGCCAGTGCATATAGCTGCCCGAATGAAGCACAGCCCGGGCGGCGATGTCGTCGTCATCGGTCACCAGCAGGCCACCTTCACCACCATTGGCGTGTTTGTAGCTTTGCAGACTGAAGCATCCCACGGCGCCAAAGGTGCCGGTAGGCTTGCCCTCCCAGCCGGCGCCCATGGTGTGTGCGCAGTCTTCCACCAGTCCGATGCCGTGGCGGGCGCAGATGTCGGTCACACGGGTCATGTCGGCAATGTGGCCGCGCATGTGCGAGAGCAGCAGCATCTTGGCTCCACCCTCGGCCGCCTTGCGCTCGAGGTCGTCCAAGTCGATGGTGAGGTCGTCCGTCACGTCCACCAGCCGCAGCGCTGCTCCTGCATGGGCCACAGCGCCAGGCACGGGGGCCAGCGTGAAGCAGTTGGACAGCACCGTGTCCCCCGGGCCGACATCCAGGCACTTCAGCGCCAGGAACATGGTGGAGCCGCAGCTGTTCAGGCCCACGGCGTAGCGGCGGCCCAGGCTGGCGGCGAACTCCGACTCCAGCATCGCGGCTTCGGCCGGCACGCCGCTGGCCTCGCCATAGCGGTGCATCTTGCCGCTGCGCAGCAGCGCCAGGGCCGCCTGCACGCCGGCTTCCGGTATGGGCTCCTGCGCGGTCAGGTCGATCATCATCGGGCCCGGTTCAGTGGCGGTTGCCGTCCAGCGTGCCCAGGTCGAACTGCTCGGCTGGGTAGTACTTGTGCAGCCGCACGTCGCCTGTACGGGCGTGGCCTTCCATGCCCTCCAGTCGGGAAATTCGGGCCGCCACCTGACCTACCACCCGCGAGGCGCTGCGGTCCAGCCGCTGCCAGGTCACGGTCTTGATGAACTTGCCCACCGACAGACCGCCTGAGTAGCGCGCCGCGCCCTTGGTGGGCAGGATGTGGTTGGGGCCGCTGCACTTGTCGCCGTAAGCCACCGTCGTCTCTTCTCCGAGGAACAGCGAGCCGTAGTTGGACAGGCTCTGCAGCCACCAGTCCAGGTCCTGCGCCATGACTTGCAGGTGCTCCGGTGCGTAGCGGTCACTGACCTGCACCACCTCGTCCCGGGTGTCGCACAGCACCACCTCGGCGTAGTCCCGCCACGCGGCCGAGGCCGCCTTGCGCGCCAGGTCCGGCAGGGCGTCGATCACGGCCGGTATCCGCTCGATCACCGCCTCTCCCAGCGCGCGTGAGGTGGTGATGAGCCACACGGGCGAGTCGGGGCCATGTTCGGCCTGCCCGATGAGGTCGGCCGCCACCACGGCGGGGTCCGCAGTCTCGTCGGCGATGACCGCGCTCTCGGTCGGCCCAGCGATGACATCGATACCCACCCGGCCGAAGAGCATGCGCTTGGCCTCGGCCACGAAGCGGTTGCCCGGGCCGACGATGATGTCGGCTTCGTGGCCGCTGAAGAGGCCGTAAGCCAGCGCACCCACCGCCTGCACACCGCCCAGGGCCAGCACGGTGTGCGCTCCGCAGAGTTTCATGGCGTAGAGGATGCCGGGGTGCACGCCGTGGTCGCGCGCGGCCGGCGAGGTGGCCACGATGTGCTTGACACCGGCCACCTGCGCCGTGCCCACGCTCATGATGGCACTGGCAGCGTGTGCGTAGCGGCCCCCGGGCACGTAACAGCCCGCCGTCCGACAAGGGATGAGCCGCTGACCGGCCACCAGGCCCGGCAGCAACTCGGCACTGAACTCGTGCATGGACTCGCGCTGCCGTCGCGCGAAGTCCTGCACGCGGTCGCGTGCGAAGCGGATGTCGTCCTTGATGCCGGGCGACAGCGCGCGCTCGGCCGCCGCGAAGGCCGCTTCACCCAGCACGATGTCGCCCTGGTAGCCGTCCAGGTCACGAGCGAAGCGGCGTACGGCCTCCTCGCCACCGGACTTGATCTCGTCCAGCATCCTGCGCACGGTTTCGCTGGTGGCCGTGTCAATGGCCTGTACCGGCGGATCGGCCTTCTTGAGGTGGTGGATGGCCATGGGTCAGTTCGTACGGTTGGCAAAGGCCTTGAGCACGGGGTCCCTGTCGACCAGTCTCAGGTACTCGTCAGTGACGTAGGTCTTCGGGTCAGGCAGTGCCTCGTCAGCGCGCAGAGAACCCACCTCCTTCATGAAGGCGGCGATGGTGTTCATCGTGCCGTCTGCCCTGGAGGGTTGCGCTCCGCGGTTGAACATCGCTAACTGCGCTGCCAGGTCGAAGGTGGGCCGGGTGTCGAATTCCTTGTTCATCGCCGCTTCGCTGATCTGCACGCCGCCAGCCTCATAGTGCTTCTTCATGATGGCCAACGCTTCCTTGCGATTGGTCGCGAGGAAGCGTTGCGCCCGCAGGTAGACCGCCAGGAAACGGGCGACCAACTGAGGGTTCTCCTTGGCCCATTCGGCGCGGACCACCATGTTGCCGGGCACCATGGTCCCGGTGTCCTTGCCGGAGCACAGGTACTTGGCCCCGGCCTTCTCTTCCACCGTGTAGGTGTTGGGTGCCCACAGGCCGCCCACGTCGGCGCTGCCCGAGCTCATGGCAGCGATGATCTCGGCCTGGCCCATCGACCTGATCGTGACATCGCCCCGCTGGAGGCCGAACCTCGCCAGGCAGGAACGCGCGGCAAGATCGACCGTGGAGTTTCCGGTGAGGAACAGGGTCTGGCCCTTCAGCGATGCAGGGTTGCGGATCCACGCATCGGCATTGGCCCCTCGCACGTAGATCGCGTTGGTGGCCGACTGGTCGTCCGAGAAGGCGATGGTGTGCAGACCAAAACGCACGGCGCCCAGGACGGCTGGCACGCTGCCGGTGTAGCCTACGTCCCAGCTCTTGCTGGCGGCGATCTGGGGCGCTCCGGCCGGGAAGTTGGTGATGGTGACCCTCAGGCCCACTTCCTTCCACCAGCCCTTTTCGTCGGCCAGCGCGAAAGGCACCGAACCCAGCAGCGCGGGTTGCGAGCTGATGCGGATCTCCCTGAGTTCCTGCGCCGCTGCGGTCAGGGGCAGGAGCGCACTCAAGGCCAGGGTGGCAAGCAATCGACGGTACATCTTCATGGAGATCTCCTTGGGTCGGTCGGTGGGGAAGGGGTGTCGCAAAGCCAGGTGAAAAGAGCGCCTGCTCAGTGGTCGCCAGGGTCGTGCTGTTCGCGCAGCAGACGCCAGATACGGGTCTTGAGGTGCACGAACGAGGCCAGGTCCATGACATCTTCGATGCGGTCGAACTGCTGCCAGTTCTCGGCTTCCCGCAGGGACTTGACGTCGATGATGTCCTTGATGGCGCCAGGACGGCGCGTCATCACGACCACGCGGTCGGCCAGGTACACGGCCTCCTCGACGGCGTGCGTGATGAACATGACCGTGCGGGGGTTGGCCCGTCCCACCCGCAGCAGTTCTTCCTGCATGACCGTGCGCGTCTGGGCATCGAGCGCGCCGAAGGGTTCGTCCATCAGCAGGACGTCCGGGTTGAGGACGTACGCCCTGGCGATAGCCACCCGCTGTTGCATGCCGCCCGAAAGCTGGTGGGGATAGGCCGACTCATAGCCTTCCAGGTTCATCAGCTTCAGATTGCGTGCGATGCGCTCCATCGCCTCGTCCTTGCTCACGCCCAGCGACTTCAGGCCGAACATGATGTTCTCGTGCACGGTCTTCCACGGAAACAGTGCGAACTGCTGGAACACGACGGCACGGTCCGGCCCGGGCTGCGTCACCGCCTTGCCTCCCACGGTGACGCTGCCGCTGGTCGGGAAGTCCAGGCCTGCCGCCATGCGTAGGCAGGTGGTCTTGCCGCAACCGGAGGGCCCAACGACGGCCACGAACTCGTGTTCATGGCAGGTGAAGCTCACCTTGTCCAGCGCAAGAAACTCCTTCCCGTTCCGCCTGAAGGAGCGGCTGACGTTGTCGAGCACGATGTTGGCCATCTCCCTAGCGCCCCTGCTTTCTGTTGACCCAAGCCTCCACGCCGCGAAGGGCCACGTCGATCAGCAAGCCGAACACGCCCACCGCGATCATGCCGACCATGACGGTCGAGGTATTGAGAGCACCCTGCCCGCGTACCATCATGAGACCGATGCCGCTGTTGGCAGCGATCAGTTCCGCGCCGATCAGGCTTTGCCAGCCCGCGCCTGCCCCTATGCGCAGGCCGGCAATGATCGAAGGCAACGAGGCGGGCAGCAGCACCTCGTAGACGACGCGGGGTCCGGAGGCGCCGTAGACCTGGGCCGCCTCGATGTACTTGCTGTCCACGTAGCGTGCGCCTCGGTAGGCGTTGATCAGGCAGGGAGGAAATGCACCGGCGAAGATGATCATCGCCGGCCCGCCGATGCCGGTGCCGAACCACAGCGCTGCGAACGGCACCCACGCGATGGGAGCGATGAAGCGCAGCGAATCGAAGAGCGGCGTCACGATGTGGTCCAGCCAGCGGTACCAGCCCATCAGCAGGCCCAGGGGCACACCCACGGCCATGGCGAGCACGAAGCCGCGGGCGTAGCGGTCAATGCTGGCGGCGAGGTGGCCCTGCAGCGTCTGGCCAGAGAACGGCTTGGTCAGCAGTTCGATGCCGCGCGCGGCGACGTCCCAGGGCATGGGCAGGAACTTGCGCGGCGCCAGTTCGGCCCAAGCGGCCAGCGTCCATAAGCCGAAAAAGATCAGCAGCCCGGTGGCGGAGAGCCAGACCAACTGTTGGCGATCAAGTTTCTCGCCCATCTCAGCGTTCCGTCCGCCAGGGCATGGAGTGCCGCTCCACGAGGTCGAGCAGCGCGGTCAGGCCGAACCCGACCACCGCCACCACCACCATGCCGGCGAGGATCATCGCAGGGTAGATATCTAACCCGGCCTGGTAGAGCACCTTGCCCATGCCCAGCAGCGCGCCCAGCAGTTCTGCGGCGACGAGCGCCGTGAGGCAGCCCTGGAGCGACAGTCGCAGTCCGGTGAAAATGGACGGCAGCGCACCCGGGACGATGACGTCCTTCACGAGCGACCAGCCCCGCACGCCGAACACCTGGCTTGCCTCGACGATGGAGCGGTCGATGGTGCGCACACCCGCAAAGCTGTTGATCACCGAGGGCACGAAGGCCGCAAACCACAGGATCATCACCTTGGCGGCGTCGCCCAGGCCGAGCCACACGATGGCCAGCGGGATCCACGCCAAGGCGGGGATGGGCCGGATCAGCAGGAAGATCGGGTTGACCAGCGCCTCCACGCGCCGACTCCAGCCCATCCACAGGCCCAGGGGCACGCCCACCGCTGTGGCCGCGAAGAAACCCATCAGGATGAGCTTGAGGCTCTGCAGCACATGCTCGTGCACCCGCCCGTCGGCGAAACCTTCGCCAATCAGAAGCTGTTTGGCTGCTGCCCAGAACTGCTCCGGATTGGGAAACGACTGAGGATTGATCAGGCCCAACCTGGAGCCGATGACCCAGAACGCCAACACCGCAGCCACCGTGGCCAGGCCGGTGTAAAGGCGCGCTGATGCGGGTAGCTTGCTCATCGGAAGTGAACAATAGCCAAGGGGGCCCGCGCAGCGTCAGTCCAGATATGATGAATTGATCAATCCAGAAAAGGCAGGGTTCGCCCCAGGTTCCTCCTCATGACCAGGCGCCAGCGCACCAGTGAACTGATGTGGCCCCGTCTGTTCCGTCGGCTTGATGGGGGCTCTCGCACCCTGCAGGGTCAGCTGCGCGACATGCTGGTGCACGCCATGGTCGAGGGCTACCTCTCGCCTGGTGAGGCCTTGCCGTCCAGCCGCCTGCTGGCCAAGCTGCTGGGCATGTCGCGCAGCACCGTCACGCTGGCTTATCAGGCCTTGATCGACAAGGGCTTGATCGTCAGCCGCGCGCGCAGCGCGCTTATCGTCAGCGACCACTTCAAGACCATGTGGCTCGGCTCCCGGCAGCGGGCTGCCGTGACGCCTGCCCAGGCTGATGACCGCTGGGACGCCCGCCTCAAGATGCGCCCCAGTGCACAGCGCAACATCCAGAAGCCGGCTGACTGGCAGGCCCAGCCCTATCCCTTCATCTACGGCCAGTTCGATCCGACGCTCTTTCCCAATGCCGACTGGCGCGAATGTGTGCTGGAGTCACTGCAGTCGCGTGCCCTGCGGCGTTGGGCGCCTGACCACATCGACGCTGACGACAAGGGCCTGATCGAGCAGATCCACCGCCGGCTGCTGCCTGCCCGGGGCATCTGGGCCGAGGCCGACGAGATCCTGGTGACCACGGGTGCGCAGCAGGCCACTTTCATGCTGGCCCAGCTGCTGGTGGGGTCTGACACTGTGGTCGGTATGGAAGACCCGGGGTACCCCGACGCGCGCAACAACTTTCAGTTGCGCAGCCGTCATGTGAAGATGCTCAAGGTCGATGATCAGGGCCTGGTCCCAGGTTCCGAGCTCAGCTCCTGCAGGTATGTCTACATCACCCCCAGTCACCAGTGCCCCACCACGGTCACCATGCCGCTGGAGCGCCGGCTGGAGTTGCTTGCACGTGCCGAGCGCGAGGACTTCGTCGTGATCGAGGACGATCATGAAAGCGAGCTCAATTTCTCCGGCCAGCCCACACCGGCGCTCAAGAGTCTTGACACCCAAGCCCGGGTGATCTACCTCGGCAGCTTGTCCAAGACCCTGGCGCACGGTCTGCGGCTGGGGTACGTGGTGGCACCTGCGCGCTTGATCCGCGAACTGCGGGCGCTGCGCCGGTTGGTGATGCGCCATGTGCCTACGAACAATCAGCATGCTGCCGCTGCGTTCATCGCGCATGGCCACCAGGAAGCCTTCGTGCGGCGCCTCAACGTGGCCTACAGAGAGCGTGCCCAGGCCTTGCGCGATGCCCTGGCGCGCCACGCACCCCAGATCACGCCCATCGCGGCGCAGGGGGGCTCGGCGCTGTGGGCGAGTGCGCCGCGTGATGTGGACACGCGTGAGTTGTCGATGCGTCTGTACCGCCAAGGGACGGTGATCGAGCCGGGGGATGTGTTCTTCGGCGGCAAGCGCGTGCCCAAGCACCACCTGCGCATCGGCTACTCCTCCATACCCCTGGACCGCATAGAGGCCGGCGTGCGGATCATCGCCCGCGAGGTGGCGGCGATGGGTGCCCAGCAGCCCAAGTCGGCTCCCACCAGGCGGGCCACGGTAACGTCCGCACGGATCGCTGCACACAGCGAGTGACTCGGCAAATGGCGCAGCGAAGGACTCTGCAAGTAACTCAACCCCTGACTACACGGGACGGACCCCATGCAGCTTGACCTTCTGGTGTGCCGAGGGCACCTGGTGGATGGCACGGGGGCGGCTGGCCGCCTGGCCGATGTGGGTGTGGTGGGCGATCGCATCGTGGCCGTGGGCGACTTGAAGGG
>Ga0315901_10009052_pt1 | contig 11498 bp, 9 predicted proteins | sample LakEriMetagenome_10_FD_203761 | JGI IMG/M metagenome (GOLD analysis project Ga0315901, IMG submission 203761) | Freshwater fungal communities from buoy surface, Lake Erie, Ohio, United States - Buoy 2 MA116 | ecosystem: Environmental > Aquatic > Freshwater > Lake | place: USA: Lake Erie, Ohio...
CTTACAGATGCTCCTGGGTAGATTTTAACATGAGCTCCCAATCGGGCTCCTTCCCAGATGGTGGCATTCGGTCCAATCCAGCACCCCTCGCCGATTACGACATCTTTCTGGATGGTAGCAAAAGCTTCAATGGTGGCAGACTCCGCAACTACGGCTTCCGGATGAATATTGGCCAACGGATGTCTCATGAATCTTTTGAGTCTTTAGAATCTTTTCGAACGATACTGGCTGTCATGGTTCCTTCACAAACCAGAGTATTACCGACAAAGGCACGTCCATACATTTTAGCAATACCGCGCTTGATGGGTGCTAATAAATCACATTGGATAACGAGTGTGTCTCCGGGTACGACCATTTTGCGGAATCGAACGGTATCGATTCCTAAAAAGATCGTCCAATAATTTTCCGGATCGGGAACGGTATTCATAACCAGAATACCACCGATCTGTGCCATGGCTTCAACCTGCAGTACACCAGGCATAACAGGATTTCCGGGGAAGTGTCCCTGGAAGAATGGTTCGTTCATCGTAACATTCTTCACGCCACTTACGGTTTCCTGGTCCAGGTAAATGATCTTGTCGATCAGAAGGAAGGGATATCGGTGCGGTAATACGTTTGAAATCTGCTTAATATCCATTACGGGAGGTAACGAAGGATTGTACCGAGGAATTCCTTTTTTACTGTTCTCCTGCATGGCCTTTTTTAGCTTTTTGGCAAAGGCCACATTTGCTGCATGACCCGGGCGTGCAGCAAGGATCTGCGCTTTAAGCGGATGTCCGGCCAAGGCCAGATCGCCAAGCACATCGAGTAGTTTGTGTCGTGCTGGTTCGTTGTTATACCGAAGCTCAATGTTATTCAGGATGCCTTCCTTCTTTACTTCAACCCGAGGCTTGTTCAGCATTTTGGCGATGTGTTCGAGTTCGTCTTGCTCTACCACACGATCTACAATCACGATCGCATTATTTAGATCGCCTCCTTTAATCAGATTGTTTTTGTATAACATCTCAAGCTCATGCAGAAAACAAAAGGTTCGGCATGAAGCAATCTCTTTTTCAAACTGACGGATATTGGTAATCGACGCATGTTGACTTCCGAGTACAGGGGAATTGTAATCCACCATTACCGTTACGCGGTAATCATCTAAGGGAAGTGCTGCAATTTCTACATTGCGACTTGCATCGCGGTAGAAGATGCTATCCTGAACTTCGAAAAAGTCGCGCAAGGCATTTTGCTCCTCAGCACCTGCGTCGTGAAGGGCTTGTACGAATGGGAGGGAACTTCCGTCCATGATTGGTGCTTCTGGGCCATCGAGTTGAATAAGGACATTATCGATCTCCAATCCGACCAGAGCCGCAAGTGAATGTTCAATGGTCGATACACGGGCACCGCTTTGCTCAATGGTTGTTCCTCGCGAAACATCCACTACGTTGTCGCAGTCGGCATCGATGATGGGGCTCCCCGGCAGATCGATACGCTGAAATTTAATTCCGTGATTTGGCTTAGCAGGCAGGAAGGTCATCCTGGTCTGAACGCCGGTGTGCAATCCCACTCCGGAGACCGTTACCGATTTCCGGATGGTGTGCTGTTTATGGTTGAGCATGGCGGATATTAGGGCGCAAATTTAATGTTCTGATCTCCAAATCAGGCATTTTGCTCATAATTTTGAATAAGCCTTACACTTGTTCGGAAAATAAAGTATTGAACTGGTCTTTTTGAAAGGGACCTTAGCCTTTAATCTTTTTTTCCAGCTCTTTGACCTGTTGGACCAATGCAGGTAAATTTTTGAAAATGGCGTATGATTTAAAGAATTCTCCAATTTCAAATGCCAGAGGTCCCATTACTTTAGTTCCCTTTTCTTTGATGCTTTTCGTCACGCCGGACTGTCCCGCAATTGCGGTTTTAGGGGCAATGGATAAATGGCCTGCGATGCCGGCCTGGCCTCCAATCATACTGTTTTCTCCAATAACGGTTGAACCAGAAATACCCGTTTGAGCTGCAATTACGGTATGGCTCCCAACCTCCACATTATGTGCAATCTGAATCAGGTTATCCAGTTTTACACCTTTTCGGATAATCGTCCAATCACCCGCCATGGTTGCGCAATCAATTACTGTATTTGCCCCAATGGTGACATCATCCTCTACCTTCACCTTACCCAATTGGGGAATCTTTTTATACGTTCCGTCTGCCTGGGGTGCAAATCCAAATCCATCACTTCCGATTACCGTACCTGAATGAATCTCGCAACGCGATCCAATTTGATTGCCGGCATAAATTTTTACTCCGGAGTGAATAATACTGTGATCACCAATTACGCAGCCATCGCCGATAAACGCATGGGGATGAATTTTTACATGATCGCCGATGTGCACGTTATTTCCGATATAGGAAAATGCTCCACGGTAAATATTCTTACCGATCGTGGAGTTCTTTCCAACATAACTAGGCTCCTCAATGCCGGTCTTGCTGAGTGACAGTTGTCTATCGTATTCTTCCAGCAATCGGGTGAATGAGGAATAGGCATCCTCTACTCGAATCAGTGCGGCCTCGACAGGTCTTTTCAATTCCAGCGAACGGTTTACGATTACAGCTGAGGCTTTGGTCGTATAGAGATACGGTTCATATTTGGGGTTGGCTAAAAATGCAATTTGGCCAGGACCTGCTTCCTGGATTTTGGCCAGCATACCTACTTTTCCAGTACCATCTCCTTCGACAGTTCCGCCAATCATAAGGGCTACCTGCTGTATGGTAAATTCCATAACTCTTTTTTAGATGGTTTAAATTATCAGGATGGCCTGAGATTCTTTGGGTAACAGATGAAATTTTTTTTCACTACTCGCGACATGGCTTTGATCTGAGGTAAATCAGAAATGGTTGCCAGGTCTGCCACCTTTCCACTTTTCAACAATACATTGATCCGCTTTTCTCCGCGTACATAGGCTTCATTGCTTACGGTACCATAGCCTACCAGATATCCTGCATCGCGGACACTCAATCCATAGGTCTTTCGTGCGGCCGCTTGTGCTTCCTGGATCTCTGACTTTCGAATATCCTGATCGCCCAACTGAATGTAAAAAAACTGACGGTCCAGAATCATGCCGGACAATAAGGATAGAACCGGATCTTGGTGCTTGCGCCAGGTTTTAAGGGCCGACCAGATGTCGTGGTCGTCGAGCAGGCTGTAGGCCTGCAGATAATCCACGCCATTAGGCTTTCTATTGAAGTCTTCTAGTGTTACCTGATCTTCCAGGAAAACTTTCAGTGCATGAGAACATTCCGGTGTATGTCCTGCACGTGCCATCCACTGTGCACGGCGAATGACATTGACCAGCATACGCTCGGCGCTTATCGCCGTCTTATGCAGGTAGACTTGCCAGTACATCAAGCGGCGTGCTGTTATAAAATTTTCCAAACTGTAAACAGCCTTTTCTTCAAGGACCAATCGGTCTTTGTGGACGGCCAGCATATCAATGATTCGATCTACGCCAATAATTCCTTCACGTACACCTGTGAAAAAGCTGTCGCGCTCCAGGTAATCCAGACGGTCAATGTCTATTTGTCCGCTGACGAGTTGGTGGAAAAACCGCCGGTGATAACCATCACGGAAAATTTTTAAGGCCAGTGCGAGCCGGCCATCGAATTTTTTATCCAGCTCAATCAGGAACCTATAGGTAATACTTTCGTGTTTTATTCCCGGAAGCAGCGTTTCTTCCAAGGCATGCGACAATGGTCCATGGCCGATATCGTGTAATAAAATAGCCAATTCGACAGCTTCTGCTTCTTCTTCTGAAATGGATACGCCTTTGTTACGCAGACTTTGAATAGCCTGTCCCATCAAATGGTAGGCGCCCAACGCATGTTGAAACCTGGAATGGGCAGCGCCTGGGTAAACCGTATCGGCCATTCCCAACTGGCGGATGTGGCGTAGACGTTGAAACCAGGGGTGCGCGATCAGGTCTAGGATCAATTCACTCTGTACGGATACGAAACCGTGCAAAGGGTCGTTTATAATTTTGCGCTTCATGACAACGGGCGGCCGGTGGGGTCAGTTTGGTTAGGGTGAGCGCCGGACAAATGATTAATTTTGTATGATGCAAAGATATAACATATTGTGGGCCGATGATGAGATCGATTTATTGAAGCCGCACATCCTCTTTCTTAACCAGCGTGGATACGATATCACCCCGGTGAATAACGGATCAGATGCGGTAGAGCAATCGCTGGCCAGACACTACGATGTAGTATTTCTGGATGAACACATGCCGGGTATGTCTGGGTTGGAGGCACTTACGCTTATCAAAAACTCAAAGCCATCCTTGCCAGTGGTGATGATTACCAAGAATGAGGAGGAGCAGATCATGGAGGAGGCTATTGGTGCGAAGATCGACGACTACCTTATCAAGCCGCTCAATCCAAACCAAATTCTTATATCCGTAAAAAAGATTCTGGATAATAAGCGCCTTGTTATTGAAAAGACCAATGCGTCTTATCAGCAGGAATTTCAGCGCATCAGTATGGCGTTTATGGGAGAGCTGAGTCACGAGGAGTGGTCGGATTTGTATCGGAAGCTGGTATTTTGGGATTTGCAGATGGAGTCGGCAGAAAATAAAGAGATGGCTGAAGTGCTGGAATCGCAGCGCGTCGAAGCGAATGCCAACTTCTGTAAATTCATTCGTAAGAATTATGAGAAATGGCTAAATGATCCGAATGCTTCGCGTCCTGTTCTTTCTCATCAGTTGATGAAGCGGAAAATTTTTCCAAAGTTGAAGTCCGGTGAGCCTTTATTTGTTTTTTTGATTGATAATCTACGCTTCGATCAGTGGAAAGTGCTGGAGCCTGAGATTGCGCAGTATTTTAATGTAGAGGAAGAGTCAACCTACTACAGTATTCTGCCGACGACTACGGCATATGCGCGGAATGCTATATTCAGCGGCTTATTACCCTCTGAAATGCAACGGACGCATCCACAATTGTGGGTAGGGGAGGATGATGAAGAAGGCAAGAATAATTTTGAAGATGAATTTTTGCAAAAACAAATTGAGCGTAATTATTTAAAAATTCGTGCTTCTTATCATAAGATCAAGAAGCTGGAGGAAGGAAAAGAGCTGGTTGATACCTTTAATAATTTATTTAAAAACGACCTGAATGTGATTGTCTACAATTTTGTGGATATGTTGTCGCACGCCCGTACCGATATGGCGATGATTCGTGAATTGGCTCCCGATGAATCTGCCTATCGTTCCATAACGCATTCATGGTTTTTGCATTCTCCACTTTGGGAAATGATGAAGATGGTGGCGGCCAAGAAAGGTCGAATAATCATTACTACCGATCATGGAACGATACGGGTCAAGCGACCATTTAAAATTGCCGGTGATCGCAGTGTGAATACCAATTTGAGGTACAAGCAGGGAAAAAATCTTGGGTTTGAGGGTGATAAAATAATGGCAGTATCGAAGCCGGAGCGTTTATTTCTGCCACGACAAGCGGTAAGCACCAGTTATGTTTTTGCTGTTGAAGATCAGTTTTTTGCCTATCCCAATAACTACAATTATTATGTGAATTTCTATAAAGACACTTTTCAGCACGGTGGTGTTAGCCTGGAAGAAATGATTGTTCCGATCATCACTTTATCCCCACGCAATGTCTGATCCTTATTTGGCCACTAATTCTTTCGAATTTGATTTATCCCGAATTGGAGATGCTGCTGACATTGTTCTTAATGCTGCAGGAGGTCGGAAGGTTTGGTTGTTTTTCGGTGAACCCGGAGCCGGTAAAACCACACTGATTACCACTTTGATTGAAAAGATGGGTGGCGATCCGAGGCTTGTCAATAGTCCTACCTTTGCCATCATGAATCGTTACGAAACAAAGATTGGTCCGGTCAATCATTTTGATTTGTATCGTACCAAGTCAAAGCTTGAACTCCTTGATCTTGGTCTAGTTGAATTTCTTGAGTCTGGTCACTACTGCTTCATTGAGTGGCCTGAGCGATTGGAGGATTTAAAACCTGAGCAGTGTGTTGAGGTATTTCTTGAGCACCGATCAGCGGAAATGAGGATGGTTCGCGTGCAGTGAAGATTGGCTTGGCCTCAACTTCGTCCGACGATCACGGATTTTAATTCACTTTATAGACTAAATTGCGACGAGTTGAGAATGGTCAATAGATCAACTGAAAACTAAAATTGAAATCCGAAAACTATTTTCGGCCTACAATAACCTCCTTAATCCTCATCTCCACATCTGCCTCAGACAGACTTCCATCAATAACTATAACATTTTCACTATTCCCTACTTTCTCAATGGCCTCCATATACTTTGCCCGGACGGCATTCAGATTTTCTAATGTTTCATAGAGCTCCACCGATTCGCGTGACGCCTTGATCCGTTCCATGGCTACTTCGGGGGTAACGTCAATAAAGATGGTAAGGTCTGGTCGAAGTAACTGTGCGGCCATGGCGTTAGCATTGATTACCCAATTCATATCGGTGTGCACGCCATGGTAGGCATAGGAGGAGAGGTAGTATCGGTCGGATATAACGGTAGTTCCAGATTTCAGGATGGAGAGCATGCCTTCATCGGCATTCAGGATATGGTCAAGACGGTCGGCTACGAACAATCCGGCAATTACACGCTCATCGGCTTTGGTTTGTCCACTGAAGATATCCCGGATCATTTTACCGATTGGTCTTTTGGTAGGCTCTGCAGTCAAATGGACATTATTTCCGTTGGCCATCAGCCAGTCCCTTAGCTTTCGTGCCTGCGTACTCTTTCCTGAACCATCAATACCTTCAAACGCGATAAAAAGCGGGCGCGATAATTTCATGAAGCAAAAATAGATAAAATGGTTTTTAGTTAACCCACTCGGGTAGGGCTGTCGGGCTGATAGCTTGTAGTGGTCATTCACGAAGCCAAAACAATTTCTTATTTTTGTTAATGCCCGAACGCAAAAGTTCTTTCGCTGCCATTGCCAAATTATCGCTCTCACCGCAGGAGAAACTTGCTCCTGTTCAATCAGGTAAACAGCAATTTTTTATTGGCTTGCCACGTGAAATTGCGCTACAGGAAAAGCGCATATCGCTGACACCCGATGCTGTGGGTTTGCTGGTATCCAATGGTCATGAAGTATGGATTGAAACAAAGGCAGGGGAGGGATCTAATTTCTCCGACCGGGAATACAGTGAGGCCGGAGCCAAGATTGTTTACAGCCCTCAGGAAGTTTACAAAGCTGAGGTTATTCTTAAGATAGAGCCACCGACACTCTCCGAAATTGAGCTGATGAAACCAGGACAAACTCTGATTTCTGCCATTCAGCTCGGGCATATGGAGAAGGATTTTATTGATCAATTATTGAAAAAAAAGGTTACTGCCCTTGCTTATGAGTTTATTGAGGACAAGGGTGGTGGTATGCCGGTCATTCGTGTGCTCAGTGAAATTGCAGGTATGGCTGCCATCTCTGTTGCTGCACAATATTTAAGTTCGGTTGACTCGGGTCGCGGTCTTGTATTGGGTGGAGTTACCGGGGTTCCTTCAACGAAAATGGTTATCATCGGTGCAGGTACTGTAGCCGAGAATGTGGCGCGCATTGCACTGAGTATGGGTGCTGAAATCCAGATTTTCGATAATCACTTGTACAAACTCCGCCGCATAAAGCATTTGCTGGGTCAACAAGTTTATACTTCAACCATTGATACGACAGGTCTGGCTGAAACACTGAAGACGGCTGATGTTGTTATTGGTGCTTTGCGGGCCGAAAAGGGAAGGGTCCGTCATGTGGTTTCAGAGGAGATGGTTCGGCAAATGAAGGAAGGTGCACTGATTATCGATCTTAGTATCGATCAGGGTGGTTGCATTGCGACCAGTGAGATCACCACGCATCACCATCCTGTCTTCAGAAAATATGGAGTCATTCATTACTGTGTTCCGAACATATCGTCTCGCGTAGCCCGGACCGCGACTACGGCGTTAAGCAACTTCTTTACACCAACCATCCTTCGTGCTTCAGAAGAAGGAGGTATTGAGGAGGTTATCATTCGACAGGTTGGGTACCGCAAAGGTGTTTATACATTCAAAGGTGTTTTAACCAATGAAGCCATTGCATCAAAGTTTGGCCTAAAACATAAAAATATTGAGTTGTTGATTGCCGCGCGGATCGGTTAGAAAGTTCAGTCAACAGACTACCCAAACGCATTTAGGTTAGAAAAATTATGGCACTTGAATTAAGAGGGGTTGCAAAGAATTTTTTTAATCTTAGTTTAATCCAGGGAGCTGGAATGTTGGTTCAGCTTTTGGTTATACCGCTGATCACCCGACGCTATGGTCTGGCTGTTTTTGGAGAAGTAGCTGTGGCCACGAGTCTTGCTTCCTTGCTGGGTAATTTGGTTAATTACGGAACCAATCAGACGGCAGTTAAACGAATTTCGATATACCGTCAAGAGAAAGGTCAATTGGCAGAAGTTTTATCTGAAGTCTTTTTCGTACGTGTCTTGCTCTTTTCCGGTGTAATTTTTCTGATGGGTTTATTTCTGGTCATTTCTGGCATTGTTTCAATTGAATACTTGCGAATACCGACTGGATTTAGTCCTCTATTGTTTTTAACCATCATTCCCTTTCTTCTGACTGAGCTCGTCAGTCCGGTTTTTTTTCTGTCTGGTGTAGAAAAATTGCATTGGGTTAGTTGGGGAAGCCTGGTGGCCCGATTGGTTAGTATAGCCTTGGTTGTTTTCATTCCTTTGTATTCGGACGTGGCTCCATTTTTAAACTTGTTTATTTCAATTCCCCTTTGTGTTTATTTCTTTTGTTTGACCGCATTTATTCTCAGAAAATATGATCTGAAGCTTTATTGGCCTTCCTGGGACCGACAGATCAAGTCTATCAGGGAAAATTTCTATGTGGTCTTCAACAATTCTTCTGTTATTTTGCAGCAAAGTATTTTTATGTTCACGGTGGCAGGAATGGCTTCATCCGAAACGTTAGGTTTATATGGTGTTGTAGATAAATTAGTCGGTGCAACGCGGAATCTCATTTCTGCGTTTTCGGCTTCCATATATCCGCGTGCAGCAGTACTTTTTAACCAACATCCTGAAGTATGGGCTAAATTCAGGTCCAGGGTTCAAAAGGGTTATTTTGTTTTCTTTCTAATAAGTGCACTTTTCCTTCAGTTGTGTGCTGAGCCCTTGTCTTATTTTTTTATTGATAACGCCGACTCTAACGCTGTTCTTTATTTCCGTTTTTTCGGCTTTATACCCTTACTCATTGCGCTGAATGCCAATAATGTGCTGGATCTGTTGCTACGAGAATCTTATCAAAAACTCTTTTGGTTTTCTTTGATTGTATTGGCTGTATCCGTAGTGTCCTCACTGGCGCTTATTTTGTTTTTTAATCAGACAGCTGTGGGTATCTATCCGCTGTTTATGGAATTGTTTTGTCTAGTGTTGTATTCCCGATTCTCACGTAACGGATAATCTGAATGCCTTTGCATCGAACAGCTGTTATTGTGCTGAATTGGAATAGTTTCGAACATACGCGAAACTGTCTTGAGTCATTAGGAAATGTTAAGGGAGAAGGATTTGATCTTATTCTGATTGATAATGGATCGTATGACGGATCGGTACAGCAGATCAAAGCTGCTTTTCCGGCTATTACTCTTATAGCGCTTGATAAGAATTATGGATTTGCCGGGGGTAACAATATAGGTTTGAACTATGCGGTTGATCAGGGGTACACCTATATTCTGATGCTCAACAACGACGTTTTTGTGGAGCCTGATTTTCTATCGCCTTTGCTAGATGCTTTAGATCAAAATCCGGCAGTTGGTGCTGTTCAACCCTCCATCTTCAACCACCCGGAGCGTGCAGAAGTGTGGAATAATGGCGGAACCTTCAGTCGCCTGACCGGAACCTCACACTCTATAAAAACCTTCAATCCGGACCAGCGCCTATCAGATGTTGAGTGGATAACCGGTTGTGCCTTTTTGGTTCGTGCGGAGGTATTACAAAAAACTGGCTTACTGAACGAGCAATACTTTGCATATTATGAGGATGTCGATCTCTCTTTTCGAATAACGGCGGCAGGCTACCAATTGAAGGTAGTACCTCAATCCAGAATCTATCATATTGGGGGTGCCTCAAGCCGTGCAGCTGAAAAAGGTAGCGAAGGATACCTCAGCCCCGATGTTCATTTCTACAACATTCGGAATCACATCTGGATTATACGAAAATGGCTTAAGTGGTATGAAAGGCCCATTCCAATCTTAATTCATCTTATTTATTCCTTATTTTTAATCGGTTATTTTCTGGTTCGCTTACGGTGGAATAAACTCCTTACAGTTGCAAAAGGTTTTAAAGATGGATTTACGCTTTCAGGTGCTTAAGACCTTCGCGGTATTTCTGTTTGTACCTTTTCTTGCTGTTGCTCAACTTAATCCTGAAGCCGGCTCTGATGATGAGCTTACTTTAAGAGATCTTCAATTATTGGGTTATTTTCCTGATTCTTATTCGTTTACAGTACGACCGGTTTTTCGCAGGGATTCGCTGGGTGGTCTTCCGGATTTCTATTTTCAGGATTCAGAAGCCAGAAAAGTAAATCCTAACCGATATCTACGATTCCGGTTGTTACCTATGGCCTGGGGTGGACAATGGAATTCCAATTCACCGTGGGGTCGGAATAATGGAAGCTACGTGTTGGCCAAGGGTTACCAATTCATGGCGAATGCCGGTTTTGAATTCAGTTCTAAGTTATTGGACGTTCGTTTCTATCCGGATGCCTTATTTCTTGAGCAAGATTCTATGCGGACTTCCAGCAAGCCGCTTTTCTTTGGTCGTAATTCTATGATCCGCTTAAAGGCCGGAAGGTGGCTGGCGCTTAGTGCGGGAACGGAGTCGCTGTGGTGGGGACCATCTGTTTTCAATTCTCTGATGATGAGTAACAATGCGCCGGGCTTTCCTCATCTTTCTCTGAATACCTATCAGCCTTTAAAGTTGCCCTTTGGAACGATTGAATTTCAACTACTGGTAGCCAGTCTTAGAAATGGTAGTGGTTTGCCTCTGGAAAATTCCGGATTAAGAACTACTGAGCAAGTTTTTCCAGATCGGTTGTCCAATGAGCGGTACTTTAATGGAATTAATTTTGCCTTCCAGCCTTCTTTTTTGAAAGGCTTAACCATTGGAATCAATCGTTCGATACAGTATTCAACCATTGATCGTTCATTACAGGGAAACTTTATGTTGACCTATCTGCCAGTAATTTCACCTGCATTTGTTAGTAACGTTGGAGGTAAGTTTGTTGAGGACGACCGAAAAAGGGATCAGCTGGCAAATATCTTTTTGAGGTTTATGTTCCCTGAATTTCATTTTGAAGTTCATGGAGAATATGGGTGGAATGATCATAAAAATAACCTTCGCGACCTTGTTTTGAATCCGGATCATGCCTCGGCCTATAATCTTGGTTTTAGAAAAGTTATACCTGGTTCAGAAAAGTCATTTTGGACAATAGAAGCA
>Ga0315901_10009058_pt1 | contig 11494 bp, 13 predicted proteins | sample LakEriMetagenome_10_FD_203761 | JGI IMG/M metagenome (GOLD analysis project Ga0315901, IMG submission 203761) | Freshwater fungal communities from buoy surface, Lake Erie, Ohio, United States - Buoy 2 MA116 | ecosystem: Environmental > Aquatic > Freshwater > Lake | place: USA: Lake Erie, Ohio...
GCAACAGGAGCGATTCGATGCTCTTGAAGTGAAGCGCCAACGACCAGGGGGAGTATGGGGAATACGCAGGGATTCAGGGTAGTCAAACCGCCCGCCGCAAGTGCAATGCCGAGCTCGCCCATTATCAAAGGCCTTTCGACAGCAATGCTTTGATGCTATCTGCACCAGCCTCGCCAGCACTTCGCGCAACTTCAGTTTTACCTTTATAAACGATGACGGTGGATTGCGACTTCACCTTTAATTGCGAGCGCAATGCTTTGTTATTGTCAAAGTCAACAACCAGCAAAGTGACGCCCTTCAGATCATTTGACGACTCCAGCGACTTGAAAACCGATTCCTGCGCAGCGCAGGTGCTGCACCAGCCTGCATGGAAATGCAGAGCCGTTGGTTTATTTTGCGCCTGCAAGTTTGCATGCTTTTCCTGTGTATAGGACTCGATATCCAATGCGCTTGCAAAGCCGGCGGTGAGAAAGAGTGCTGATGCAATGATTAATTTCTTCAAAATTTATCTCCTGTGAAATAAGCTAATTTAACGGTAAGGCTTTTCTCGAAAGAGAATCTTTACCGCGACTGCCATCACTAATTTTTAATCAATTTCCGATTAAAAATTAAGAGGCGCTATGCTTTATACAAGAAACAATCAGGAAAAATTGATGTCATTGAATAAACGAGATGAAAGGAACAGCAAGTGAGACATTTAGTAAAATGTTCCCGCTGGTCAACTCTTATCCGCGATTTTTTTGCCATTCAGAGGGCGAGCTTCCGAATTGGCGAACAAAAGCCCGTGTCAGGGCACTGGCACTTCGGTAGCCCACCTCTGAAGCTATCTGCTTGATCGGCACATTTTTCATCAAAAGTTTTTGGCACAATGACAGTCGCCACAAAGTGAGATATTCGGCTGGCGTCTCCCCGATCACCTCTTTGAAATTTGCTGCAAACCGTGCTCTGGACATGCCGGCAATCTCCGCCATGGAATCGAGATTGAGCGGCCCTGACGGATCTTGATGAATCACCTGCAGCGCTTTCGAGAGACGGCGGTCTGCGAGCCCGGCCAGAGCGCCGCCTTTTGCCAAACCCGTATCAATGCAATAGCGGAGCACATGGATTGTCAGCACCTCGCACAGCCTGTCCATGATCGCTTGCTGTCCTTTTGCTTCGGACAATGCCTCGGCTAGCAGCATCTGCATACAGTTTTCTGCGCCCGGGATTGATTTAAGCTCAGCGATGACCAAAGGTGGCAAGGATAGTGACACCGGGTTCACGCCCACTTCGCCGAATTGAACCGTGCCGCAAATGACCTCCGCGCCCTCTTGCTCATCGGTCGTGATGCGGTGCCGCTGAGGCTGCGAGAGCAGCAGGAGCGTCGGAGTTTTGACGTCTAGCTGAACATCGGCTGCTCGTTCAGTGCTGATGCGCACCATCCCAGACTTAATTAAATGCAAATGCCCGTGCCCTTGCCCCGAGGGAAAGTCGTGAACACCGCAAAGATTACCTGCAAAGAAAATGCCCGACCTCAGGGAGAAATTTTTTAACAGGCTGTTTAGCGGGTCGTTTTTCTGAACACTCATGGCAGTTTGAGACGAAAAGGGTGAAGGACGAGACGAATTGTCACGTTCGCCTATTTTGGCTGTTTTATTCTACGGCCATTGATAACGGAAGAGGTTACTATGAACGAAGTCACTATGTTTAGCAGCGAGGTCTGCCGGTATTGCGGTCTTGCTGAATCTTTATTATCGCGAAAAGGCGTTCTGAAAATAAAAAAGATACTAGTCAACCACGACGATGACACCATCAACGAGATGATTGAGAAAACGGGCCGAAGAACCACGCCGCAAATCTTTATCGGCGATCGCCATATTGGCGGTTTCGATGATCTTGTCGCGCTTGATCGTGCGGGATCTCTTGATACGCTGCTCTTCTCTTGATCGACACTTGCACGAGCGGATTTTTAGCTGATCGGCAATCAGCAGGGACATTGAATCAACAAGCCATTTGACCTAATGAATGACATCCACGGAGCTGTTTAATTGAAACGACGAAACTTCATCACACTGCTTCCACTGCTGGCGATTGGCAACCGATCTGAAACAGCAACGGCGGGTGACTTTATCAGCTCCAGACCCGAATTAAAAGGAAGCCCGATGAACGACATCACGGTAGCGGCAGCAGGATCGAGAAAAGTACTGGTATTCGATGTTATTGAAACGCTACTTGACCTGAATTTCCTCGCTCCCCGGTTTGAAAAAACATTTGGAACCAGCCGTGCGCTGGATGAGTTCTTTGCTCAGATGCTGCAATCGGCATTTGCGATCACGTCGGCAGGGATCTATACCGATTTCGGGAAGGTTGCCAAAGCCGCATTGCAAATGGTCGCCGAGCGGCGCGGTGTTGTGCTCACCAATGACGGCATGATGCAAATTCTCAGTGGCCTGCGTTCCCTGCCCGCCCATCCCGAAGTTCCTGCCAGTCTGGCCCTCCTCAAAAAAGCGGGCTATCGCATGGCTGCGCTGACTAACTCTGCCCTTCCGGTCCTGGAAGCCCAAGTCGCTCATGCCGGGCTTAAGGAATATTTTGATGTCTTGCTTACCGTTGACACAGTCAAACGATTCAAACCGGCGCCAGAAGTCTATCGGGAAGCCGCCAATACTTTGGGCGTCACGACTGGTGATATCCGCATGATTGCCGCACACTCGTGGGATGTGGGCGGGGCGATGCAGGCGGGATGTTCAGCGGCATTCGTCGCCCGGCCTGGCATGGTGCTCGACCCGCTCTTCCCCAGCCCGGAGATTGTCGGCAAAGATCTAAAGCAGGTCGCGGATCTGATCATACAGACTGACCAGCCGAAGAGCGTCAGTTAATGAACTTTTTCAACACTTATTTTGCTAGGTTGCTCATTTTGAGCAGCTTGCTGTTTGTTTTTCCGGTGACCGATGCGCTAGCTGGTCGGTGCGCCGAGGACATCAAGCGAATCGATGAGGCTATCAAGAACCAATACGGTGGCAACGGTGCTTGGTGGGAGTGGTTTGCATGTCCTGTGTGCCTTGGAAGTGAATTGAAGAAAGATGCTGTCGTCACCAAGGAACAAATCCGAGACATTAGTAGCAAGCGGAATCTAGCTTCGCTTTTGGAGAGGGATAAGCAGGAACAAATGTGCGTGAAGTTACTCGAGGGGCCAAAGCGACAACTTAAGGTCAATTAGACCTTACCAGATTCTTTATTTTATGTTCGATTAGAAACGATTGTGTCGTTAGGTCGTCGCAATTAACCTTTACCTTCACTACCCGCCTTTTCAGAAGTTAAGCCATGGATATCCAAGTTGTTGCATTCGATACTGGAGGTACTGTATTAGATTGGCATGGAGGTTTAGTAAACGAATTAACGGGTATAGATTGTTGGCAGACCATTACGTTTGATCGTCATGAATTCGTGAACACATGGCGGCGCAGCACCATGAAGGGGATCGTCGGGCAAGTCAGCCCAGCGTTTCACATGGATGATGTTCATTGGAACGCGCTTGGAGAGACTATCGCCGTCTTCGGGTTGCCACCCCCTTCCGCCGAGGTCTTGGACAAACTTTGGAGAGGGTGGCATCGGCTGCGGGCATGGCCAGATTTTCTGCCTGCGCATGAAAAACTACGCAAGTATCTTCCAGTGATTTCATTTACGATGCTGCCGACTGCGCTTGTTATGAATGTTTCCCGATCCAACGGTATCTACTGGGATGCGATCATTTCTTGTGAGATGATCGGCGTGTACAAACCCCACCCGCAGGCCTATCAAACGGCTGCACGATGGCTGGGCATTGCGCCCGAAAATATCCTCATGGTGGCATGCCACAATTTTGATTTGAATGCCGCTCAGGATGCGGGCTTCAAAACAGCATTCGTGCGCCGACCAAACGAGTGGGGACCCGCTGGGCCACCTGACCCGGGACCTAACCGAACTTACGATCATGTCTGCTACGATTTCGGTGGTCTCGTAGCAGAGGTGATAGGTCACAAGTGATCTAGGTACAGATCAAGGTTCTTCTTGATTCTGCACTGAACCTCGCCACTCGAGTAGCCTGAGAACCGTATGGATGTTGTTTCAATTACCGATTACATCGAAAGTACGTTCGCTGGCACTCACATTGTTGCAGCGTGGGGCGAGACCTCCTTTTTCTACAACCCAGACCGAACGCTTCCTCGAGGCATCTACTTTGCCACGCTGAAGGAGAAAGACGGGCAGAACGATCGTGCATCCAACCTGAATCGATCCGATGTTTTTCGCTTGAACGTCGGCATCTCCAAATTAAAGTATCAGTCATTATTTGGACAGCAGCCATCCCGACCTCAAGCAGGTGGCGTCGTCGATACCGGACATGATTTCACAGCGCTTGATCAAATCATCCCTCATCCGGTCTATGGCTGGATGTCATGGGTTTCCGTACTCAACCCAAGCGCAGCCACGTTCGAGACCGTCAAGCCTTTGCTGATGGAAGCCTATGGTTTGGCTGTGAGTAAATACAGAGAACGCATCGGCCTTGGGAGATGATTCAACCGGCGCTGGCAAGTAAAAAGCCATGTGTTGAATACTGAGCAGACGGCATGGCGGGCTAAAAAAGATTCGAACAGCTAGTACAACTTGCTCGATAAACCCCGGAGGGCGCAGAAATAGTCACACGCATATAGTAAAGGCCCAAGGCCAAAACCACTTGCTTGATGGTCCGTTGATGAAGCAATGCCTAGATCGCTTGATTGAAGAAAAGGACCAGTCCTAGGCGACATTCAGTCCAACGAGAATTGATTAGACCGATCCATTGCTATTCAGTCACAACTCAGGAGCGAAACGCGCCATGCAAACTGATAAGTACTAGATGAAAACCTATCGCGCCATTATTCGCGTTCACACCCATGGTCGAACAAATTACGTCAAAACTGAGGTTCGCGCCGAATCACAGCAGGACGCACGCTGGCTCTTGTGGGCGCAGTATGGGTTTCACAGCATCTACTCGGGTCCTGACGTGGTCAATACTCGGAAGGCAACATGATCACCCAGTGTTCCGTGTCCCAGCAGGCATAAAGCTGAATCTCGTTAAGCGGAAAATCCGTGTACGGTATAGCTTGTCTCGCATGCTCATGACCATTACCGTCTTCGTAGATCAATGTGGCTGTAGTGCCCTGCAGCTCCAGCCGAATCAATACAAACCAGTCCTGCGTGCCGATCTCATCCAAATGACTGGCCACAGCGTCCATCAACCAATAGCACTGGGCATGATCAGCCAGATAACGTGCACCATCGGTCAATAAATGTCTGCGCGTGATGCGGGTATAAGTTTGAGTCCCGGTGAACTGCGCTAGCTCTGCCAGCAATGCACTACTGCGGCTGTGTTCCATACCAACTCCCAAGTTATCGTTCTGGAAATTAGTATTTGTTCAGATTGAGTAATGGACAACCGGTAACCCGGCAACCCGTCGGGTCGATGGGTCTTTAGCTGGGCTAGGCTCGGGTTGTTGGATTCACAACCCGAAAACTCCGCAAATACATCCTGGAACTCAGCACAGCCCAAAAATCTGGGCTTAGCTCAAAAAGTCCAAGCGCTAAGAAGCCCTACAGCGCGTTTTTACCCGCCCGAGCTGGTGCGTGGCACTGGATCCATTAAAAAACGCTTGTAGGGCTGGATTTACGCTCACTGAAAGTTATCCACAGCCATTGCGAAATCAGCAACTGAAAATCTATTAAAAGTTAGCTTTTCATAGTTTTAGGGGTTAACTCATTGATTCTTGGCAGTGAAATTCATGCCAAAAAGTTATCCACTGCACTATCCACAGTCAGCAGGCATCAGATCTGATTTTGGTTATTGATTCAGCAATTTCCAACAAATTCCGGTTGTCCAGCTAAATATCTGACAACAAAATAATGGCTGATAACAACAGATCACTGGAGGCTACATGGCACAAGCACGGACCCTAGATGAGCCAGAATTGGCTCGGGTTTTAGCGCACATCGAACGCGGACGACACGCACCCCGCAACCGCGCCATGCTTTTGCTCACGCACTGGGCCGGTTTACGTGTCGGTGAAGTTGCCGTCCTGCGCTGGAGCGATGTAACCAACACTGACGGTCAGATCAAAGATGAAATCAGACTTTTACCTGATATGACCAAGGGGAGACATGCACGCACCGTGTTCATCAACGCAAAACTAAAAGCAGTACTCCAAGCCTACGCGGATCAAGCAAGATGCGTGGATCGCAGCTACCCATTCTTTGCCAGTCAAAAATCCGCCAAATCAGGATTCAGTGCAAATAGTTTGGCACAGACTCTCGCCCTATTCTATCGCGCAGCAGGTGTCGAAGGAGCTAGCAGTCACAGCGGAAGGAGATCATTTTTAACTAGATTGGCCAATCAAGGCACAGCAATCCATCTGCTCAAAGCTCTCGCAGGTCATCGCAGCATCAGCACCACCGCTGCTTATCTGTACACAAACCCAACACAGTTGCGAGCGGTGGTTGAGTTGGTTTAAGTGAAAGCTAGTTTCGTTAAGATACGGGTCGCGGATGCGGATATCGCTAAGGTAAAAATGGCGTTGAAATCACCAAAATGGACAATTTGATTGCCGTGATCGAGACAGTGAGATCAGCTGCAGAAGCTAGATACCTAGATGCTTAAATTGAACTGGCTAGCAAACTGATTCTTTCGAACTGACTGACAATTCCGGACTGCCCTTAATCAACAGATCGTTTTCCTTTAGCGCCACCCTTACGAATTTTTGCCGGCAAGAACTGATCTATCTCTTCGTCGGAGAAGGTCAATTCCTCGCGTCGCTTGAGTCCGTCGCTCGCAACTCCGTAGGCCTTCGCTGTAGTCCTTGGCGCTGTCGCATAAATGCTGGCAAGCTTTTCCTGCAATTCATCGCGCTTGCCTCGTGCTGTCTGCAAATCAAGGCCACCATCGCGCAAGTCAGTCAACATAGAAAGATACGACTCTCGGATATCCCAAAGCTCAGCTGCCGTCTTTTTGTGCTTTTCTGCCTGTTGGCCCGGATCGACGTCCTTCATGTATGCACTCAGCACAAGTAGGACGGTGGAAATAATCGCGGACGCGAGGGTCGCCCCATAACTTATTTTGGAGTCGCCAAGCAGGGCCGCAAGGAGGCCGCCTGTAATTAACGCCGACAATGTGATCTGCGCCATCTTTATCCAATAAAGACGGCTCATGCACAAATCGGCACACTTCTCATGCGTCTTGGTTGAATACACGACTTTTCCGAAGCTCTCTCGAATCTGCGCCTCGAGAGCAGTTTCATCGCTGTTGCCCTGGATAACTTGTTCCATAGATTTCCCTCCAGCGCTGGCGTGCAGTCCAGCCATATTTCTCGCCCTGATACCCGCACGCGTCAATCGCAATGTTTTTGGAACGCAGCGCCTTGTATTCAAATCCACCCGTTCGCCAAACGTACTGGTTCGCTCCGGGTGAGAGCCAGTATTGTTGCGTCTCGCTCTGGCCAGCCAAGAACGAGAAAAAATCGCGACTCATGAAGTCGTAGTAAAGAAATGACTTTTCTCGATACTCATAGTTACGAATGAAGTTATAGGCCAGCGTGTCAATCAGCAGTCCGCTGATCGGAACACTCCACTCTTTCTTCCAGCTCCTCGCCATTCTGCACAGGCACTTGAGGTTGCCATTGGAATCTTTGTCGACCCGATTGATCTCGGCAATCTCAGGGCGAGGATTGGTGACTTTCCAGCTGCCGCCGTTATTCGAGTCTGGATAGGTGAAGCTATCGTTGGCATTCTCAAAAGCTGGCAGTATTTCGAAGGTCACGCCGTCCGTGAATGAAACCACTACTACTTGGCCGTCTGCGCCAATCTGCGTCGTGTTGTATGTTTTCTGCAAAGCATTCCTGAATAGCTTCAGCAGAGATGACTGGCCATTGCCGGTATAGGCGCTGTAGGTGTTGTAGTACGTGACGGGAAGCCAAAAGATCATATCGACGTCGCTAGTAGAGCCGATGGCTGTATGCCGCCCGTAAGATCCCGTGTAAAGGCTGTGATTAAGCCTCGAGTCTGAGTTCCAGAACTCCAGATTGAATCTTCGCGTGATCAGCTCGTACCGATCCGATATAGAACCTCGATTGGTAACCGCCAGGCTCCCACAGAACGCACTAAAGTCTTCAGCAACGCCCATATCTTCAGCACTTCCTTGCCAATCGGCCTGGAGACAGCAAGGCCCGACAGTTCCTGCTTCTGCCTGGCATCAAGTCACCCACGAAAGATATCGACCTTGGTTTCAAGGCACTTGCGCAGACTCAGATCGTTCGCGCCGACTTCGAACCACCCCCCAGGCTTCTGATAAAAGTCGAGGCCACGACCAATCTTGATGACCCAGCCGTTATCCAGACGGATCTCACGGTCATGGATGTTCGGGTTGAGCTTTACCTCCAGTTCGACATCCAACTCCAGGAGGCTTTGCTTTAACTCATCGAGCTTTTCGGCGATGTCGGCCAATTGGGTCTTGTCGTCGTAGCCGGTGATCAGGCTGATCTTCTTCACCGTACCAGCCTTCAGCACCGTTTCGCAGAAGCGCACGAAGTTCTGAATCTGGTGTTGCAGCCGGATGTACGGATCTTCGATCACGACAGACTTCGCGCCCTGTAGATAGGGGCCAAGAATCGACTCATAGCTATGTCCAGTATCGCCATAAAGGATGGTGAAGTGCTGTTCCTTGAGCTCTATCGGTAACGGCCCAACCGAAGTGGAAGCCGAGGCCGGTGATACCGGGCTCGAGACTGCTAGAGCCTCCTGTGCAGCAGGTGCCGCTTGTGCGGCAGGTTGCACTTCGACTGCCTCAGTCGGCTGCCCATCCGCCTGATTCAATCGACGGCGCGCAGGCTCTTGAGTTGCGGGCGCATCTTTAGATTCCGGGCAGAAAACCACCACGTCCTCGCCACTGGCCTTGAAGTAGGACAGATTGATGCGCGCGAACTCGTCGTCCGGCTTGCGTTTGTTCATCTGCTCCTTGACGCGGCGCCGGCACTCGGTCGCGTAAGCCACGTATTCCTCGAACTCGGCGTCGGTCGGCGGGCCATGCGGGTGAAGGATCTTCAAAAATGCGCAGACCGTCTTCTTGATGCCCTTCTCATCACGCCCTTCGATCGCGCTACCCAGTCGAATGCGCTTGCTGACCTCCTCGTATCGGTTCGTGTGCTTGAACTGATAGTGAAAGGCCTCCGCCAGGGCCCACGGTCGCGTATCCCGGCCCCATACCTGAGTAAGCACAAGAGCAAGAACGATCACGGTCAGGCCAAAGATTAATAATCCGTCACGCGCGCCAAGGTGAGCCGCCATGTACGCAGTGATAATGCCAGCCAGCGCCACACCAACGTAACCCGAAAATTCATTCAGACCGAGCGTTAAGCCACGCTCCTCCAGTCGCGTAATGTCGAGCTTAGCTGTCTGGGTCATGGACCATGTCAGGCCTTGGTTAACTCCGAGCAGGATCATGGCCGCGACGATCCAAGTCCAGGTAGGTGCATGCCAGATCATGAGCGGGATTGGCAGTGCGGCCAACCAGCCAAGTAGCAAAACTTTTTTTCGCCCGATGCTCTCAGATAGGCGCCCGGCAATGAAATTCATGGTGGCTTTGACTAAACCAAATGCAACCACGAATGAGCTAAGCAAAACGAAAGAATTTCTAGGTACACCGAAATCAGACTCTGCCAGTGCAGGAACCACGGCTCGGGTCATACCAATTGTGAGCCCCACCAAAAGTACTTGTAAAAGCTGATGAGTGAACTGAGATAGGTTATAACGAATCCCATGATGTAAATTTTTGTCCATTACACTCATCAACTCAACAAAGTGAGTCAACTTGAAAAACGATCGTCAATCACAAAAGTCCTTACAGATTGAGTTGTGCATAGGCTTCGGCGTGGTCGTAATTTCTATGGCCTGCTCTTCTCAAGCGCCGCACAAACGCGCCGAAGGCGTGCCTCCGCCTCATTAGCCACAGCATGAACCTGAGGGTTCGTCGTCAATTGAGTCATGGCTTGTGGATCCATGAAACTAACGATGGTCTGGTCGCCTTCCGCACGCACAACCACGTTACAGGGCAGGAGCGCACCGACCTCCGGCTCTGCTAGCAAGGCCTGGTGCGCGAGCTGCGGATTGCAAGCACCCAATATGTGATACGAGGGGATGTCGGCACCGATTTTTTGCTTGATTGTTGCCTGTATATCCAGATCCATTAATACGCCAAAACCCTCGAGCTTAAGTTGCTCAAGTACTTGCGGCATCGCTTGGTCGACCGGTAGCTGCAGGCGGGTCTCGAATGTATACATGGCATCTCCAAAAAATAAACTATGCAGAATGTACGTTGGCGTTCCCTCCGCTGACCAGAGCGACTACCATCCTCTTGTCATTCGTCGGATGATATCAGGCGCAATGGTTGGAGAATTGTTCGACAAAAAAATAGCCCCGAATTCGCTAGAACCGGGGCTATACGACTGAACCACTCTGGTTAATGACGCCGATATGGGTCAACATCACATTGTCCAGAACGGAGCTACTGGCCACTGAAGTGAAGGCTGCCTACCATAATCGGCCAACAATCAAGTCAGGGATGTCGCAAACAGATCATGCGCTCTAAGAGAAATCTGATTTTGATAGGCAGCAAACTTCTGCTAGATCCAAATCAGCCCGGCTACGTCTTCCTTGTGGAGCAAGGTTCAACGAGCCCTGCCTGAACAGCCTGTTGAACCTAGACTGAACGGAGGCGCTATTTTGCGATTGGCTGCAAAGTCTGCTATTGTCGACGTGGCTTTTTTTGGGGTTGGTGAACGAAGCGGTTCTCACAGCATCCAAACTCGGACTTTATGTCCGACTTTTGCAATTTTGATAACATTATGGTATTACACGGTTTATCGCACGAATTGATCTTTCGGCAATAAATCGTTGATTTCGCAGGGTTTTTAACGAGCCTGGCTTTCTGTTAATCCGCAGGTCCCTGGTTCGAGTCCAGGTCGGGGAGCCAAATAAATCAAAGGCTTACATGCAAAACGCTGTAAGCCTTTTTCTTTGTGTTGGAGTCATGTAGGGGCTGTGTAGGGGTCGCACAGGAATAAACATCACGCCACTACTTTTTTAAGTATCAAGTTCGACTTGAAATCGGCAGAGAAAAACCTCCAAAACCTAAGAAACCTACAGTTGAGCCTCCACCGCTAGCAGGCTAATTTGCGCTGCTTACATTTACACGGCCCCTTGGGAGAAGTCAGGCCCAGACCCCCTACCCCCCTTTGAATTGGCCGCCGGCCACACCCCACCCCAGAGTGAGTTAGCCCCCTAGAAGACCGATCCATCGGTATTCCTTAAACTAACGGATAGGAATACGACTATGGATATGCCTATGTCTACAGGGAGCGGTTCAAAAATAGAAATCATTACCGTGGTGCAGCGACGAAGGCGCTGGACCCCGGAACAGAAACTGGCCTGGGTGAAGCGAACCACCGAACCGGGG
>Ga0315901_10009061_pt1 | contig 11490 bp, 11 predicted proteins | sample LakEriMetagenome_10_FD_203761 | JGI IMG/M metagenome (GOLD analysis project Ga0315901, IMG submission 203761) | Freshwater fungal communities from buoy surface, Lake Erie, Ohio, United States - Buoy 2 MA116 | ecosystem: Environmental > Aquatic > Freshwater > Lake | place: USA: Lake Erie, Ohio...
TCCCATTTCATTCCCTTCCTCCATTCGGACTCCGTCCGAATAAAGACCTAATATATTTATATGTTTAGAACTAGTATTAGTTAGCATATTCAGTGATAACAGTGGCTCGGTTTTCAACCACCCCGGCTGATTTTCAGCCACCCCCGGCTGATTTTCAACCAGTACCCATGTATTGACTCCTACAGGGTTTCCATTTATATTTTGAACTTTATATCTAAGTATTCCTAAAGCTTTTAGTTCATTAATAGCCGTAGTAATGGCACATCTACCTTCTTTAAGAACTTTTTCTAAAGAACGTGCACTTATGTTTACATTTGGGTTATTTTTTAAATAAGTCAATAACCCAAGTGCACTTAATGACATCATTTCTTAAGTTGGTCCTTAACGTGAGTAACGACCATAGTTGCAAATACTCTTGCTATTTCATCTAATGCAATATATAAAGAATCGACTTCATCAATCTCATATTCTTCATCTTCATCATCTTCGTCTTCATCTTCTTCTACATTAAAATCTATGTGTTTTGGTACTTCCATAGATAGTTGTTCTTGAATAGGTGGTTCAGGTCTTTCTTCTACCTTTAAAGACCCTTTAGTATTAATTTGGATTAACCCATCAGTTAAATCAAAAGAAGGAACTCCAGCATCATTACATTCTGATAAAACGTTAAGACAGTCTTCATCTTCATCGTTCCATAGTAAAAACGCTGCTGCTTTTGAACCTTTAACTTTTTTTAAAGCTTCTTTAATAGCATTAGGTTTATCTATTACAACTACTTCTTTGTTTTTATCTTTAGCTAATTGAGAAGCCCAAGTTTGACCTTCACTTGGATGTTTTTCGTAAGGTAAAACTAAAACCCCACCATCACCTTCAGCGTGGTAGTGGTCTTCTAAAAGTACTTCAATATTTGTACGAGATGTTTTCCCGTTTCCTGCAACGATTACGTAGTAAGTCATTGGCCCTCCTAGACCAAGACTATATCAACCTCAACGGTCTAGTCGAGTTGGTTGGGTAACGGCGGGTCTATAGGAGGTAATACTGTCAGCTAAGACGACTAAGAAAGGGGATAAGAACCCACTAGCAACTGTAGTAACTATAAACAAAGGTATAGAGGTTACCCCAGTTAATCCAACCCCAACTGCAGATAAAGCAAGGGCAGCAATTGCTCTATAAATTCTTAAATCAATTAGTTGTTCTATTACAGCTAAAAAGAAAGCTGCAAAGCAAGCGGAAAGAATTAGTTCTAACATACTTCTATACTACTACTAGTCTGGTTGAGAAAAATACAAGGCAAAGGTAGAGCCAAGTAATACATTTTTGCTTATTTCTCTTTTTAATCTATCTTCAACAGAAAATCTATTTACATAAAGATGGCTTCTTGACGAGTCGGTAGCGCCTTCCCAACTTATTGAAGCAGAATCTTCGTAACCACTTCTAGAACCGTCAAAAAAATCTAAAATAAAAGAAGATTTTTCAAATAACGCATCTTCTAAAAATACAATTTCTCCTGGGGCAGAAGGTGTCCAAGATAGTTTTACAGAAGCTTTAGCAGCGTTTGTTGGAGCATTTGCCGTAACAGAAACTCTATACCAAATTCCATCTGGATGCGCTGTTCCAGAAACTGTAGCTAAAGCTATATTTGCATTTACAACAGCGTAACTAACAGTATTATTTAAAATTGATAAAATTTCCCAAGTTCCATCATAAGGGGCTCCTAATCCATCAACAACAATAAAAGACTTGTCATTTCCAGCATAATTTAAAAATTCATATGGTTCATTTAAAGTTAATGTAGCAACGTTGGTATTTAAAACAGCTTGAGATACGTTATACACAGGAGGACATTTAGTAGGCAATCCATTAACCGTTGATATTAAAGTATTAGAACTTGTATACCAACTTATAGAAGCAGTAACTAATTCACTAGTATTTTCTGGTTGTACATATGCACTAAAACTATAATCGTTAGAAGGTAAAACGTTAATATAGTCTGTTGTAGAAGTGTGACCTTGTACAGTAACTAACGACACCCCACTTGGAGTTACTTTTAAACTATCTCCAGCTATTGAAACTAAACCAGATGGAGATACTGCAGTACTTGCTACAGGAGCAGCCGCTCTTAAATATGAAACAGTTTTTCCTATTGGATTAGACGCGCTTACTGTATAGGCTCCATCAAATGGAGCACCTACTCCTGATACAACTATGTTGTCGTTAACAAATATTGGTAAATAAGAATCGCTAACAGTCAATGTCGCTGTTCCGGCTGTTAATTCTTTATTTATAACTACGAACTCTTTAATGTCTACCCCTGGCTTTGATGAGTCTAATGTAAGAGCCGCGTTTGTAGCAGACCAAGGTGAGGATGAAGTAGTAAAAGTAGGATTAGGTAATTCATTTATTCTATTAGCTAAAAGATTTATATTAATTCTTCTTGCATCTTCAAATGCTGTTTTAGAAATTGCTTTTTCAAATTGAGCTGAATCAAAGTAATGAACTTCTGAAATTGCAGTATTACTAATTTCTACAGAAACACTTGCATAATGAGCATCTGATGGGGCTATAGCTGTTGCAAAAGGTCTAAGAGTTGGGCTATCCCAAGCTAAAGTAGCATTTGATACAGGAACTCCTTGTTGTAAAGTTCCTAGAGCTACACCAAATCTGTCATAAAATTGAATACCTAATCTTATATTTCTTGTTGTTGTAGCAGCTGCGCTAAAAATGCTAAACGTATAGGTTTCACCTTCAGTTACAGGTATTCCTTTTGTAATAGGGGCGTCGGCACCGCAAGTAAAAGAAACAGCGCCAGTTCCAGTAGAAGTAAATCTAAGCATTCCATCATCTCTGCTTGGGTACCCAACCGGATTAGTTACTTCATAAGGTTCAATTATTAATGGGTCGCCTATATATCTTGTTAAAGTACCTCCAGAAGCAATAACCCAATTACCTATTGATTCTTCAAAAGATGAATCATTGTAATCAAGAAATAAATTTTTTCCTTGGGTTATTTCTGCGTCATACCCACTAAAACTTTTTACAAACGTTAAAAGACCGTCGTAGGTTCCTTTATTTTTATATACGTTAAATAAATTTCTTAATAATACTCTTTGTTGTTTTAACCCTACTTCTGGTTCAAAACATCCTCCAAATTGTTCTAACATTTGAGGTAATAAACTTCCAGGTAAAGACTCTGTTTTATATAGATTTAAAACGTTTAAAGCATAAGTTTTTGTTAAATCGTACTCAAATCCAAATATATTTAAAAAACTTTTTAAAAATAGATTGTCTGTTTCTGATAATACGTCACCAGTTAATGAATTTACTTTATAAGAATCTGGTAAATAGTTGTATAAATCGTTAGAAGTGTTAAAGTTTTGAACAGAAACCCCTACTGCGTTTGCCGCTCTTAACCAAGTAAAATTTATATTTTCTCTAACGAATATGCTATAGTAATAAAATTTTCCTTCAGTTAATAGTTGAAGTTCCCCATCTATAATGTCTCCCGCATCTAAATATTCAGTAGGAGCTTGGTCAATAAATTCATCTACTACTACAATTCCATCTGCAGCACTTACTGGAAATCCATAAGAATTTCTAAGCACTCTAATTTGAGACCAATCACCAGTAGGGTTAGTCCAAGATAAAGAAATACGGCCATATCCAGAAGAAAAAGCTGTAAAAGGGTAGGCATTAAAGTCACTTACTGTAAAGGGACCGTAAAAACCTATACCATAATAATCTCTACCGTATTTAGCCATGTTTTATTTAAAATACTCCAGCAATAACTAATCCTGTTAAGTCAGCAATATCTGAAGAAGTTGCTGCAACACCACTTGTTGTGTTTAAGTTACCGTTTTGGTCTATCCATGTTCTAAGTGTATTAGAACTATTTCTCCATTCTTGAAGATTTGCGGTTTGACCAACGGCTGCTCTAATATTTAACCCAACTACACCAATAGCAGACGGAGTAAGAGTATCTCCACCAGTTTTATGTACATATTGATTATGAGAATCTGCAACTATTCCTATTTCAATATTTGCAAGTCTTGCATTTAATGTGCCATAGTTTTGAGAAGCAACATTAAAAGTTCCACTTGAAGAAGGTGAAGTAGAGGTTGCAATATTTGTTCCTAAATTAGTTTGAATTGCTACTACTTCATCTTGAAGTGAGTTTACGTGAGAGGAGTCTACAATCTCAGTAAAGTTTGTTTTTGCTTGATATGATTTTATAGCTCCTGGGTAGGTTGCGGCCATGTTTTCTCCTTTTAGGCTATTCCACCGGACGGTGTAATTGTTAAAGTTCCTGCTTTAGGTATTTCATTATCAGAACATATAATGTCACTTACTGCTTCTATTGTTCCAGTAAGTCCTGTTAAAGCTAGAAGAGTTGTTGTAGTTCCAGTAACTGTAAATGTAGTTGTAGTTGGTGCAGATGCAACAGCATAGTTTCCATTAACGGTGGCGTCTACACTATCAATTGTTACTCTTACTCCAGGAGAATAATTATGAGGAGCTGAAGTTGTTAAAGTAATAGTTGGGGAACCAGATGCTCGTGAAGCAGCAGTAATTGAATTTGCACGGTCTAATATATTTAAAGTTGAATAAGCAACTCCAGATACTGAAGATATTTCAGTTAAAATATCTTGCAATGTTATTCTGTCTTTAAAATTAACATTATCAAACGCAAGAAAATTACTTAATACAGCTTGAACAGCGTTTGTAACAGTGCTTTGTCTGTATTGGTCTAATACTTGAATATCAATATCAATATCAACTTCTACATATGAAGGAGGTTGCAAAGTTAATGTTGTTGTTGGAGGCATTTTATCTACAAAAAACGTTTGAACTGTAGGTTGTAGGTTAGTAAACACTAGTGTTGGAGTAATATTATCTATTTCTACTCCAGGGTCCCCAGACGGTGCGTAGTACAAAGTTATACTGTTATAAGTGTTAGCAATTGCGTTTGCTTTTGCTATACCTAAAATTTGAATTGCTAAAGAAGCATAGTCTTCTAAAGTAACAGCTCTATTTAATGCTCTAATACTAATTGGGGTGTTTAACCTTACTGAATCAGTAGATTCTGAATCAGAACCACCTGTTGCACCATCTTCATTATTTACTTGAAGACCTACTTGATAATTAGTTACTATTTCAGTTAATGTATTTTCAGATACGTTTCCAGCATCTCCCGCCCCAACTCTATACACCGCTTCAATAGTTGCGTTTCTTGGAGGAATTCTACCTCCAACGTTATCGCCAAATATTATATAAGTTCTATCTTCAGCATCTATATCAATAGTAAATACAGGGTCATTACCTGAATAATCTACTAAATAATCAACGTATGTATAAACTACTCCATCTATTGTAATTTCTATACTGTCTTTAATAACAGGGTAGTCAGCTAAAATATAAACTTGGTCTGCTAAACCACTTGAAACTCCAAGTGCATCTATACCCGTTTCTTCAACTGTGTATCCTTGAGTAGCAGTTACTGTTACTGGGGAGCCTGCGGTCAACCCGCCATCTCCAGATGCGGGAACAGTTATTGCTGAATCTGTTTCAAATATAATTTCAACATTTTCGCCACTAACAATGCTTGTAGTAGATATTTGAGTCCCAGCAGGAACAACTTGTGCAGAAGTAGCAAAAGTACTAAAAGATAAAGTTACTGTTGCTGGGGTGCTAGGTGTAGGAGTATAGTCTAATAATCTAGCCATTCTAAGAACACTGTCTCTTTGACTCGCAGTTAATATAAATGATTCATTAGCTGCTCTATCAATGTAATAACTCATAATGTCGCCCATATAAGCAAACAGTTCTATTAATGTAATACCAAAATCAGAAGCGTCTCTATTTTTCCATTCAGGTAAAAAATATTGAATAAGAGATATCATGTCATCTCTAATAGCTTCAAAATCTCTAGAGGTGTAATCTATCTGTGGCACTACATTTGGCTCAGCCATTAGTTGTTCCCTTCAAGTAGGTCCCCAGACCTAGTAAACGTACCAGTACTTATTTTAACCTCATCAGTGGTTTCATTTGGAAGCTTATAACTTATTGTAATATCTAAATGCATTGTATTTAAATCCAGTTCTATGTATAAGTCTTGTAAAACCAAAGTAGGAAGCCATTGAGAAAAGCTTTCTCTAACTGTAGCATCTACTAAAGGTATAGCAACTGCTTCATTTTCAAAAATAGCAGTTTTTATTTGTGTTCCATAATTTGGTCTCATAACTCGTTCATTAAGACCAGTCATTACAGCTAAAAATACTCTATCTTTATATATTTTATTTTCATTAGTAGTAAAAGAAATACCATAGGATTCACTAATAGAAAATGGAAGGGATATAGCTCTTTGAGTAACCACTAAAACACTCCCATCCAAACTGGAAAATTAGGGTCTCCGCCTTCAAACATGACCCATACCCCATCATTAAGTTTAGGGGTTTTATAGTGAACTGTGTGCTGGGAAGAGCCTGTATCTCTAGGGTCTGAGGCAGCCGCCCTTGTTACGGTAGCAGAGTGGCTATGAGAAGGGGTACCACCAGAACCTATAGTCACTACATGGTTTAGATGGGTTTGATAAGCAGAAGCAGGGAGACAAGGCCATGCCCAATCAGTAACTTGTTCTCCAAGAACTTGAGGAACCTTTACTCTAATCCTGCTTTTAGAAATAGGGTCTTTAACATCTAAACAAATACCCCTATAGATGCCATAAAATTTTTTATCTATCTCCCCACCTAACAACAGCACAACCTCCGTCTAAGCCTTTGAGCAACAAAAATACTTCTATTACTAGATTTATTTTGTCTTAGTCTAACATCTGCTATATCACTTTCCCAATAAGAGTACGATTCATTCCTAGCTTTTGATTTTGTTCTATTAAAATTTTTTCCTTTTACAAAAATTAAAGAAGATTCATTTTGTGTTGGTAATAGTCTAGTTTTTAGTATTGGTGTAGGTTTAATAGGTATTTGTCTAATATTTGGTTCTACATATATTTTACTTTCATTTTCAGGAAAAGAGTATTCATTTTGTGATGTAGTAGTAGATGGTCCAAGAGAATCTACTCCAACTTCTATATTTGTTGTGTATTTTGTTTCAGTTAAACTTATGTAATGCACAATGTGTTCTACTGAAAGTAATATCCAATATCCACTATATTCAGTTCCTATTCCACCTAAATATATTGGTAATCCTGGAATTAAATTAGGAGAACCTACAACTCCACCGTGAGCTCTGTAAGGAAATTTAATCATTTCATTAAAAGCATCAGCATGAGATTTAGCAATGTCCATACCAGGCACTACAGTGTTTACATCAAAACTATCAAATGAAGGAGGTTTTGTTATTTTACGTTTATTTGATTTTAATTTTTGTTTGCTATAAGAATTAGATTTTTTAGTAATTGGATTAACGCCATTAAAAGATTGAGCACTTTTAGTAGCTTCAGGAAAAGGAATACTTTCTCCTACAATTGGAGTAAAGTGATATAAATCAGAACCTTTTATAGTAGAACCAGAAGTAGCTAAGTTTTGCAAAGTGTAAGACGGAGCATAGTTTTTATATTTTTTATAATATTCGTCTATAGGTTTAAAAATTAATGTTGTACCGTCTACTCTAAATAAATAACCACATTTTTTAGCACATTTAACTAAAAATTCCCAATCACTTTCCCCGTGTTGAGCTAATTGAGAAAATACTCTTTTATGAGGAGTTATATCAGCAGCAAATTTATATTTTTTAGCTATAGTTTTAGCTATTTGAGATACTGTTACTTTTTTCCAAACCTTCTGAGATTTTTGTTTCATTCTGTATGATGCACCTATAAAAGTAACTTCTATAAATCTTTTTTCGGTATTCATAACTTTTTTAACATGATGAACAAACCCTGAATAAGAATCTATTCCCCTAATACTTCTTAACGTTATTGTCATAGGTGTTCCAGGAGGTATTAATTTCTCAGATAAATCCCAATTTTTAAATACTACAGTTCCAAGGTCATGTTTATATCTATCTTGTTTTATTTTTGCTGAATAAACTTTTGGAAGTTTTTTTAATTTTATTGTAGGAAAAGAAATAGATATTGTTTTATAAGACATGTTATTCCACTATTGTTTCTATTTTTAAAATAGTTCCTACTGGAATATTATTTGGGTCTTTTATTTGTGGGTTTTTATTTAATATAAACCACCAAGAACTTGAGTCTCCGTAAAACCTTTCAGCTATTGAATCAAGCCTATCCCCCTGCACCCAAGCGTATTCAAAATAATTAATGGTTCCTATATCAGGTGTTGGATAAAACAAAACTGGATGCACGTCCGCGTCTTTGTCTAGTGCAAAATAATCAATTATTGCGTACTCATATCTAGAATTTTTGTTTATCATTTATTAACCTCTACCTGGTCCTCTTTTTGGTTGCGTACCAAAAGAACTAGGTTGGTCTCCAACATTTTGAGATGCATTTGTATCTTGATTACCAAATCCATAAGCACTCAAAACTTGCAAATCAATATCAACAGTTGATTGAATTGGAATCATATCTTGAGTAAACATTGAATGAGTTATAGCCAAAGATTGTACAATTCCAACTTGAGTATATGGACCAATATCAACTCTTACTAAAGTTGGAATAATAAGTCCAATATCAGACGTATCTTGATTTGCAGAGTTTTTTAAATTATCCCCGTTTATTGTTTTATATAAAAATTCTATATCAGCTAGTGTTCCTCTTTTTTTCAAATCAGCAATTAATGCTGCGTAATCTCCGGTTAGTCCAGCGTTAGGTCCGTAATATTGAGTTAAATTTGAAGAATTATTAGATTTAAAACAAGCAAAATCGTTTATTCTATTTAACTGTAATTGGAATCTAACGGTACCAGTTCCTTGAAATAAATTTAAAAAAGCTAAAGCATCAGTAGCAGCTGGCACAACATTTGCTGAAACACCAGTTGAAGCTTGATATTGGGTAGGATTCCACATAAATTGAAATCCATAATTTATTTTTTTTCTTGCAGCTTCTGACGCTTGTTGTTGATTTACTACAGATTCTTTAGGACCAGCATTTCTTAAAAATCTACCTATTCTTTCTCCAAATCCAAAAGATGTACTTGAGTTTGCTAAATCTGAACGATTAGATATTAAATATGATGGACTAGGTTCAGTACTATCAACTAAAGAAGCTAAATCAGCGTATCTCCAAATTTTTCCTCTTCTACTGTAGCTAAGAGTAGAAGAACCACTATTTATAACACCACTTCTAGTTTTTCCAGGTAGTCTTTCGTGGTCAGCTGTTGATACAGGCAAACTCCAACTGTGTGGAGGTAAATTAAATTTATAACCAGCTGGCCAAGATAAACCAGATTTTTTAACAGATTCTTTAGGATTAACCATTATGATGCTCCTATCATAGTTACTATACTTTCATATTTTAATTGTCTTTTAATTTCTTCTACTAAATCTCTTGCAGATATATTTGCACCGTTAATACTAATGTTTACTCCCCCGTAATTAACTGTGCCCATTCCAGCAGAACCAGCTCTATAAGCACCTGCACCACTAGCAGCAGCATAACCGCCTTCACCACCGCCCCCACCGCCAACACCGCCGCTTGTTGAGCCGTCACCAGTAGTTATTCCGCTTCCTCCGCCGCCCCCTCCATATTTACTTGAATCATAAAGGCCTTGTGCACCAGAAGCAGGTAAATTTTTAGTGCCCCATTTACTTGTAACAATCGCGTGATAAATTTCTTTAGGGTCAGCGTTTGACCTAAATGCATCTACAACGGATTTATAGTAGTTTAAATTTAAAGTTTTTAATGTTGCGTCAAATCCCATATCCCAGTTAGCATATCTTCTAACTCCATGACTATTCATAACTCCAATTTCACCAGGCATGGATTTAGTTGTATTTAAAGGATTAAAGTAAGCACTGTTATTAGAGTGCCCGCCTTCTTGAGCCATCCAACGCATCATTGCTTGTACGTTAGTATCGCTAGAAGGAGCCCCCATTCCTGCTAATACTTTTTTAGCCCAACCAGCTCTGTCAAAAGGACCACCTTTACCACCAGAAGGTACAACAACCCCATCTTCTTTAGGAACAAATATTTCTGCTTCTTTTTCTCCAACTATGTAAGGTTTACCAGCTTTAGCTTCTCCACCATCTTGAAGCCCTGGAATTCCTGTTAATAACTTTAAAATTGCTGTAAGAGGAGAAAGTAACAAATTAAGAGCTCCCGCTCCTAAACCTACTGCTCCTGAAATAAATGGAGACGTAGCAGCTGTTATTGCTCCTTTTGTTCCTTGAAGTCCTCCAAGTAACTGTTGAGTTGCTGTTGTAGCACCAGTTTTTAATAAACTGTCAGCTGAAAGGTCTCCACCTTGAGCTCTTTGAAGTAAATATCTAATTATAGTATTTTTAGTTAATTCATCAGTTCCGTATAAATCGTTTAAAAAGTTATATAAACCAGAACCAGGTAATAAAGAACTATTAATATCTTTTTTTGTTGGAGCTCTTCCTAAATTATTTGAAATCATTTGAAAAATTTGGTCGCCAACTTCTTTAAAACTTTTTGGCTCACCAGTTCTTGGGTCTCTTACTTGAATACCAAGCATACGCATCATGTTTACGCTACGTGCTTGGTTTAAAGTTCCCATAACTTGCATACCGCCTGTTAACCCAGCACCTGGAGTTAATCTAGATACGTCTGCAGCACTTGTAGTAATAGTTGAGGCAAAATTACCTTGTCCAGTAAATCCATACCGTTGAGCTTCTAATAAAGAACCTGCAGCATCTGTTCTACTAGTTGCTAAACCAGTTCTATTCATAGTGTTTAACAAACCTTGAGTTTGTCTTCCACTTAAGTTTCCAAAAAATCTTTGATAACTAATTATTGCGTCAGTAGTAATAGCTGTTCCAGCTCCAGGAAGAGCGGCTTGTAATCCAGCAAATGCTGCACCACCAACTCTTACAGCTGCAGGACCAAATGAAGAACCAATTGGTTGTCCGCCTTGTGCGCCACCAAATGAAGGATTGTTATTAAAGACAGACCCACCACCACCTACGTTTAGGTCTCCGCCTCCACCTCCACCGGCTCCACCAGCAGCGCCCATTGTTGAAGAAAAACGATTGGCTTGGCGTACCATTTCTTTAAGGTCATTAGTCATTTCTCTAATGTGTTGTTTAGCTCCAGCTAAACCACCAGTAATGGCATCAGTTACTTGATTAATTTTATCCATGGCACACCTCCAATCTAGTTATATCTTCCTGCTCGCTCTATCCAGTTCTTTCTTTCTTTTACAGTCATTCCTTTTATATCACCTAATGTAAATCCAGTAAATGCTCTTGCAATTACTTCAAATTGGTCATATAAATCTTTGTACTGCTCTTCTCTATATGCGAAACAAAGCAGCTAAGGACAATGGAACGTTTATATCTTTTCCACATGCCTTACAAGCCTTGCTCACCTCCATAAGGCGAGGGCCAGGG
>Ga0315901_10009064_pt1 | contig 11488 bp, 10 predicted proteins | sample LakEriMetagenome_10_FD_203761 | JGI IMG/M metagenome (GOLD analysis project Ga0315901, IMG submission 203761) | Freshwater fungal communities from buoy surface, Lake Erie, Ohio, United States - Buoy 2 MA116 | ecosystem: Environmental > Aquatic > Freshwater > Lake | place: USA: Lake Erie, Ohio...
GTCGGATACTTCTCTTCCAAGCCAGCATATTCAAACGCTTCTGGAGTGCGAGACAATGCGGCTTGACCTGCTCTTTCCCAAGGCGTGTATCCACCTTCGTAAAGATCAATCTCGCTGATGCTTGTCCTTCTTCTGTCTCGTCTATCCCTTGGCATAATTATCTATATGGTCTTTGTAGCATTTGGGTTGCTTGCAATATTGATTGCAATCCACCCGGTGCATATTGTGGGTTTTTTCCTTGCACGAATTGCTGGAAGTCAGGATTAGCCATAGATGTTCTCTCGGCTGCAATCTTAGCTTCTCTTTCTCGCCTCATTTTTTCCGAAAGCTCTCTATTGCGTTCAGCGATAATCCCTGTCCGAGCAGCCTTCTGTCTAGCTCCCATTTCTTTTGGAATGCCAGCTTGATATGAGTTGATGAAATCTCCAATCCTATATTGCTCGACATAATCTCCAGCGCGTCTAGCCTCTCGGTATGCACCCCTGAGTGCGCTCAGTTGTTTATTATATTGATTAAGTTGGTCGCTGCTTGCTTCTTTCGCGGCGATGTCAGACCTAAACTTCGCGGCTCGTTCTTTAGATGCAGCTTCGCGTTCTGCGCCTTTAGCACGGGCTGCGGTTAGCGTCTTGTAATAGTTCTCTTGCTGCTCAGGCGTTGCTTGAGGATTAACCTCTCTTACCCTTCGCTTAATCGCTTCTTCTTCGGTTTCGTCAGCTTTTGTAGTCGTTGCGACTTTCCCACCTATAGCCGCTCTCTGCATATATTGCTCTTTTAGCACAGATGCCTCTTCTCTTGATTTAGCCGGGAATCTAACTCCAGCAACAGTGCCTATATCTTTCTGCTCTTTACCAAGCCTTTTTAGCGTCTCTGCTTCTCCCAAGGTTTGCACCATGTAGTCTCTTTCGGCTTTCCTTCTTGCGCGTTCAGCTTCCAGTGCATTCCTTGCATCTTTCTCGTTATCGTAAAAAGTATCTTTAGATGCATCTCCATCTTTCATCATTACACGCCAAAGGTCGGGCTTGGGTTTCTCGTCCTTGGCTTTAGTTGCTGATTTAGGAATCGCCTTGGCTTCAGCCTTCTTCTCTCCAGTAATAGACAATGGCTTTTTAGATGGAGTTTCTGAGGCTAATAGTTGATTTGCGGCTTTTTTATTTTTTGCAATCTCTTCCTCTCCTCCCATTTGGCTTTTCTGAAATGGCGTTAGTTCACGGGGATCAAGTTCCTTGTAAAACCTTGCGATGTCTTGCGATGCGGTCCGAGTTCCGGTTGAAGTAAATTCTGGACCGCGACCTAAAGAAATCTTTGGCTCGACTTTTACGCTCTTGCCGCTTTTCTTTGCGAGTTCTTGGAAGTATTTATCCATATCTTCCTTGGTCATTGTAAGTCCGTTTGCCATATCTTTAGTCGTTTATTGTTTAACAGTATTATTAAATTGTCTCAATAATTGAATTTGATGGAGCCGATCCAGATGCAGAATATGTAAAAAATTTATTATTACCGTAAATCGCAAGATCCCATGTTGCTGTATATGGAAGAATTGTTTGTGTCCAATTTATTCCGTCAGTAGAGTATGCCGCTGCACTTGTTCCAGATGCAGTTGATCTATTTTTACCTACTGCAAAAAAATATCCAACACCTCTTATTGTTCCATACGCTATATCGCCCCACTCTAAACTTAGTGGAAGTGCAGTTGTTACATTCCAATTTATTCCATTAGTTGAATATGTAACCCTATTATCATAAGTGCTAGAGTTCCCGGAAATTCCAACAAAAATTCCATTCCCATAAGCTAATTTATTTGCATCCGCTCCACCTGTTGTATAAGCAGGGGTGTTAATCCAATTTATTCCATCAGTAGAGTATGCTGCTGGCACATCTGCATTACATGCAACAAATACACCCCCACCATATGCAATTCTGCTCCAATTTGTTGTTAATGGAAGAGTTGTTTGCGTCCAATTTATTCCATCAGTTGAGTATGCCGCGATATTTGATAAACTTGTATCTGACCCAGATATTGCAACAAATTTTCCATTTCCGTATGTTATTCCTGTCCAGTTTCTTAATGCTGGCAGTGATGTTGATGTCCAATTTATTCCATTAGTAGAATAATATGCAGTATTTTTCCCGCTTCCACCATCAACATATCCAACTGCTACAAATAGTCCATTCCCATATGCAATGCTTTTTGTATCCCAAAATGAAATTACATCACCGGCCTGCCATGCAACTCCATCTTCAGAAACATAAAAAGCCCCATCTCCTCCAGTAACAATTTTAACACCACCAGAAACTCCAGAATTTAAGTATAATGTGGTTCCTGAACCAGCTACATTAATAGTTCTAAACCTGTTCGGAACGCCACTTTTTCTTAATAACTTAAAAGATGCAAATGACATTTTAATTAAAAATTTTGTCCGCTAACAAATCCATACCAGTTTGTTCCGCCATCGTGCGTTAAGAAGGTATATGTGTCTATTTTCCCGCTAGTTCTTGTTATTGTTGGCTCAACTCCTGACTCCCATTTAACAGTAAAAGGCCAATCAAATGTTCGTAGCGTTCCATCTCCAACAGTTTGAAGTGTGAATGCAAATACTTTTGGTGAAGACGGCGGATTAGTAAAACTTACAGTTGGGGAACCATTAGCTGAAACATAAAAGAATGTAGCTGTGTTTAGGTCTAAAGTTAGCGTATCACCAGAAATTGAAGGGGTTGCTTTAGTCTCTACAATTTTTCCAAAACTTGCCTCTCCAGATGTTGTAATAGTTGTAAAAGAGGCATTTGTCGGAACTGTTCCGGTCGCGCCTGTTGCACCTTGTGTTCCTGTTGCTCCTGTTGATCCAGTAATCCCAGTTACTCCAGTCGCGCCAGTAGCTCCAGTAGCTCCAGTAGCACCCGTTGCCCCTCCGGGATCACCTTGCGGCCCAGTGGAGCCTTGCGGACCCGTTGCTCCTGTTGGACCAGTTGCTCCAATTCCTGTCGCTCCTGTCGCTCCTGTCGGCCCTATTAACCCTGTTGCGCCATCTGCGCCAGTCGCACCAGCCGAACCAGTCGCACCAGTTGCACCCACTCCAGTTGCGCCTGTCAATCCAGTAGCCCCTTGACTTCCTGTCGCGCCTTGAATGCCTTGCTGCGTCAATATAAAAAGAAGATCATCTCCATTCGTGAAGTTAGAACTTCCATTTCCTCCACTGCTAAGCAATGTAACAGGAAGTTCGATGTAGCTGTTAGATACATTTACAGGAGTCCCTGAAACTGTCCATTTCTGGAAGCTATTTGAATCAGACTTCTCTTGAATTACAAATTGATTTGAAGTTCCTATTAGCGCCAAGAACAGATCAATATCTTCGGAATTTGCCGTTGTATGAGATACCGCCACTTGCGTTGCGCTTATCTGTGTTGCGTTATTCCAATACAGCGTTCCGGTAGTCGGGAATCCAGATGTCTTCGTAGTATCTGCGGTGTATCTGTAAAAAGCATTAGTGTATCCGTTTAGACCAGCAATTCCTGTAGCCCCAGTAGAACCCTGTTGTCCTGTGGCTCCTGCGCCACCAGCAACGCCTGTAGCTCCAGTTGCTCCAATTGTTGCAGCTGGTCCCGGTGGACCCTGCTGCCCTGTAGCGCCAGTCAAACCTGTTGCGCCAGTTAATCCGCTTGCTCCAGTAATTCCAGTGGCTCCAACTGGGCCAGCAAGCCCTGTTGCTCCGATACCTGTAGCGCCTGTAACGCCCGTAGCGCCTGTCGCTCCTGTAGAGCCAGTACCTCCCGTTGCTCCAATCCCGGTGGCTCCTGTTGCTCCTGTTCCTGTAGCACCAGTTAATCCAGAGGCTCCAGTTGCTCCAGTTTCACCTGTGGAACCAGTAAGACCTGTAGCCCCAATTCCAGTTGCTCCAGTAGCCCCAGCACCGCTAGCTCCAGTTGCTCCTGTTAATCCAGTGGCCCCATGCGCTCCTACAGCATAAAGAGAGGAAACGGTTAGATCGTTAATCAATACAAACTCTTGAACTTGATTTTGTCCAATAGGAATATCTGAAATCTGGAATCTTCCAGATAAAACCATCTGCTTGATACCGTCTTTCGTCCTATTCAAATACCACTTCTTGTTAGAAATAACTCCAATTGTATTTGTGTCTGTATCGCTAAGTGTAAGAGTTACGGTATTTGTCCCAATAATGCTAGTCGTTAGCGGGAATATAATCTGAGAAGGAAACTCGTTTAATACAATCGCAGCCTCAAATGTAAAATCTGAAATTGTATTTGTGAAGTTTAACGAAAGCGCAAAGTCAGTTCCCAATACTGCTTCGACATCCAGTTCTCCGGGGGTTTGTGAAAATGTAGGCATAAGTTATCTTCCGGGCCAAAGGTTTTCAAATTGCATTGCAGCCCTATCAATGTTTAGTTTCCATTGCGAGCCTCCTCGCACTTCTCTATTCTCTCCATTCAATAATTGCAAGGCTTTCATAAAATACATTTCAGATCGTTCCATATCTCCTTCGTCCTCCCACTTCAAGGACATGAGCATATTCTTGAGCGCCCCAAGGTTTGATACGATAACCTCATCTGTATCGTAAACGCAAGGAACAAAGCGAATCTTACAAAGCACATCTAGGTAATCTACGGTTGGCTCGTTAGGAACTGCGTAGCGGTGATAGCTTGCTGTTGTCTCTGTAGTCTCGTATGCTCCGATCTGTTCTTCGTCAACTCCACTAACGGCATAAAGGTTCACATTCCCAGCAGTCATCGGCTTACTAAAAAATGTAATTGGTCCCTTGAATACTTGAGCGTTTGTTGCGGTTGGATTTGCAAGCGTGACTTGAATTGTCACATCGTTATTATTCGCATCCTTGCCTTTAATAACAACAGACTCACCAGCATCAGAGGAGTTTTCAATCTCAACCTTGAGCGTGTATGTCTCGTATGTCGTATTGGCGAATGTAACAAATCCATCTCCGAGATCGTCAAAGAATGTTTCATTGTATCCATATCTAGGCCAATACGAGGCAGTCCACAAATCAGAGATAGGATTAAGGTATGAAAACCATCCGTTGCGAATCTTGATCGGCCCTGTAGCCCAGCTATCCGTTCCTGTATTCTTATGCCACTTTGCGGCAAGCGCAGAAACGAATCTACGAGGAAGCGTAATCATTCCGTCAGGAGAATAGAATCGAACTGGCAGTATCGTTCCGTTCCACTTGCCACTGTTAATCAAACGCTCTTGCGCTAGATTTAAATACGAATCAAACCTATCAAGATTTGCTTGATTATCTAAAGATGGGACAATAGCGGAATATAGCTGGTTCCTAGCCTCTGATAATGTTATTCGCATGTTTTACCCTCTGCTGTTCATGTTGGCTAATTTTCTCTCTTGTGCCGCTCTTTGCGATTGCAGCCGCGATTGATAACCGTATTCTGCCTCTTGTTCTTTAAGTTTTCTTCCGGCAGCAGCCTCACCCAACCTTAAAGATGCTTTTTCAAGTTCCCCCATCCTTCCACCAAGACCTCCGATTTTACCAAATCCCATTCTGTTGTAAGAATCAGAAATAGAAGTAGTGGTGTTAGCTTGAGAAGGATTAAGAGATTTCCCTCCAGACCTAATCCCGCTTTCCCATTTGGAATATTCATCGCTATATTTATTAAGACGATTTTGTTCCAAGATGTTTTTTTCCACCTGTGGCTTCATAGATTCCATTTGGCTAATATATGAAGAAACAACATCACCCTTGGCTGGTTGATTTGATGGCTTTATCTGTGAGGAATTTTCGTTTTTTGGTTTCATAAAATAAAATTATGACATTATCAATAATGTTGTTTTAATGTAAATCTATAACTCTTTCAATAAAAATTAACTTTCGCAGTCAGTTGTAGCTATCCACTGTATACTCCCATTAACAGAAGCTAAAACATAAATCTTATCATCATTAGGTGCTTCTGCCCAAGAGTCAATTAGCGGACCTCCATTAGACCCAACTCCCGGCCTAGAAAATGGGACAGCTTGCTTTCCTGCGTTTGGCGGATATTTTATATCAGGATTCCCGCCTTTTGTTTTTATGCTTTGATCTCCAATCATACAAAATCCTCTGTTACTCTTGCAATTACTGCTGTTATTTTGACAAGACCAAATCTATAAATAGAAGCCTCTGATCTTATTAAGTAATTTCCAGCAGGGAATTTTGGTGGATTTGTTGCTGGCAATATTTTTGGATAAACACCACCTGTAATTTGCAAATCCGCAGGAATGCTTGGTCCAAACTTTTCTTCTTTTATTGTAATTGTGTCATATAGTGTGTCTGGAACTAATACTGAATTAACATTTGTATCTATATCGTATGAATCATCTTGTCTTGTAGAATTTGCAAATCCATTTATACTGACATCTTCAGAATTTGAGGATGATGTCGTCTTCGATTTCCCGCCTGTAAATACAAGTATATTCTGAGAAATCTTTTTTAATGTCGGCCACAATTTAATATTTTCATTTGGAAGCCTATTTTGCAATTCAGCTAAAACATTGGCATTTACTGATCTCCCATCAGAAATAATTTTTTTCGATTTAACAAAAAGCGTAACTTCTATTCCATCTATGTATCCATCAAATCCTTTTTCAATCTTAAAATAAATATCCGATGAAATTGATCCGGCACTCCTAAATCCTCCACCACTTGTATATCCATAAGAATCTCCACCAACATTATTAGAATCTGAAACATTCTTCCCCTCAGAATAGTCTCTAGCTATATAAGCAGTAACATCAATAAGTTTATCTGGCAGTGCTATTTGAACCGGAGTTTCAATTACCGAAAGATACCCAACATAATATTTTTGTATTTCTTCTGTATTGTATGATTTTCTAACAGCCTTGTATTCATCTATCGGCTTGTAATTAGTATTGATAAATGGCTCCCAAGCATCGTTGTATTCACTTGGCGGAATTACCTTTTCCGTGTATGGAATTGGAAGTCCTGTAACATCGTCAAACTCCACGCCTCTTACTTCAGGCCAACTAGCAACTTGAACTATTTCAGCTTCACTCTTTGCTGAATCAATAGCGTTAATGTCATACTTTAATGTTGTAAGACTATTAACCGGAACTTGATTTGGATTAACTATAAAGTTTGTTTTAGTTGCATTAACCGCTCCCGTTGGAGAGTCTGCCAAGATGCGAGATGTAAGCGATGTTGGACCAGATGATAGAACTGTAGTCTTCTGGCTTTTAGCTGAGTCAATCGGATCAACCTGAGACTCAACAACTGATATACTTAAATTATCAGGCTCGCTACCTGCCGCAACTATTGACTTGGTAACTACTGTCGTTCCAAGCAAGCCGGGTTTATTATTTTTTCCAGCAAGAGAGGTTGGGCCGCTAGATGTGATTGTTGTCTTTTTACTTTTAGCGTCATCTATTGGCTCTACAACTGATGATAAAACATCAAGAGAAACAGCATCCGCTGGTGAGTTTGCTGAAACTATTGATTCAGTTACTTTTGTTTGGCCGAGAAGACCTCCTTTGTTTTCAACGCCTGAAAGAGATGTCGGGCCAGTAGCAGTCGTTGTTTTTCTTACAGCTTTTGTTTTCGATATTTTCTGAACAGATGATGATAATACTGTCTGCGATAGCGCATCTGGATTTGTGGATGCTGGAACAATATCCTCAGTTGTTACTGTTTTCCCAAGAAGACCTTCGCTGTTCTGTTTTTGTCCTAGCTGTTCATATCCAGAAACTACAGATGTTGTCTTCCTTGATTTTGATGAATCAATTGGAACTACTTCTGATGAGGATTGAAGGAAAGAGTCGCCATCTGGTCCCTGCCCAGAACCAACAATGCTTTCTGTTATTGTTTCTACATCTCCGCGCTCGTTAATCTTTTTTCCAGCAAGTGATGTAGGCCCGGTTGCTGTTGTTGTCCGCTTCCTAGCTTTAGTTGCCGTGTATTGTTCAACAGTAGACGCAATGATTGTTTGCGATAGCGCATCAGGACTTGTTGATGGACTAACAATGTCGTCAGTCGTAATCGTCTCACCAAGCAATCCTTCTTTATTTTCTTTAATATTAAGCAGTGCGTGATCTTGAACTGTAGCTGTGGTCTTGACTCCCTTGCCAGTCTCTACCTGCTCTACCTGCGATTGAGTAACAAGAAGTCCGTCTGCGGTTGGAGGGGTATTCGGTGGAACGGTCTGAACGATTACAGTCTCCAAGTCTCCTCGCTCGTTGTAGCGTCTAGTTGGAACAGCTGGTCCGGGAATCGTCTCGTATACTCTCGTTACCGTTATGTATTTAGAATCTAGCTCGCCTTCATTCCTGACAGCTTCCTCGTCAACAAGCAATGCTCCGGGGAATAGCGGATCAGGTGTTCCATCCAGTAGCGGGGCGTATGTCTCCCTCGGAACAATATATGTCCTGATGTAGATCGGATGCTCCTGCGATCCTGCGCTATACTTAATTGCGTAGTTGTAGCTGTCTTGATTTACACGGTCATTAACCCAAATGCGCTTTACCCACTGCCCGTCTTCGCTTGTTGGCTGCTGGAATACTAGCTTATGCTCTGGGAAGCTGCCTTGATTCGGGGCGTGAGATACATCCTTCCACAGGACCCCGTATTCTAGAGGCTGGTAATCTCCCTTCCACGAATTGACAACCTCCGAGATAACAACATCGTCAATTACTGGTGTTGGAAATGATTCGATCCCCTTTGCTGGCGCGGGGTTCATAGCGTTTGTTGTCTTAATCGGCTGCATAAATCGGGAACTATATTATTATCAATACTGTTGTTCAACAATAATCTACTGCTTGCTATCTTCTACGCTAATAGCTTCCCACTTTCCGAGGGGGCATCTTTCTGTTGCCATGCGTAATTTAGCCCATGTGCTGCATCCGCATTTCTTGCATCTGCCAGTATTCCTTAGAGCGGCTGCATCCCATTGATCGCAGGATCGGCAAATAGATTCTCGTTCAGTTAGAATTTCTGATGGAGTCGGCTTAAACCCTGATGCGCTGAATTTCCCTACAGCGAATCCAACATTTCGCATTTGTTCCCACAGCGTAGGATTAACTTCTGATTTAGATTCTGCTAATGTTTGCGGTTCCTTAATGCTCTCGTATAGATCAAAGTCATCCTTGTATATTTCACGCAGCTTTTCAGAATACTGAAAATCAATCTCCTTACTGTAAATCTTTGGCGGCTCTCCAAGATGAAGATTTTCCCAGAAATGCTCTATGTGATCTGGCGCTCTCCAGAGATATATTGGTTGCCCACCAAATCCTAAAAACCTGCTTTGCGGAAAGAAGTGGAATGACGGAAACTTTCCTTCCGACACTTGTTTCAACGCATCCTCTGGCTCTATGCCGTCTTCGTGACATGCTGCAATAAACTTCGTAATTGGATTGCCTACCAGTAAAGCAACTGGTTTGCTTGGAATTCTGGAGTATCCGTGAATAATAAAATGCGGACGAATCGGTGGCTCGCTGTTGTTTTTCTTCCTCCAAATCGCATCAACTACTTCAGACGATAAAACCTTCCAGTTATATGCAAAATCAAATCCGTTATATTCGCAATATGCAAATCGGAAGCCGGGAGGCTCACTTGTTTTAATAAAGTCCTGATATTTTGTATTAGGAGTAAAGACGGTAACTGGCATTATGTAAATGGAGTTATTGTTATATTCATAAAACCAGTTGACCCAAACCCGCAAAATGTATGAATTCCAAATGGCCCTAATGTCCCAGCAGATGTATTTAAGGTTATACCTCCTCCGGCGATTGGGCAAAAAAGTCCTCCGGGGTTGTTATCTAAAAACCAAGATACATTATATCCAACAGAATAACAAGTTGATGAAGTAATATCCCACGGGCAATATGCACTACCAAAATTTCCACCATACCCGTATGTGAATCTATATTCCGTTCCTACTTTTGATATTTGGTATGAAAATCCAATATACGCTTGATTAAAAGTATAGCTGGCAAAGCATGTTTGTTGGTTGATTGTAATGCTTGCTCCACAATTTCCAGAAGCAATAATTCCACTACTAGATGCTGACATGTTGCATTCAGTTTGAGATGTTCCATAGCCGGGTTCTCGCAGCGATCCTGTGGCTGCATAATTCCCTCCAGCTTGCAATGCGTTATATATTGCCTCTGAAATAACATCATATTCAGATTCAATAGAAGGGCATACAACACCACCGCAGCAAGTGCAACTTGCCTTCCCATCCTTCAATACAACCTTTCCAGCGTCTAGTGCGATATTAGCCATTTAGTATTTCTCCGCAAGTTCTGTCAGTTGGTCAACATTGTAGTAAATCTTTCGCAAAAAGCAATCAGCTCTAGCGAGTGCAATGCAGATATGTTTGTCTGGAGCCTTTAGTGTTCTTCCGAAGATGTCGATTTTCCACCCGTGTTTTGGCGAAGGATTATCCGAAATAACCGTCATTCCGTCAAATCGAACCTTTAGTATTCCATCGTGGCAGAATGTTGTATTCGGTCTATCGTAGATGCAGTCGAAGGCATATAGGCAAGTCTCGATAATGGATTCCTTGTGTATTCCGTTTGCAATGGCGTTAGGCGAGCTTTGATTGCCGATGAATAGGTCAGCACCCGCGATAGCTGTTGCGACATCATACAGGTCATTTGTGGGCAAGTATTCGATATTCCCGAATAGCGAACAGAAGTCTTGATGCTCCTCTGGTAGTCCAACGAATACCATCTTGTGACCTAGCTCGCTAGTTAGCCTGTTCCAAGGAAAGAACTCTCCATGCCACCTAGCCCCACGGCCTACGACAATCTTACCTTTCGTTGCAGGATTCTTCTCGTCAATCTGCATCCACGGCTTGGAAAGGTCGATCTTAACTCCCATCCATCTTGCTACTCGGTTAGCGATAGTATCCCCGTAGATCATTCCTCCGTTGCGGTAGGTGGAAAGATCGAAGTCGATATTCTCGTCTTCATGCTGCTTAACCTCGATACCCTGCGATTCGATCAGCCTCTTGAATGCGTCGATACGATTGACGATTGGCTTTGTCCACGGACGATCATCGACATAAAGGTTCGTTACACCTAATGCCTTCATCGTCGGAATGGAATAGATAATATCCCCGATGCAGCCGGAATGAAATGCGTTCACCGAGTTATTGTTGAACAATACTGACGGAAATTCAAGGTAGTTTTTCCGTCAAACCACTTGACGCTTGTTGAAAATAGTGTATTGTATTTTCATCTTTCTTGAATCGGAAAAGGATTCTAGATGCAATTTTCACCCGCCCGAAAATACCCGTCTTGATACTTTTCCTATCAAGGCGGGTTTTTCATTCAGTATGAAGCGAGAGCAGTTCCCTAGAATGAGCCTGAAGACGCTATATCGGTGAGCGACATAAGACCGAGACAGCAGAGACGAACCTACTGGCTTACTCTCTGAGATTACGCACAGACTGGACTTGATGAAGCCATGCCACCCAGTCGCAGGCTATGGAGCCTGTAATACACGCCGTAGCGATA
>Ga0315901_10009065_pt1 | contig 11488 bp, 10 predicted proteins | sample LakEriMetagenome_10_FD_203761 | JGI IMG/M metagenome (GOLD analysis project Ga0315901, IMG submission 203761) | Freshwater fungal communities from buoy surface, Lake Erie, Ohio, United States - Buoy 2 MA116 | ecosystem: Environmental > Aquatic > Freshwater > Lake | place: USA: Lake Erie, Ohio...
ATTTTTGTTTTAAGTCTTTAGGAGAGTATTAGGAGAGTAATCAACGCAGGCTTTCAAACAATATTGGCATTGGGACCGAGTCACCAAGGCAGACGTGTTTATGTGAAGGGAGCGTCGTCTAGCAGTATTTGGTTTCCCAGCGTTTGCGTTCTTCGGCGATTTTTTCGTCGGAACCGATCAAGCCAGCTTTGCGTTTCATGTCGAATGTGGCTTCAAACCCATAGAGGTCTTCTTCAACTTGGCGTTTGTTTTCCTCCGAAAGCCGATCGATGAACAGAACTCCATCGAGATGGTCTGCTTCGTGCTGGATGATCCGGGCCAAAAAACCGTCGACCTGCATATCGATCTCTTTGCCATCAATCCCGTAGGCGTTGATATGGATCGTCTTGTTCCTTTTCACCATCCCATTGAGTCCAGGCAGTGACAGGCACCCCTCCTCTGACTCTGATGAACCGGTGGCTCGTTTGATGACGGGGTTGATAAAAACCAGCTCGGGACCGGTTTCTTTTTCTCCGCTCGGATTGGCGATGAAGACGCGGATCGGTAAATTCACCTGGTTGGCTGCGAGTCCCACACCTCGGTGTTGGTACATGATGTCGAACATTTCCCCAACGAGTTCCTTGAGTTGCGCGTCGACACGCACCAAGGGCTTCGATGGATATCGCAATGTTGGATGGGGATAGGTGATCAGTTGAAGCATGGATTCAGCCGAAAAAATCGGGCCAGGAATGGTTGGTGTCGCATCGATGGGCCAAACATCCCAGTGGGCGAACACGACGAACGAGTTCACGAACGTACTTTGCATTGTTGCCCAGGCCCGAGGGTTCGTAAACCTCAGCCGTGTCGGAATCAGCTATTCCGCTCGTTGGAAGCGATCTTTTTTCGATGGGAACACTGCCGAGAGGCGTGGGCTGCAGGGACATTTGGTTCGGTTTCCCTTGGCTCGACCGCCGGGAAGCTCATATTGAAAAAGGGCGTTCGTCTAACGGCACTTCTCTGGATGCTTTGGATGGTGCTCGATGGGGGCCGGCCGAGCTGCGCGCAAGAGGAACCAGCGCAGGAGACGGAGACATACCGGCAGGCGATTGAGAAATTGGGAGGACCATCCGTTGTACGTTGGACGGAGCTGGGGGGCACTGGACTGGACCGCTGGGACTCGCGCCGAATTATCGAGATTCGCGGGGTTGTGGTCGAGTGGGATCAGAAGAAACTGGGTGTTGTTCGGAGTGATGGGAATGGGGTTACGAACTACCCCGGTGATGGCGTTATCGGGATTGAGCCGTCGTGGAAAGCAGCTGAGTTTGCGGCGGTCCATGATCTCTTTGCGCAACAGCGTTTCGAGGAGGTCCTGACCCAGGGGCAAAATGCACTGAAGTTGACCAATATCCCGCGTTGGCAACAGCGTTTGCTGGTGGCCGAAATGGTTCAGTCGGCTGTGTCGCTGAAGAAGTGGACGGTTGCCGGTCGAATTTTCGGTTTCCTGATCAAGGACGATCCACCGAACCTACTTCTGTCGGCAATACCTCTGCCATGGTCGGACGAAGCGATCACTGCTTCCGTGGGTATCGCTGAGGAAGCGAAGGGGTGGATCGAAAACGAAGCCCCGGCCATGCAGTTGCTCGGCGCAAGTTGGTTGCTCGGTGGGGAGCAACGCAGCAAGGGGGTCGAGATCCTTCAGGCATTGAGCAAGTCGGACTCGGAAGTTATCGCGGGTTATGCGAAATCGCAATTGTGGAGGACGGTACCTCCCAGCGAGATCATGGACTATTCCTTACCCCAATGGCTGAAGTTGAGAGATTCTTTGCCTTTGGCCGCGCAAGCCGGTCCTACGATGCTGTTGGGCACTAGACTTGAGCAGGCAGGTCAGCACGAGTTGGCGATCGGAGAGTTTCTACGCATTGCGACATTGTTTGGCGATCGATACCATCTGAAGCAGAAGGCGGTCGCGAATGCGATCGATATCAGCAAAGCGATTGGCGACAATCCACAAGCGGATCGGATCAGCCGCCTTTACCCAGCTTCGGATAGTAATCGCGTTCCAGACACCAATCGCAATCGAGGTCGCAAGTGATGGTCTTGCTCAACGGCTTACGCATCGGTATCTCATCGTATAGGACGCGACTCGGCATTATCTTCGGCGTTTTAAACACCCTCGGCACGGGTTGTTTGTCGCTTGGAATGTTGGTTTTGATCGGCACGGTGACCTCTGCATTTCAGCCTCCCACTGCTAATGGTCCCAATGCCGGTGTGGCTCAGCCCGCTGTGGCTCAACCCGGGGCGGCTCAGCCCGCTGTGGCTCAATCCGGTACCGCAGTGCCAAGTGCTGTTCCTGCGGCTTCTCCGCCGAAGGACCTCGGGGCCGCCGATGATACCTTGTTCGAGATCATCTTCAGCGGCGGGATTCTCGGCATCGGGATCATGCTGGCGTTGATCCTGATGTCGATCGTCGCGATGTACTTGATCGTGGATCAAATGCTAAGCCTGAAACGGAAGGATCTTCTTCCGGCAGATTTAAGCGAAAACGTTCGGCAATTGTTGGCCCAAGGCAAACTGAAGGATGCGGACCAAGCCTGCCGCGAACGACCGTGTCCACTCTCGTTCGTTCTGATTAGCGGAATAGCGGAAATCGAGTTCGGATGGCCCGCGGTCGAGAAAGCGTTGGAGGATTCGCTGGGGGAGCAAGCCGCACGGCTTTATCGCAAACTCGAGTACCTCTCGGTCATCGGAAATTTGGCACCGATGCTCGGGCTGCTTGGAACCGTTGCCGGGATGATCATCGCGTTTCGAGAGGTGGCGCTTTCGCAAGGCACCGCAGGTGCGGGGCAGTTGGCGTCCGGTATTTATTCCGCACTTGTTACAACCGTTGCAGGGTTACTGATCGCCATCCCTTCTTTGGGGGCGTTTGCTGTTTTTCGCAACAGAATTGACGAAATAATCTCCGAAATGGCTTATTCAGCCCAGCATGTTTTCGGTCCCATTCGAAGACGTCTACCTGGAACGGGGGCCGCCCGACCCAGCATGGTTCCGCCTCCTCGAGGTTAGCACCGGGAAGATTGGCTAACCTGGTCGGGGCGGTGACCGCAAAAAAAGGGCTTGAGAAACTGCGGCCCAGTGGCAACTACTTTGCGGGGCGACCTCCCATGGAGTATTCTGTTCACTTCCGATTCCGATGAAATACTCCGATTTAATACTTAACGGTTGATTCTCAGTTGCCTTCCTCCACCTCGAACCCCACCCCCGAACCAACCGAGAACGAAAGAGTCTGGAGTAGTTCGTTTGCAACTGCGGCTGGAACCGATGTGGGAATGCGTCGCAGTGCGAACCAAGATAATTTCGCGATCGTACTTGCGGAGAATCGAGAGCAATGGGAGCGATCGGGGCATTTGCTGATTGTGGCAGATGGAATGGGAGCACATGCGGCAGGGGAACTGGCCAGCCGTCTTAGTGTTGACTTGATCCCGCATCATTACGCGAAGTTAAATCGAGGGGATGCGCCGGTGGCGCTCTATCGTTCTCTCGAAGAGGCCAACAGCGAGATCTATCGCAAGGGGCAAGCGAACCCGGAGTTCCGCAACATGGGAACCACGACGTGCGCCTTAGCGATCCTTCCGGAAGGGGCGGTGATCGCTCATGTCGGCGATAGCCGAGTGTATCGACTGCGAGGAAGCACGATCGAGCAGCTCACCTTTGATCATTCCTTGGTTTGGGAGATGCGAGCGTCGGGTGAGGTCAGCGAGGAGGCTCTTCGCAACAATGCTATACCGAAGAATGTGATCACTCGGTCTCTCGGTCCGAGCTCGTCCGTTTCGATCGACTTAGAAGGGCCATTTCCGCTGCAACGAGGAGATCGTTTCCTGCTTTGCAGCGATGGGCTTAGCGGACAATTAACCGACGAAGAGATCGGGGTACTTTTGGGAACTCTGGATCTGCAAACGGCCGTGCAATCCATGATCGACTTGGCGAATTTACGAGGTGGTCCAGACAACATTACAGTCGTTGTCGCTGAAATTGTTGGAGATGCGATCGTCAACAAAGGAGCCGCCGCTGCGGCCGCAAATCAGCCGATCGTCAGTTATCCAGTATCGTTCGCCGTGGTTGCTGCAATCTGCGGATTGGCCGGTGTTATCTTGGCGATGCTCCGGCAGTTTCCGCTGGCGGCTATCAGCGCCTTCATCGCCGTGGTGGCGGGCGTATCAGGGTGGGTTAAAACGCAACTCGATTCGAGCAGTCGGTCGCGAACCGACCACTTGGGCAAAGGACCCTATCGCAAATTTCAATGCAAACCCTCTGCGGATTTTTGTAAACAATTGCTAGGAGTCATCAACGAGCTCAAGGATTGGCTAGAACAGCGCGGTCCACTGTCGGACGAGGCTTTGATTCGCACGAAGATCGAAGCAGGAAATCAGGCGATGGCGACGAAAGACTATCGAACTGCCATCAAGAACTTTGTTGAGGTCATGACCGCGATCATGAAGGATATCAAGAGTCGTTCGGATGACTCGGATGCGGAATCGATCGACTACTAGGATCGATCGACTACTAGGATCGATCGAGTGCTAGGATCGATCGCTTTCTTCTCTTTTGCTCTTTTGGTTTGATTATTCCCTTCTTCGCTCGATTCCCGAGTCTTTTCGAGCAAGCCATGAAAAAAGGGGATCTGCATGAACAGATCCCCTTTGAATGCATTTCTGCCACGAGGTTTTCAGTCGGGATGAAAAACCTCATGGAATCGAGTGGAGTTAAGCATCCCCGTATTCTCGGTTGGTGATGATACCAGGTTGTGGAACCGGGTAGATACCGTCTGCGTTCGCGCGGACTGGAGCCGGGCTTTGGTAGGTCATGTTCTCGAGATCAGGAGCGAACTCATGCTCGCAATTGAGCATGTCGTCGTAGGTGATTTCCACACCGGTGTGGGCTGCCATACGTCCCATGCTGGTGACGACGCTGGCCTTCACGCCGCGTTCGACTTCGTTGTAAGGCAGATCCTTTCGGATCGCGTTGATCAGATCGTTCCATTCGAGTTGGTATGGGTTCGGTTCCGACTTGGGACCTTCCCAAAGAACATTTGCCTTGGTCATGTTCTGTCCAGAGAAAATGCGGCACTTGGCCGGAGAGTGTCCGGATGCAGAAATGATCGCACTTCCCTTGGTGCCGTGAGCGTAGCTGGCGAACTCATTTCGGCATCCAGGAATCGTACGGCCATTGACGAACATTTTGGTCCCATCTCCGAAGGTGTACTCGATCGAGTAGGTATCGAAGTTTTGGTCGACGCAATCATTTCGGTAGTGCCTTCCTCCGGAGGCTTGAGCCTTTACAGGCCAATCTTCCTTCATCCAGCAGCATTCATCGATGTTGTGGATCAAGAAGTCGCTGACCGCGCCACCGCTGGCCCAGAGGAATCCGTGGAAGCGTCCGATTTGATAGAGAAGTTCATTCATGTCCTCAGGCTTCTTGGTCGCAGCAGCAGAACCAGTCGGTCCAGCCATGCGGTACGCGCGAAGCATGAGGAGATCGCCGATTTCACCATTGCGGATTCGGTCGAGTAGTTCTTGGCGAACCACGCAGTGTCGGCACATGAGTCCAACACCGACCTTGAGATTCCGTTCGACGGACTTTTTGCCGAGTTCGAACATCTTCTTGCTCGTCGGTCCATCGACCGTGACTGGCTTTTCCATGAATACGTTCAAGCCTTTTTCGATCGCGTACTTGAACATGACCCAGCGGAACGCTGGGGGCGATGTTAGGATCGCAACGTCACCAGGACGCAAGACATCCATGGCTTTTTTGTACCCGTCAAAACTGACGAATTGTCGATCGGGTGGAACATCGACTTTCTTCGGGAAATTTTCCTTCAGTTTGGAGTAACTGCTGCTGAGGCGGTTCTCAAAAACATCGGCCATGGCGACCAATTCGATCTCGCCGTTGTCGACCTGGAGGGCGTTTTCCGCCGCTCCGGTTCCACGGCCACCGCATCCGATCAAGGCGACTCGGATTTTGTTGTCTTCCGCAGCGTGTACAGATCGAGAAAGAGTTGAGGTTAGGCCGGCTGCTGCTGCGAGGCTTGTTCCGGTCTTCAGGAAGTCTCTGCGATTGGCAGAGCTAGTGGTATCTGAGGTATTGTGGCCGCGGGAGGATGTCATGTTTGTAAGCTCCGGTGAGAGAAACGTGGTGGGGATTAGGTTAGTAGTACGGACGAAGGGGATGTGATTGGGAATGGGTAAGGGCCCGACGATGTCGGATGGGCCTCACCCGGAGAATGAATAACGTTTAGCGTTCTAGAGGAACAGGGCGTTCTTTCTGAATGGGTTCGGAGTATTCCCAGAACGTGTTTTTTTCTTCTTCGGTTGGTTCGTTCAGTGGGCGTACTACGCGAAAACCAACGTGAAGTGCATCAGTTAGGTACCAAATACTGACCGGCGATTGTGGGTCTTGTGCGATCCAATCTTCGGTAGAGCCTTCGCGGGATGCGCTGCGGCACAATTCCGAGGCTTTGTCCCAACCACCTCCGCGAACGACGCGGGGGTATAGGGTCTTCGGAACGAGCAACGGATTGACCTTGCGAAGATCCAGGGGATACCCGTCAGGAATGTGTTGATCGAGTACCCATTCGGCGACATTTCCATGCATGTCGTGCAATCCCCAAGGATTGGGCTTCTTGAGCCCAACCTTGTGGTATCCTTCACCCGCGTTGTCGGCGAACCACGCATAGTTCTCCAACTCCGCTGGATCATCGCCGAAGGAGTAAGCGGTGTTGGTCCCGGCGCGGCACGCGTATTCCCATTCGGCTTCGGTAGGCAATCGATAGTACCTTCCGGTTTTGCGAGATAGCCATTTGCAGTAGGTACGAGCAGCATGCTGCGTCATGCAAATCGCCGGGTATCCTTGTTTGCCCATTCCGAAGGTCATGTCGGTATAGGGTTTGGTCGGTTGGCTCTTTTGGAACTCATCTGCCAAATCATCGCGTACCGTTGCCTTGACTTTGTTGACCTCTCGATAAAAAACGTCCAGGTCGGACATCCAGACATCGTAAGCGTCCCAGGTGATCTCCATTTTCGCCATCCAGAACGGACCGACGGTCACCTCATGGACAGGCCCCTCATCGGCGAGTCGATTTGGCTCGCTGTCGGGACTGCCCATTTTAAAGGTTCCACCCGGGATCGGGATCATGTCGATCTTCGCTTGGGAATGCTCGATTTTCTCCGAGTAAGGCTTCATCTCTTTTTCAGACGACGCTTCGGCCTCAGGGATGCGGAGGATCGCTTCCGAGGTGTCTTGCGAGAAAACTCGCGTGCAGAGCAATGAGACCCCAAACGACGCAACGAACAACAAACGTTTCAAAAGAGTTTCCTTGTTTATGGGTAGGCTCTGCGTAGGAGCCGAGATGTGGGTATCGAATCCAATCGGATACCCACCGAGAGTTCTAGGAGAGAACTGTCGATGGGTATCGAGAGAGTGCTCGAGCGTGGTCAAAAACGTAGTGAGCTACTCGCAGCTCATTAATTGCCTAAAGGCTGAATCGAGATATTGCGGAATCGCACTGGATCTGAGTGGCCCGCGAAACCGATGTGGCCGCTTGTCCGCTCCTTGCCTGGGTGCGGGGTGTTGGCCATGTACTCGTTGATGGTCGACAAGTCGGTGTCGAGAATCCGAGTCCCATTCAGTTCCACTTGAATCTTCGGTCCGGTGACGGTGACGACTTCGTGGTTCCACTGACCGACAGGACGGAGGTAACCTCGTTTTGCGGCGGCCATTCCGTAAGCACTGCCGTGGGCTTGGCGAGGATCGATCTTTTCGTAGTTCGGGTGTCCATCGTCCAGGATTTGCAATTCCGTCATGCCGACGTAGGCGGCGTCGCCGTGGCGCAGGTCCTTAGGCAGCTTTTCGATTTCCTCAACGCTGGGGTAACGGATTGCGAGTCCGTTGTTTCCGGCAGGTGGGAGTTGGAAATCGACACGGAATACAAAATCGCCGTAGCTCTTTTCCGAGTAAAGCACCCCACCTTTGCCTTGCATGCATTGGATGGCTCCTTCGGTGACTGTGTAATTCCCGGACGCGCCCTTCCAACCTGAAAGATCGGTTCCGTTAAACAGCGTTTCGAACTTGCTGGAAGCCTTGGCCAAACTCGCTTCTTCGGCTTGGCTGAGCACTTTATTCGCCTCGTCGGCCGAAAGTTCCTTGATGCCTACGTTCCGGAACCGGATTTCGGCTCCGTGGGTTTGGAGTTGGATTGGTCCGCGAGCTACCAGAGGCATCCCTGGAGCAAAGTAATCATGCAGTCTTGCGTCGACGACGACTTCTTTATCGTTTAGCCATACCCAGCAATGTTCGCCCACCAAGCGGATTCGCATGGTATTCCACTCGCCGATCGCTTTGTCAGCTCGAACGAGTGGGTCTTTACCGGCCCAACCGGCGGGGTTGTTCCAAAGGCCGCCGCTTCCCTTTTCATTGCCATTCTTGCGGTTGTTTTCAGCATCGGGATCCCAGATTTGCACTTGTGGGATACCTCGGAGGTAAATTCCTGAGTCGCAACCGGCGACGATCTTGTAATCGAGTGACAAATCAAAATCGCCGTATTCGCTATTGGTGGTCAGGTAAGCTCCTTGGCCGTCGTTAACAATTTCGTTCCCTTCCACCTTCCAGTGATCAGCAATTTCCTGGTTCCATTTCGACTTGTCTGCATCCGGGGTCGTACTCCATTTGCGTGGGTCCACGGTCGGTCGACCGTGCCAGCCACTGAAGTCCTTGCCGTTGAACAGCATTACGGTATCGGCGGCGTTCGAACAATCCGCAGGTAGCAATGCCGTGGAGCAAGCCGCAGCGCAGACAAGTGCTGCACTGCGAAGGGAACGAATCCAACATGAAAGAATCATCGATCGACGCATAGGAAATATCTGTGGGGTTAGAGAACCAAACGGAGGGAGGCAAGGCGTGTAAATTCGGTGGGAATGGGTACCACATTCTCGGTGCAACGCTAGTTTTGCCCGGAGCGCGGTTTTTCCTGCAGCCCCGATTTTAACAAGAATTTTTCGTAGGTGCCTACTTTGAAAATGCCTTTCCTGCCCCGAAGCTATTCTTTTCCTAGGCTAGAAACCCAAGAATCTCATCCGGGGATCGAAATGTTGGGAGCCCACAATGCCGCAACTCCGTTAGACTAATGCCGTTTAGCCCTGGGACGGGTTTCCCTTGGAACTCCTCCCTGCCCATCCATGGATTCATGAGGCCCCCATTGGCAGCGCCACTTGCAATCGACGTACAGAATCTCTCGAAAACTTACCGGGAGGGACTTTTCTTCCCCCGGGTTCATCCAGCACTTAAGGAAGTTTCGCTTCAGGTCGGCCAAGGTGAAGTCTTTGGACTCCTCGGTCCGAACGGCGCCGGGAAAACGACACTCATCAAAGTCCTTCTAGGGATCCTTCATCCATCGCGAGGTTCCGCACAAGTTCTGCAATTGCCCGCCGGAAGCAAGGGTGCCCGACGCAAAATCGGTTACTTGCCAGAGAACCTAATTTTCCCGAGGCACCATACCGGCCGCAGCGCGCTGTATTTCTACGGCCGTCTCAGCGAAATGACCGACTCGGAGATCCGTAAACGCGAGGCTGAACTGTTTGATCTCGTCAGCCTCAGCGGTCGGCAGCACGAAGCAGTTCGCAGATACTCCAAGGGGATGCGGCAACGTTTGGGGCTTGCACAAGCCATGTTGCACGACCCAGACCTTTTGATTCTCGACGAGCCAACCGATGGATTGGATCCGATGGGGCGTTCGCAAATCCGCGATGTTTTGGATCGGCTTAAGAAACGCGGCAAGACCGTTTTTCTCAACAGCCATATCCTCCAAGAAGTTGAGCTGATCTGCGATCGTGTGGCGATTATGGCTTTGGGACAACTCCGCGCTATAGGCACCATCGATGAACTGGTTCGTCAACACACCGACGATTCCAAAAGCAGTTTAAAGATTGAGGTCATCGGAGACACGGAATCGATCGAACGGATCCTCGCAAAGGTTCCCAATCTGACAACCTCCGTGCCCCACGCCATCGCTCCAATTTTGACAAGCGGTGGGCCCGAGGCTTTAACGCGGATTGGAATTGCATCGATCGATCAGCAGGGGGCGGACGCAGTGGTCGACTGCCTGCGTGCCCATCAAGTTAGCATCCTGCGACTCGAGCGGGCTCGTCCCAGTTTAGAGCAGGTGTTCATGAATATGGTCAACACTGCGAGCGGCGATGCCGACCCTCGAGTTCCCATTCCATCACGATAAAACAGATCGATTCGCCGCTAATACGGAACAATCCGCTGATACGGAAAGCTATGAAGCCTTACATCGCCATCCTTTACGATAGTCTGATTGAATCGATTCAGTCTCGGGTCCTTTGGATACTCTTGGCCGCATGGACGTTGATCCTTGTGGCGCTCTTTCCGCTTTCTCTTTCCGAGGGGGAAAGTTATCGCGTTCGGATGGGGGAGATCACCAACGCCAAAACCGTCCTCGATCAATTGGCTGCTGCTTCCTCGGGAAAAGGAACCCGCTCCCAGAAACTGGTTTACGCGGCTATCGATCAAGAGTTCCAAAACGCGTTGCAAGACCGCCAAAAAACCGGGCGACGCATCGCAGTCGGGAGATTGGTGACGGCCCTCAACACGGTCATGGACAAACCGGATTTGTACGATCGCGATGCGTGGCCGACTGCTGAGCGCAGATCGGAACTGAAGGAGTTGATCAACAAGGAGAACAAGAGTCCTGAGGAGTTGCAAAAACTCAATCGCCGCCTGCTCGATCTTGCGTTTCCCGGTTCGTTGAGATCTTCGAGCGGGCAAGCTACTTGGATCACGTACGCTGGGATGAAGTTTACCGATCCCCTTCCGTTTACACTTCGGCAGATCCGTCCCTTCATCGAAGCCTCCTTGTTTCCGTTCATCATGTGGGTGGGGTTGGGGCAGATCGCGATGATGATCGCGATCGTGATCACCAGTTCGATGATTCCCGACATGTTCCAGACCGGGTCACTCCATTTATTGCTAAGCAAACCGTTGTCACGAAGCCTGCTGTATTTGAGCAAGTACCTCGGTGGGTGCATATTCGTCGCTCTCAATATTTCCTTCTTGATCGTCGGTCTTTATTTCTACTCGGGGATTCAGTTGGGGATTTGGAACCAAGGAATTCTGTGGTGCATTCCGCTGTTCATCTTTGCATTCATGGTGTTTTACAGCGTCTCCGCACTCGTCGGTTTGATTTGGAAGAATCCGATCATCTGTGTGGTTGTTACAGCGTTGTTCTGGGGCGTTTGCTTCACCATCGGCACGGTACGCAGTCTCTCGGAAACGTTCTTGAGAGGTCCACCGACAGTGCAGCGTATCTTGGCGATTGGAGATATACCTATCGTTGCGAACCAACAGGGTCGCGTCCAATTTTGGAACGACAAGGATCGCGTGTGGCAAACCGGGTTTGGTGAAGTCGACGGCCAGCGGGTGATTGGGCCTGTTTGGCAAG
>Ga0315901_10009067_pt1 | contig 11488 bp, 13 predicted proteins | sample LakEriMetagenome_10_FD_203761 | JGI IMG/M metagenome (GOLD analysis project Ga0315901, IMG submission 203761) | Freshwater fungal communities from buoy surface, Lake Erie, Ohio, United States - Buoy 2 MA116 | ecosystem: Environmental > Aquatic > Freshwater > Lake | place: USA: Lake Erie, Ohio...
AAGGGAAACCAGCCGTCGCATTCAGTGACAGCGAGGGCGACGTTCTTTGGCCCCTCGGCACCGAGCAGCACGGGGATGTGCTTGCGCAGCGGGTGGGTAATGCTCATCAATGATTTGCCCTGCAGCGTCGAACCCTCGCCTCGGTAGGGCAGTTGATACTGCGCGCCATCGAAGCTCATCGGCTGCTCGCGCGCGAGGATCTGGCGAAAGATGGTGAGCCACTCACGGGTCCGCTCCAGAGGCTTCTTGAAGGGCTGCCCATACCAGCCCTCGACGACCTGTGGGCCGGAGACGCCGATGCCCAGAGACAGGCGGCCATTCGACAGATGATCGAGCGTGAGGGCGGTCATGGCGGCGCAGGCGGGTGTGCGCGCCGAAATCTGCATGATCGCCGTACCGAGTCGAATGCGTGAGGTATGAGTCGAGATGGCCGCGAGTGGCGTGAACACGTCGGAGCCGTAAGCCTCCGCCGTGCATACGATATCGAAGCCGAGACGCTCGGCGATCTGCGCGAGTTCGATGAATCGATCGACAGGCTTGCTGCCCCAGTAACCGAGATTCAAGCCGAGTTTCATGACCCCTCCGCTGCGCGTGTGCGCATGAAACGATCGAGCAGTAGCACGGCCGCCACCGACACCAGCGACAAGGCTGCACAGATGGCGAGCATGGGTACCGGCGTGTCGATGGGGACGACACCCATCGCCTGCACGGTCAGGGCTGCGAACGCTTGCTGCGAAAATCCGATGAGACCGGAGGCTACGCCCGCATAGCCGGGCGCGAGGCGCACGGCGGTGGCCGTCACGTGCGGCAGGGCGAGGCCCTGTGCGAAAGCAAGCGGCAGCATCGGCAGGAACCACCAGATCGGCGCGGTGAACCCAAGCAGTACGAAGGCCAATGCCGCACAGGCAGTGACCGCCTGTAGCAGTGTGCCGAATCGCGCGACTCGATCGAGGGCGGCGTGCCCGCGCAAGCGTGAGACGTACAAGTTGCCGAGGAAGTATCCCGAAGAAAGAAAGAGCACATAGAGGCCGAAAGTGGTGGCCGGCTGACCGGTCATTTCCTTGACGATGTAGGGCGCCGTGGAAATGAAGCCAAGATAGAGTGCATACATCACGCCCGCGTCGATGACGCAGCCGAGGAAGGCACGATTGCGCACCAGACCGAGCGAGGCGACGCCGAGTTCACGGAACTGATCCTGACTTGCGCTCTTCACCCGGGTCTCGGGCAGACTGCGCGCCGCGGCGACGGCCGTGATCGTCGACAGCACGAGCAGCAAGACGAACGGCGCATGCCAGCCCATCGATTCGGTGATGAGTCCGCCCAGCCACGGTGACACCGAGGTGCCGATCATCATGCCGAGAGTGAGCTGTGCGAGTGCGCGGGATAATCGCCAGTCCTGATAAAGATCGCCGAGAATGGCGCGTGCCACCGTGGCATTGGCGGCGCAGCCGATCGCTTGGATGGCGCGGGCGATCACCAAGATCTCGATGGTCGGCGCCACGGCGGCGAGCAGTGACCCGACGACGAAAACCGCGAGTCCACCCAGCAACAGGGGCCGGCGACCATAGCGATCCGACAAGGGTCCCGCGAGTGGGATACCGATGGCGAAGGTCAGCAGGAACACGCTGATGATCGGCTGCGTGGCGACCATCGTCGTGCCAAACTCGTCACGGATGATCGGCAGCGCCGGTATCAACATCAAGGTCGACACTGGTCCGATCGCGCTGCAGGCTGCGAGCAGCAGCAGCAGACCGATCCGCTTCGGCTCGTGGGTCGTCTCGGTCACCCGCCGAGGCCGCCCACGCAGACGTATTTCATCTCCGTGTATTCGTCGATCCCGTAGCGAGAGCCTTCGCGTCCGAGACCCGACTCCTTCATGCCACCGAACGGTGCGACCTCGGTCGAGATCAGCCCTGTGTTGACGCCCACCAGACCGTATTCGAGAGCCTCCTGCACGCGCCAACTGCGCGCCAGATCGCGCGTGAAAAAGTAGGCGGCGAGACCGAACTCCGTGTCGTTGGCAAGCTGGATGGCCTCCGCCTCGCTGTGGAAACGAAACAGCGGCGCCACCGGTCCAAAGGTCTCCTCACGCGAGACGCGCATGCCGGGTGTGACGTCGAGCAGGATGGTCGGTTCGAAGAACGTGCCACCGAGCGCGTGCCGTTTGCCGCCTGCTGCGATGCGAGCACCGTGGGCTACAGCGTCGGCAATATGCGCTTGCACTTTGGCAAGCGCGCGCTCGTCGATCAGCGGTCCTTGATCAGTAGGCCCCGCGAGGCCGTCGCCGACCCGCAAGCCCGCCACAGCCACCGCCAGCTTGGCGGCAAACGCCTCGTAGACGCCGTCCTGCACATACACGCGGTTGGCGCAGACGCAGGTCTGGCCCGTGTTGCGGTATTTGCTTGCCATCAGTCCCTGTACGGCCGCATCGAGATCGGCATCGTCGAAGACGATGAACGGCGCATTGCCTCCGAGTTCCATCGAGACTTTCTTGACCGTACCGGCACAGGCCGCAATGAGTTTCTTGCCCACGGCCGTGGAACCGGTGAAGCTCAGCTTGCGAACCAGCGGATTGCGCGTGAGTTCGCCGCCGATCTGTTCGGCATCGCCGGTCACGACGTTGAACACGCCGGGCGGCAGCCCCGCACGACTGCCGAGTTCAGCGAGTGCGAGCGCGGAGAAGGGCGTCTGCGGTGCGGGTTTGCAGACGAAACTGCAGCCGGCGGCCAGCGCAGGCCCGAGCTTGCGCGTGATCATGGCGGCCGGGAAATTCCACGGTGTAATGGCTGCGGCGACACCCACGGGCTGGCGCAGCACAAGCAGGCGGGCGTCAGCGCGAAACGTCGGGATCACGTCGCCGTACACGCGCTTGCCTTCTTCGGCGAACCATTCGAGGAACGAGGCAGCGTACGCCACTTCGCCCTTCGCTTCAGCCAGCGGCTTGCCCTGTTCGCTCGTCATGATGATGGCGAGATCGTCGGCGTTCGCAAGCATCAGTTCAGCGAAGCGGCGTAGCACGACCGAACGCTCTTTCGCCGTGCGCTTGGCCCAGGCCGGCATGGCGTGCGCTGCGGCGTCGATCGCCTCGCGCGTTTCATCGGCGCCCATCACAGGAACTTCGCCTACCACGCTGCCGTTGGCAGGATTGCGGATGGCGATCGTTGCGCCGCTGCGGGCAGAGCGCCACTCGCCGTGGATGAAACCGTGCTGGCGCAGCAGAGAGGGGTCCTTGAGTTGCATCGTGAGTACCGTGGCAGCGTGACTAGGGGTTACTGCGGCGTAGCCGCGTGGATGCCGTAGCGGGCGCGATACTCGCGCAGCGCTTCGAGTTGTTCAGCGGGCAGAGCAGGACGTGCAGCGTTGGGGTCCGCAAGGATGTCGATGAGATCGGTGAGCGTCAGCAGGCTGACGCAGCGCAGACCGAATTCCGCTTCGACTTCCTGCACGGCCGATCGCTCACTTTGACCGCGCTCCTGTCGATCGACGGCAAGCAGCACGCCTACGGGTTCGGCACCGGCACGACGGATGAGTTCCACCGACTCGCGGATCGCGGTGCCTGCGGTGATGACGTCATCGACGATCACCACTTTGCCGGAGAGCGGCGTACCCACGGTCTGTCCGCCCTCACCATGGTCCTTGGCTTCCTTGCGGTTGAAGGCCCAGGGCACGTTGCGTCCTTGTTGCACGGCCAGTGCGATGGCCGTCGCTGCCACCAAGGGGATGCCCTTGTAGGCCGGACCAAACAGCATGTCGAAGGACAGCCCGGAACGATGCAGCGCCTCGGCGTAGCACTGACCCAGCGTGGCGAGTGACCCGCCGTCGTTGAACAGGCCGGCGTTGAAGAAGTACGGACTCTCGCGCCCTGACTTCAGGGTGAAACGGCCGAAGCGCAAGGCCGAGCGGGCGAGGGCGAGGTCGACGAATCTGCGTTGATGCGGTTGCATGGGGCTATCATATCGCGGTGCGCGTCATCACCCTGAATGCAAATGGCATCCGATCCGCCGCCGGCAAGGGTGCGTTCGCCTGGTTGCGCGACCAGGATGCGGACGTCGTCTGCCTGCAGGAGACCAAAGCGCAAGAGGGGCAGCTGGTCGGTCACGACATCGACCTGCCGGGGTTCCACCGCTATTTTTTCGACGCCGAGCGGCCGGGCTACTCGGGTGTCGCCCTCTACAGCCGGCGCGAACCCGACTCGGTGATCCGGGGATTCGGTGTGCCGGAGTTCGACCGTGAAGGGCGCTATCTCGAGGCCCGCTTCGGGGCCCTCTCGGTGGTGTCGCTCTATCTGCCGTCGGGTTCCTCCGGTCCCGAGCGACAGGCTTCCAAGTTCCGCTTTCTCGAGGCCTTCATGCCGCATCTGCGCGCGCTACGACGGCGCCGCAGCGAGTACATCCTTTGCGGCGATTGGAACATCGCACACAAAGAAATCGATCTGCGCAACTGGAAGTCCAATCAGAAGAACTCCGGGTTTCTGCCTGAGGAGCGCGCCTGGATGGACGAGTTGCTGGGCGAAGCGGGCTACATCGATGCGTTCCGCGAGGTGACCGAGGCGCCTGATCAATACACGTGGTGGTCGAACCGAGGTCAGGCCTGGGCGAAAAACGTAGGTTGGCGCATCGACTATCAGATCGTCAGTCGCGGTCTTGCGGGCACGGCACGTGCTGTGTCCATCCACAAGAGCAGCCGTTTCTCCGATCACGCGCCGCTCACCATCGACTACTCGCTATGAGTGCTGCGCTGCGATGAGCGTGCTCTCCGCCGTTCGCCCGTATCTGGCTCGTGAGGCATTGGGCGCATTCTTCGTCGGCGTGTCGTCGGGATTCCCGTACGCCATGATCGGCGCCACGCTCACCACGCGCCTCGCACAGGACGGCATCGACAAGAAGACGATCACTGCCTTCGCGCTGGCCTTCCTTGTCTATAACCTCAAGGTGCTCTGGGCGTGGATGGTCGACGGCGTACGTTTGCCCGTGATCGGACGCTTCGGCCAGCGAGTGTCGTGGCTGTGGCTGTCGGGTCTGCTCGTCATCGCCGCGGTCGTCAATCTCGCGCTCGTCGATCCGCAGGCGAGTCTGCAGGCGACGATCGTCGCGGCGATACTGGTCGGCGTCGCCGGGGCCACCTACGACATCGTCATTGATGCCTACCGCATCGAAACGCTGCAACCGCATCAGTTGGGTGTGGGTGCGGGAATGTCCCAGTACGGCTGGCGCATCGGCTCCGCCGCCGCAGGTGCGCTGGCGCTCGTGGTGGCGGCGCGCGCCGGCTGGTCGGTGGCGTACATGACGTGTGCCTTGTTCGCGCTACCGGCGATGTTCACGGCGCTGTGGCTGGGCGAGCCGGCTCGCCGGACCGTGACTGTGGCGCGCAAGGGCATCACCCAGTTGTGGCAGTCGATCGCCGGCCCGTTCCAGGAATTCCTGCGCCGTTCGGGCGCTGGGCTCGTGCTGGCTTTCATCCTCGTACACAAGGTGGGGGACACGCTGGCCAATCTCACGTTCCGGCTGTTGTTCAACGACATGGGCTATACCAACGACGAGATTGCCGTGTACGACGTCGCCTTCGGTTTTGGGGCGTTTCTGGTCGGCATCTTCGTCGGCGGCGTTCTCTACGAGCGGCAGGGGCTGAAGCACTCGGTGCTACTGGCGCTCGTGCTGATGTGTATTTCGAATTTGAGTTTCGCTGCGCTGGCTGCCCTCGGGCACAGCAATTGGGGCATGGCGGCAGCCATCGGTTTCGAGAATTTCGCCAGCGGTTACGGCGGCGTCGTGCTCGTCGCCTATTTCTCGGCACTGTGTAATCTGCGCTTCACGGCAACGCAGTACGCGCTGATTTCGGCAGCGGCGAGCGTCGTCGGTCGACTGCTGACCGGTACAACGGCGGGTGGGCTCATCGACGCGATGGGCTACGTGAACTTCTACTTGATGACCACTCTTGCCGCAGTGCCCGGCATTGTGTTGTTCGCACTGATGTGGCGTCGCGGCGTGGTGGACGAGGCGCTCGGCACGGCGGGTAAAGCCTCGACGGCGGAGTCGCGTGGATGAGCGGTGGCTGCACGAGCACTCCGGTGTGCACCCTGCATGATCTTGAGGCCACCGGCTGCTACGGTTTCCGACTCGGCGAGGGCGACTGGCCGCGTCGCGGATTCGTCGTCGCCATACCCGGGGGCGGTGTCCGCGCCTACGAAAACACCTGTCCGCATGCAGGCCATCCGTTGGAGTTGCGACCGCATCGTTTTCTGACGGCCGAGCGCGATTTCATCGTCTGTGCCTCGCACGGCGCGTTGTTCGCACCCGATTCGGGTCTGTGTGTCGCGGGGCCCTGCGTCGGGCGAAGTCTGCGGCCCATTGACGTGTCGGTGTTGTCGACGGGTGAGATTGCGCTGGTGGATGACACATCGAACAGCGACAATGCGCGCGGCGGTTAACCCATGCTCGAATCCTTCCTCAAATTTTTCGTCGTTTTCTTTCTCGTCGTCGAGCCCATTTCGCTCGTCCAGGTGTTTGCAACGCTGACCGAGGGTGCGAGTGCCACCTATCGCCGTCGCATGGCGATCAAGGCGGTAGTGGTCGCCACGTTCATCATCGTCGGCTTTGCCTTGAGCGGTGCCGCGTTCCTCGACGCCCTCGGCGTGAGCGTCGATTCATTCCGCATCTTCGGCGGGTTGCTGCTGTTTCTGGTGGCGCTCGAAATGGTGTTCGCTCGTGAATCGGGCACACGCACCTCGAGCGACGAGCAGGCCGAGAGTCGTCGGCGCGCTGACATCTCGGTCTTCCCGCTGGCTTTTCCTTTCCTGTCGGGGCCGGGCGCGTTGACGACGGTCTTGCTTTGGTTTGGTCCTGTCTCGGTGCTGGCGCAACCGGTGTTGTTCTCGGTGCTTCTGGGCGCAGCCCTGCTGGTGCTGCTGATTTCCCTGGTGATGATGCTGGGTGCGGGGCGATTGATGCGCTTGCTGGGTGCTACCGGGACCAACGTCGCCAACCGTCTGCTCGGTGTGGTGCTCGGTGCGCTGGCGGTCCAGTTCATCGTCGATGGCATACGCGCGAGTTTCGCGCCACTCGCTGCGCAGTAAGTCGTCAGTCTGTCGGGTTCGTCACCCGCTCGAAAGACAGATCGTAAACGCCGTGTCCGAGTCGTTGCCCGCGACGTTCGAAGCGGGTGAGCGCGCGCCAGTCTGGCCGTGACACGTAGAGTGAGCCCGATGGGGCACGGTTGCGAAAGGCGGCGTTCGCGCCGATGACCTCCAACATGTGCACCGCGTAGGGCTCCCAGTCCGTAGCGAGATTCAGGCGGCCGCCGGGGCGCAAGCGCGAGGCAATCAACTCGACGAACTCGGGTTGGATCAATCGACGCTTGTGATGGCGCTTCTTGTGCCAGGGGTCCGGAAAGAGGATCAGCACCTCGTCGATGGAATTCGGTGCGAGCTGCTGGGACAGCACTTCCACCGCATCGTGACAGGCCACGCGCAGATTGCGCAGGTCTGCCTCCGCGGCCTGATGCATCAGGTGTCCTACACCGGCGCGGTGGACTTCGATGCCGAGGAAATTGCGCTCGGGCTCACGGCTTGCGAGAGCCAGCAGGTTGTCGCCGTTGCCGAAGCCGATTTCGACCACGAGCGGTGCGCTCCGCCCGAACACCTGTTCAGGATCGAGGGCGGCGGTGACCCCAGTCACCGGTCCATCAATACCGAATCGTGGCCACAACTCCTGCAACGCGCGCTGCTGCGCGGCCGTGATGCGGCCTGCGCGCAACACGAAGCTGCGGATCCGGCGCTGCGGCGGCGAGCCGGATGCTGGAATGGGTCGGGTGTCCGGCATGACGTGTATTATCGCACCGCAAATCGCCCGGCTCGCGGCATTCGGTGCACGACAGACTTGCATCCGGGGCGGGCGGCTTGCGAAAGTTGCATTATTCCCACTCCGACTCCTTGGTTGCGCCCATGCCAGACACTTCCCATACCGACATCATTCGCTACCGCGCAGGCGGACGCGATTTGGCGAGTTATCTCGCCTACGATCCCTCGCGTTCGGGCAAGCGTCCCGGGCTGATCGTGCTGCCGGAGTGGTGGGGTCTGAACGACTATCTGCGGCGCCGTGCGCGTGAGCTCGCGGGCCTAGGCTTTGTTGCGATGGCGACCGACGTCTACGGCGACGGGCGTGAAGCGGCGGATGCCACCGAGGCAGGTACGCTGATGGGCGGCCTGTTCACCGACGTGCCGGCGCTCGGCGAGCGCCTCAAGGCGGCCTACGAGCAACTGAAGGCCCATCCGCTCGTCGATCCGGATCGCATCGGTGCGATGGGTTACTGCCTGGGCGGTGCCTTGTCGCTGCACATGGGCCGCATCGGCGTGCCGTTGCGCGGCGTGGCCAGTTTCCACGGCGCCTTGACCCGCGCCCACGTTGCCAAGCCCGGTGAGTTCAAGCCGAGCGTGCTCATTTGCCACGGCGAAGCCGACGGCATGGTGCCCGCGGACGATCAGGCGGCGTTCCGCAAGGAAATGGAAGAGCTCGGCGTCGATTACCAGTTCATCTCCTATCCGGGTGCGAAGCACGGCTTCACCAATCCGGAAGCGACTGACAAGGGCAAGAAGTACAACTTGCCGCTCGCCTACGATGAGAAGACCGACCGTCAGTCCTGGGAAGACATGAAGGCTTTCTGGGCGAAGGTGTTTCGCTGAGTCCGCGCGTGTCGCGGATTCTCGAACTGCCGCTGATCGCGGCCACGCCGGAAAATATCGCGCCGTTTGGCGAGTTGGTCGGGGTCGATCGTGGCCGTCCGACGAGCCGCACGCGCTTCTATGACGATGCGGTCGAACTGGTCGAGAAGCCGCACTTTATCTCCGATGCCGACACCTGCTTGTCCGTCGCCCGCGTCCGACCGCGGGCACTCGAGGTGATCTGGATGGAGCGTCACTTCAAGCACACGCAGGCATTCCTGCCGCTCAACGGTCAGCCCTATGCGGTGGTCGTGGCGCCTCCGAGCGAGGCTGAGCTACCGGATCTGGCGGCCGTGAAGGCCTTCAGTTTCGACGGCGACTGCGGCTTTCTCATGCATCTTGGCACTTGGCACGAGTTTCCGTTCGCCCTCGCGCAGCCGCTCGATCTCGTGGTGATCCTGCGCAACGAGACCAACCGCAATCTCGATGCGATCGCCGATGGCGAGGCCATCGGTGAGGATCTGCAGAAGCGTCACGTCGGCAAGCGGTTCGACGTGACCTTGCGCATCACTCGTCAAAGCGCAGGTGCTTGACGCTCTTGCCGTGACGGCGGATCAGCCGCAATGCCTCGATGCCGATGCGGATGTGCCGGTCGACGAATTCATTGGTGACCTTGCGATCCGACGCTTCGGTCTTCACGCCCTCGGGCACCATCGGCTGATCGCTGACGAGGAGCAGCGCGCCTGAAGGAATCGAGTTGGCGAACCCGGCGGCGAAGATCGTCGCCGTTTCCATGTCGATGGCCATGCAGCGCGTCTTGCGCAAGTATTCCTTGAACTCATCGTCGTGCTCCCAGACGCGCCGGTTGGTCGTGTAGACCGTACCTGTCCAGTAGTCGCAGTCGAGATCACGGATCATGGTCGATACGGCGCGCTGCAGACTGAAGGCCGGCAGGGCCGGCACTTCGGGCAGCAGATAATCGTCGGAGGTGCCTTCGCCGCGAATGGCCGCGATCGGCAGCACGAGATCGCCGATCTGGTTCTTGCGCTTGAGTCCACCGCATTTGCCGAGCAGCAGCACGGCTTTAGGTCCGATGGCCGACAACAGGTCCATGACCGTAGCGGCGTTCGCACTACCCATGCCGAAGTTGATCATGGTGATGCCGTCCGCCGTGGCGTTGGGCATGGGGCGATCGCGGCCAACCACCTCGGCGCCAGTCTGCGCGGCGAACAGATCGAGATAGTTGCCGAAGTTGGTCAGCAGCACGTACTGACCGAAGTCCGCGAGGGCCGTGCCCGTGTATCGCGGCAACCAGTTATCGACGATGTCCTTCTTGGTTTTCATGGCCGCGACGTTATCACGGCTCTCCAGTACCCGGGTATTGCATGAATGCTACATAGTATTTACGCTGCCAACCCATGAGTCGCTCGAAAGAAGACCCGGTATTCAATCGCGTCGAGGAACTTCGTTTGCAGCTGGGTCTGAGCCGGCAGCAACTGGCCGATGCCGTCGGTGTGCATTACCAGACCATCGGCTATCTGGAGCGTGGCGAGTACAGTCCAAGTCTATTGCTGGCCCTCAAGATCGCATCGGTGCTCGGTGCCGAGGTCGGCGAGATTTTCTCCATCAAGCCGTTTCGCAAGAGCAAGTAGCATGACCGACAAGAAACGTAATCGGATTTTCTGGTTGGAAGGCATCACCGAGCGCACGGTGCTCGACAGTCTCAACGACCGCACGCCCTCGCGCTTCCGGCAACAGAGTGCGCGGCGTCGTTTGGTGCTGACCTTGACCGTGCTCATTTTCGTGCTTGCTGTGCAGAGCTTGCTGCCCGCGACGAAACTGCAGAGCTACGTCGAATTCGCGCTGATCGCGGCAGTCATCGTGCTGTATTTCGTGCTGCGCAAGGCCGTCCGGCACATCGCGGACGCACCGAACGAACTGCTCGACGAGCGGCAAATTGCTGCACGGGACGCGGCGTTCACCGTAGCCTACCGTCTGCTGGCCGTGGCCTTTACTTTCTACGTCCTGATGTACGTGGCGTACGACCTGCTACGTGCCGCGTCGGTCGAAGGCGACGGCATGCGTCTCGGGCACATATCTTTGCTGATCTCCGCCGCCATGCTGGCCGGCTCATTGCCGGCGATGGTGCTGGCGTGGAACCTGCCCTCGGAACCGGCGGTCGAAGACTGACTTTTGCTCGAAGGAGCTTTCGCATGAATGCTTTCAAGACCCTTTTTCTCGGAGTTCTCGTGACCCTTTCAACGTACGCAACCACTACGCCGGCCGTGGCCGCTGCCCAGGCAGCGCCGCTGATCGAACGCAGCAAACTGTTTGGCAATCCGAGCCGAGCCGGCGCATCACTGTCACCGGATGGACGATGGTTGTCGTGGCTCGCGCCGCGTGATGGCGTGATGAACATCTGGGTCGCACCTGTGGCTCGTCTCGATGACGCACGGCCGCTGACGGCGTCGAAGGATCGGCCAATTCGCCAGTCGTTCTGGGCACCGGACAGCTCGATGGTGATGTACATCCAGGACAAGGGCGGTGACGAGAATTTCCTGCTCTACGGTATCGACTTACAGAGCGGTACGGAGCGCACGCTGACGCCGTTCTCGAATACCCGTGTCGAAATCGTCAACGTTTCGCCCATCGTCAAGGATCACATCCTGATCGGACTCAACAACCGCGATGCCCGCTGGCATGACGTACACAGTCTCGAACTCAAGAGCGGCAAACTGACCGAGATCATCCGCGGCGACGGCTACGCGGGCTTCATCGCCGATGCCAATCTGGCATTGCGTATGGCGCTTCGACCGAATGAGGCCGGTGGTT
>Ga0315901_10009068_pt1 | contig 11487 bp, 6 predicted proteins | sample LakEriMetagenome_10_FD_203761 | JGI IMG/M metagenome (GOLD analysis project Ga0315901, IMG submission 203761) | Freshwater fungal communities from buoy surface, Lake Erie, Ohio, United States - Buoy 2 MA116 | ecosystem: Environmental > Aquatic > Freshwater > Lake | place: USA: Lake Erie, Ohio...
CTGATCTTGGGTTATACGAGACTGAGTTTTTAGATACTCAGCTAGATCTGTCTCAAGGATTCGCTTAAGAGATTGCATAGAAACTTGAAGAGATTCAGAAGATTTATTTAGCTCCTCAGGAAGCTTAAGAGTCTGGCGCGAAAGCTCTCCTACACTAGTTTTTAGCTCTACTAAAAGAGGATTAAAGCTATTATCAAACTTAGCTAAAATATCGATGATACTTTGTTTAAATGATTCTTGATTATCTACTATCTGCTTATAACCATCTTCTAGACTTGATTTGGAGCGCCCAGCAAAATCAGCGTAATCATTCATCAGGTTTTTGGTGGATTCGCCAAGAGAATTAGTCATATTACTAGTTTGCTGAGTTAGATTATTGATAATGCTTTTGACGACTTCTTGCATTTGGTTAGCGATGTTTTGGTTATTATCGACTAGCTTAGCTGTAAGACTCCCAAAAGCTTCTTCCTGACGAGCTTGCATAGTTTCTTGATGCACCGAAATCTTATCCATAATCTCAGAATTTTTAGTGACGATGTTCTCGAGCATGGCATTAAGATTATCTCCCTGCTTAGAATTCACTTCTTGAAAAACTTGTTCAATAAGCTTAGACATCTCTTGCTGAGACTCTTCTAGCGAAGTTTTGATTTGCTTAGTGGAGTCAGACATCTCTCTCATCGATTCGCTAATCAAGTTAGGCAAGCTCTCAAAAATATTTTTTAGACCCTCTAGATCCTTATTCAAACCCTGAGTTAGACCGGTTCTTAGCTCCTCGCCAATAGTAGCCAGCTGAGTAGCCATACCCTCAATACCAGCTGAACTGAAGTTTTCCATGGCTTTACTGATAGTCTCGATTTTTTGGTTTATACCAGATACAGCTGAATTGACCGTTTCACTGATTACTTTTTGAAGTCCTGTGAGTATATTATGAGAACTACTATTCTCATCAAATAATCCTTGAATTTTGCCTGGCAATTCCACGACCACTGTGTTATTCAGCTCTTTAATCAGCTCCTGGACAGTGATACGATTAAAGTTAGAATTCAAGAGGGTATTAATCTCAAATAAAGTATTCTTATAAGATTTACTAAAATCTCTCACCACAATCCCGTCAATGACAATCGCCAAGTACAATCCAATAATACTGGTGACAAACTTACTAGAGAGGGCGTTTATAAACTGTTCTATTCCTTTTATAGTGCCATCTACCATACTAAGATGCCCGAGCCCCTCCCCCAGCGCAATAAAAGTAAAAAGCAATCCCAGAGCCGAACACACGCTAGGTATATGATCCAATAAATCTAGTTTAGGTTTTATGATATCTTTTTCGGTAAAAAAATCTTCGGACTGAAAAGTATTGCGGTGCTTGCCATTAATCTCGACAAGCCCCTCAGTAAACTCGATCCAGACCTTACCAAGACTATAATCAGGATTCTTTTCAGCTTCTTGCTTGCAAAAATTATCTACTATAGATTTGATTTCGATATTTTTATTATTAGCTTCTAGAAGATTTTTGAAATTTTCAAGATCAGTTTTTAGCTTGGTGCATTTTTTGTAGTCTTGGTATTTGTGGATTAGATATAAAAAGACTATTGTGAGAAAAACTCCAATAAGAGCAATCATTTCAATTTTTTGTGTTAAATCACCGTTCTCTTGCTTAACTACCGAACCTGCAAAAATAAAAAACACCGCCACTAAAACCGGCACCACCAAAAAACCCAAGAATAAACCCCACTGAGTTTTAACTCTAGATTCTATTGATTTTGTAAAACCGCCAACGCTCGTCAACATACGACATCTATTATAATAGATAAAAATCACTATTCACAGCTTTTTAAGCCGCCTACGTCAGGATATTAACACCTAATCATCGCCGGTCCGGTAAAGGATTTCATCAGCGCTTAAGCCATAAATCAGCCCCAAACCAGCAAGAATATCGTGCCTGATGCTGGCGTTTTGCTGTTCAATGCGCGCTAGATTCGTGCGCGAGCATTTAATCTTATAAAGTGAAAGATAGGCGACCACCTCGGTATAGCTCAGTCTGCGCTCTTCACGCACTTTAGACAGGTACTTACCGACATTTCGTCTGATTTGCTTGCATGCCATAAATAGCAAGCTTGCAATTTATAAAAAATATTTGAGTCAGGATATTGACAGTTTTTGCCCCAAGAACCCACCCAGAGTAAGTCTATAAAAAATAATTAGTGCTTAGATCTAAAAGGTAGGAGGACCCAACGCTGGCTCTTATCTCGACGAGAGGCGAATTCGTAGACAATGTCTACGAATGGATGGGTGATTCAAGGTAACAAGCCGGCTTTAAGTTCAACAAAAGCACTAAAGCTCTTCAAAAATCCCATGTAAATTAAAAATTGCTACAATTTAAATGTCCAGTTTATTATACAAAAAACTGGACATTATTTTCCCGAAAACCTCATGAAAACCGCTCAATCAGTAATTTCTATAATAAAACGATTACCTCATAACCATATATTTTCATACGAGGATCTAAATCTTAAATCAAGCAATAAAGAAGCTGTTATTAAATATCTAAATCGACTAACCCAATCAGGCAAAATCAAAAAAATCTCAAAGGGTAAATTCTATAAGCCAAATGATTCAAAATTTGGCTGTCTAAAGCCTCCCCAAGAACAAATAGTAAAAGATTTACTCGAAAAAAAAGGAAAAATCACGGGCTATCTTACCGGTTTCAGTGCCTATAACGAGCTTGGTTTAACCACTCAAATCAGTTCAGTGATTACGATTGGTAAAAATGACATTAGACCCAAACTAAAACGAGGAATCTATAACATCCATTTTGTAAAACAAAAAAACAAAATTACCCGCAAAAACATATACCTACTCAAAATTTTAGATAGTATTCGAAACATAAAAAAAATTCCAGATTCATCAATTAACAAAAGTTCTCAGAGATTTCTCTGGATAATTAAAAGTTTGGATTGTAATGAATTAGAATCATTAATTAAGCTTGCATTTAAATACACTCCGGCTACTAGAGCGCTTTTGGGAGCACTTGTTGAAACAAGTGGAGTGAAGGTTAGAAATTTGGATGATCTTCGCAAATCGCTAAATCCAATTAGCACTTACCAGCTTACTGTCTCCAAAAAAATTCTGCCAAAAGCAAAAAACTGGAACATAAAATGAAATTACATCACGATAAAAAACTTTTCTCTGAAGCCATTAGAGCGGCATCAGAGGGTCTAAACATACTACCTATTTTTATAGAAAAAGACTATTGGATTACACTAAGCTTATATCAATTATCACAATCTAAATTTTCAAAAATCACTGTATTTAAAGGCGGAACCTCACTGTCAAAAGCTTATAATCTCATATCAAGATTTTCAGAGGATATAGATTTAGCAATTATTGATTACCATCCCAAAACCAGTCATCAAGCCAAAAAAATCTTAACTTCGTTAATAAAAGATATAACAAAAGAATTTACTGAAAAAAACGTGGATGGATTAACAGAAAAAGGATCAAATTTTAGACGATCAGTATATGAGTATGCAAGTACTAATTCAAAAAACAAATCTAATCAGATCATCATAGAAGCTAATTCTTTAGCCAATGCACATCCTTACAGCCTTTTAGAGATTGAAAGTTTAATTAGAACATTTTTTAATCAATCAAAGCAAAATCAATTTTCAAATGAGTTTGATCTTGAACCCTTTAAAATTAATGTTTTGGACAAAAGGCAGACTTTAATAGAAAAATTCGTTTCTTTAATCAGGTTTTCTTTTGATGAAAATGTGAACCAAACTATTAAAACAAAAATTAGGCATTTCTATGATCTTTACTTCCTTGTCCTTGACCGGGATTGCAGAAGCTTTCTTGATTCAAAAGATTTTTTTACTCAAATTACAAAAACTCTAAATAGGGACAAAAAGAATTTAATTTATCCTGAAGAGTGGTTTAATAAAAACATTGTTGAATCACCTTTAATTACTGACTTTGATTCAATTTGGGATCAACTAAAAGATACCTACACAAAAGAATTAATGGCTTTAGCTTTTAATGAGATACCAAGCCAAAAAGCAATATCAAAAAATTTTAAATTTCTAATTAAAAAATATATAAAAGTGCTTCAGGTATAACCCTCTAATCATCGCCCGTCCGGTAAAGGATTTCATCAGCGCTTAAGCCATAAATCAGCCCCAAACCAGCTAGGATATCGTGCCTGATACTGGCGTTTTGCTGTTCGATGCGCGCTAGATTCGTGCGCGAGCATTTGATTTTATAAAGTGAAAGATAGGCGACCACCTCGGTATAGCTCAGTCTGCGCTCTTCACGCACTTTAGACAGGTACTTACCGACATTTCGCCTGATTTGCTTGCATGCCATAAATAGCTAGCTTGCAATTTATAAAAAATATCTGAGTCAGGATATTGACAGTTTTTGCCCCAAGAACCCACCCAGAGTAAGTCTATAAAAAATAATTAGTGCTTAGATCTAAAAGGCAGGAGGACCCAACACTGGCTCTTATCTCGACAAATTGGACATTCGTAGACATTGTCTACGAATGGATGGGTGGTTCAAGGTAATGGCCGCAAGCTCGGGCTTAATCAAGGCAGTGATTTCACTTAATTTTAAAAAAATTGGGCTCAAATATATTAGAATTTTTAAAGTAAAACCCTAGCTTAGAATTTAATACTTGATAATTTGTATTTTAGCAATTATTTACATATAAAATACAGCAAATAACTATATTAATTATTATAAACATGCATATTTAACAAATAAACAGGGTAAATTATGTAGTATGACAAACCCTAATAAATACCTAAACTCAAAAGCAAAATTAGCAAAAATTATAATGTCCTCTAATGGTTTAATAAGCGTGGATTCTACTGCAAAAGCCTTGGGCTTCAATAAAGAACAAGCTAGATGGTTTTTATACAGCAATTGCAAACGAGGCTGGCTATCTAGAATCAAGCGTGGTTACTACATCCCTGTAGATTTAGCCTCTGATTTAAAATCGCCTCCTCTAGAGCATCCATGGGCTGTGGCAAGTCAGCTTTGGGGACCTTGTTATATGGGGGGTTGGACAGCATGCGAACATTGGGATTTTACAGAACAGATTTTTAATACGGTTCTGGTAATCACTAGTAAACAACAACCACAACAAGAATACGAACTAAATGGCACTCAATATCTCTTACACACCACACAAGAAAAAATGATGTTTGGAACCAAATATGTTTGGCAGAGTCAAACAAAGGTCAGAATTTCCGATCCCACCAAAACAATAATTGATATGTTTTATAAACCAAGTTATGGCGGAGGTATGAGGCAGATAGTAGATTTTTATAAAAACTATCTCGGCTCAAAACACAAAAACATAAATCTTTTAATAGACTATGCGCTGAAACTCAATAAAGGAGTGGTTTTTAAACGCCTAGGTTATATAACAGAAAAATTTTTTCCACAAGAAAAAGCAATTATAGAAATAGCTCGCCATAATCTCAGCGCTGGCTATTCAAGCTTAGATCTGGATATGCCAAAAGATCAATTAATAAGTAAATGGCGACTTTGGATTCCGAACAATTGGTTAGAAAGCTGTAATTATGATAAGCAAAAATGAAATTCGCGAAATTTCTGCAAATCTGGGCTTGAGCTTAGATGTTATTGAAAAAGATTATGTACTCGGATGGCTCATCGCTGGGATCAATGTCGATGAAGAGTTAAAAGATCATTGGATATTTAAAGGCGGCACATGCCTCAAGAAATGCTTTTTTGGTAATTATCGATTTTCAGAAGATTTAGATTTTACAATTACAAAAAGCTCTCAGCTTAATGTTGATTTTCTTGAAAAAAAATTTAAGACGATATCGGACTGGGTCTATGACCAGGCTGGCATAGAATTACCAATCGAGGAAATTAATTTTAAAGAAAGGAATAACGATCACGATTTTAACTCAATAAAAGGTAAAATTACTTACAAAGGGCCTATTGCAAGATTAGGAAGCGCACCAAGAATAAAGCTAGATCTTACTGCTGATGAGCTTTTGGCTACTCAATCGATAAAATCAAAAGTACTGCATGATTATTCAGATTATGACCCAAGTCTATTTGAGATCAGCTCAAGTATCTTCCGTCTATCGATAGCTACCTAGCTAAGTTTGATGAGTTAATGGATTGGCTATATCAATAACGGCAGGCTAGCAAAGGCTCTTATCTCGACGAGAGGCGAATTCGTAGACAATGTCTACGAATGGACGGGTGGTTTAAGGTAATAGACCGAGATTTTGGTGTTAGGTTTTTAATGTCAATTTATATACTGTAGTGGGCCTAGGCCGTTGTCAATAACTGCGTTATAGTTTTTTATATTAATGTCAGGATATTGACGTATGAAGCTAGAAGATAATGAAATCCGCGATATCGTCAATTACCTAGAGGCTGGTAAGCCTCTCCCTGAGAAGTATAGGTTTTTATTATTCGAGGATAAAAAAGAAGTAGAACTGACCTGGAACGGTAAGACCAGCGAGGTCTGTAATATAGTCATGCCGTTTCAAGTAATCGAACAAGTAGACGAGCCGCGCCTAGGTAAAAACCTCAACCAAGACCAGATGACACTGTTTGACAGCCAGTCAGGGAGACAAATCAGTGGCTGGAGCAATAAACTAATCTGGGGTGATAATAAGTTTATTTTATCAAGCCTAAAAAACGGACCATTACGCCGCGAAATAGAGAAGCAGGGCGGAATAAAACTAATCTATATCGATCCGCCTTTTGATGTGGGTGCGGATTTTTCGATGGATATCGAGGTCGGCGATGAGAACTTGACCAAAAAACCCAGCGTGCTTGAGGAACTCGCTTATAGAGACACTTGGGGCAAGGGCGCTGATAGTTTTATAAATATGATTTATGAGCGCTTAATACTCATGCGAGATTTACTAGCAGATGATGGGAGTATTTATGTGCATTGTGATTGGCGGGTTAGCGGGTATCTGAGATTGATTCTGGATGAGGTTTTTGGAAAGGAAAATTTTGTGAATGAAATAATTTGGCAAGGATCAATCGGTGATACATCCGCTAAAAACAAGAAGTTCATAAAATCACATGATACGATTTGGTATTTTAGAAAAAATAAAAATAATTTCATTTGGAATGATGTTTTTTCTGAATATTCAGAAAAAGCCAGCAAAATATATAAATACGAAGACACAAAAGGAAAATATCAATTAGGGCCTTGTGATAACCCTGGAGGGGGAGGATACATTTATGACTTGGGCTATGGTGAAAGAACTCCCTCTCGTGGTTACAGTATGCCTTTAGAAACAGCAAGAAAATGGATAAGCGAAGGTTTATTAGTAGTTAACAAAGATAAAGTACCTCTTAAAAAATGGTACATGAAAATAGAAGGTGTAAGAACAAAAGATGTTTGGATTGATATAGGCACAGAACGAAGATATAGATACAGCACCCAAAAACCCGAAGCCCTGCTAGAACGCATTATAAAAGCCAGTTCCAACCCCAACGATCTAGTCTGCGACTTCTTTTGCGGCTCAGGGACTACGCTTGCTGTCGCGGAGAAACTCGGTCGAAAATGGATAGGCACAGACCTCGGTAAATTTGCTATTCACACCACTCGCAAGCGCATGATCTCTATTCAGCGCCAACTCAAGGAAGAAGGCAAGGACTACAGAGCTTTTGAAATTCTCAATTTAGGTAAGTACGAAAGACAGCATTATATCGGCATTAACGAGAATCTTAGAGACGAAGAAAAACGCAAGCTCCAAGCCCAAAAAGAACAGCACTTCTTAGACTTGATACTCCAAGCCTATAAAGCCGAGTCTGTAAAAGGGTTTAAGACCTTCCATGGTAAAAAATCATCGCGTCTAGTGGTGATTGGACCTGTTAATATGCCCGTCAGCAGAGGTTTTGTGGAGGAAGTCTTAGAAGAGTGCCTAGTTCATCAAGTAACAAAAATAGATATTTTGGGATTTGAATTTGAGATGGGTTTGTTTCCTAATATTCGTGACATAGCCAAAAACAAAGGCATCGACATAGCCTCCAAATACATTCCCAGAGACATTTTTGACAAGCGTGCCATAGAAAGAAATCAAGTAGTGTTTCATGATGTCGCTTATATCGAGTTTAAGCCGCACTTAAAAAATAAATCTGTCTCAGTGGAGCTTACGGATTTTTCGGTGTTTTATAGTCAGGATGCTAAGCAAGATATAGAACAAACCCTAAAACCCGGTGGGCATAAGATTGTTATTGATTTTGGTAAAGTAATAAAAATTTCAAAAGATAAAAATGGGATCGTCGAAAGAACGGTTATCACAGAAAACTGGACGGACTGGATTGATTATTGGTCGGTAGATTTTAATTTTGAGAGTAAAAAAGAAATTATTTATGAGTTAAATGACGAAGGTAAAATCGAAGAAAAATGGACCGGCGATTATGTGTTTGAAAACGAATGGCAATCGTTTAGAACCAAGCAAGAAAGAGCACTTGAGCTAAAAAGTCCCTATAAAGAAATAGACACAAAAAGGACTAAAATAGCCGTCAAGGTTGTAGATATTTTTGGCAATGACACGATGAAAGTTATTGATGTAGGTATTTAAAATGGCACTTCACCCAGAATTCCCTAAATCACCGCACGCGATTCTTGATCCTAGCAAAAGATGGTTCCCAGCTGATGAGGAGCTGAGAGATAAATATGACCAGCTACTTCCTCCTCTTGTCGATAAAATCAGAAGAGAAGTAAAAAATTGGCGCGATAAAAAATACGATGGCGCAAGCGATACTAGTAAAAGCCTCTTAAGATGGTGGTTTCAGACTCGTCATCCCATTATTGGAAGTGCTAATAATTTTGAGTACTATTTTGCTCAGAGAGAAGCTGTCGAAACGATTATTTATCTATATGAAATTGCTCAAGTAAAAAACCAGTTTGATCTGATGAAATACGATAGCTCTAGAAGAGTCTCTGGCAGTATGTTTGATGAGTCTTGGCTTAGATTCGTTATTAAGATGGCGACAGGGAGCGGCAAGACAAAAGTCATGAGTTTACTTTTGGTATGGAGCTTTTTTCATAAGACTTACGAGCCTGATTCTCAGCTGGCAAGAAATTTTTTGGTGGTAGCTCCGAACATCATAGTACTTGACCGTATTAGAACGGATTTTGAGGGGCTTAAAATCTTCAATGAGGATCCTTTAGTGCCAGAGAACGGATTTCAGGGGCAAAACTGGAAAGATGATTTTCAACTAGAGCTTCATATCCCAGATAAAGTTAATGTTATCCAAAAAACTGGAAATATATTTTTGACTAATATCCATCGTGTTTATCAAGGTGATATTTCTGTGCCGAGTTTTGAAGATGACGATACTAGTGATTATTTTCTAGGCAAAAAACCGGTCGGCAAGACCAATGACTCTAAGACCGATCTGGGGGAGATAGTTAGAAGCATAGATGAATTGATGGTTATAAACGATGAAGCGCACCATATTCATGATCCTAAGCTTGCTTGGTTTAAATCTATAGAAGACCTTCATAGCAGACTCTTAATGAAAGACAAAAAACTCTCGCTCCAGATCGATGTAACAGCCACCCCAAAACACACTAATGGAGCGATTTTTGTGCAGACGGTCTCTGACTATCCTCTTGTAGAAGCGATCTTCCAAAATGTCGTCAAGCATCCGGTCTTGCCAGATGAGCCTAGCAGAGCTAAGTTGCAAGAACATCAAAGCTCAAAATATACCGAAAAATATCGTGACTACCTACATCTAGGTTACCAAGAATGGAAAAAATCCTACGATGAGCATATAAAACTTAATAAAAAAGCGATTCTTTTTGTGATGACAGACGATACTAAAAACTGTGATGAAGTCGCTGACTACCTTCGCGGTACCTATCCAGAACTCAAAGATTCAGTACTTGTAATCCATACCAAAAAAAACGGAGATATAGTAGAAGACCAAAAAAGTAAAGACTTTCATGAATTGAAAGAGCTAAGAAAAGAATCAAACGAAATAGATAGCCTAGAAAGCCGTTATAAAGCAATAGTATCGGTATTAATGCTAAAAGAGGGTTGGGATGTAAAAAATGTAACCACGATCGTGGGGCTTAGAGCCTATTCTTCTAAGAGTAATATACTGCCAGAACAGACTCTGGGACGAGGTTTAAGAAGGATGTATCGCGATCAGCCGGACCTAAAAGAGTCTGTAAGCGTGGTCGGCACTCAGGCTTTTATGGATTTTGTCGAATCGATCAAAAACGAAGGTGTTAAATTCGAGTACAAAAAAATGGGCGAAGACTCAGAAGCTTCAGCCTCAATGGTAATTGAGGTCGATAAGGAAAATCCTAAAAAAGATCTAGAAAAACTTGATATAGAAATTCCGATTTTAACTCCTCGCATCACCAGAGAATGGAAAAATTTATCTGAGTTAAACCCTTCAAAATTTGATAACAAAAAATTTCCTATACAGCAATTTAGTGAAAGAGAAAAAAGAGAAATAATTTTTAGAGATATAACTGATGACAGTATTAGTCACTCCACAGAGTTTGATGATGTGATCCCAAATGGGCAAGGTGTAATAGATTTTTTTACACAAGGGATTATGAAAGATCTTCATTTGATTAGTGGGTATGATATTTTATACGGTAAAGTAAAAGAATTTGTGCAGTTTAATTTGTTTGTTAATAGTGTAGACCTAGATGACTTAAACATACTTAGAAACCTGTCAGAGCCTGAGATTGCAAGCACGATAAAAATATTTTTTAAGAAAAAAATAAATGAGCTTACTATACAAGATCGGGGTGAAGCTGAGATTCATAATTATATAAAATTAAGTAAGACTAGACCTTTTCCAGCTAATGCAAAACAGGCATTAATCCCGCGCAAAAGTGTTTTTAATAAAATCATAGGTGATAGTGATTACGAGCTTGAGATCGCTAGTTTTTTTGAGGAATGCGACGATATTATTTCTTACGCTAAAAACTATCAATCTATTTATTTTAAAATTGATTATTGTAACGCTGATGGCGAACCGCACAATTACTATCCTGACTTTTTGGTTAAAGTCAATGAGTCTTTGGTTTATGTAGTAGAAACCAAGGGGCGTGAGGATCTTGATGACATTGAAAAAATAAAAAGGCTAAAAGTATGGTGCGATGATGTTAATATCAATCAATCAAAAACCAAATTTTTGCCTCTCTATGTAAAACAAGATCTATGGAATTCACTAGATACCAAGCCTCGGGATTTTAAAAGTTTTACAAAAGTTTTTGAGGATGAGCATTTAAAAAATTAATCCAAAATAATTTAACCCAACTCAAAAATCCGAATAATATTATAGGTATAAAAAGAAAGCGAAATCAGCCCAATAATGCAAGCGACTATCGCAAAAGCCATAGATAGTGGGATTGGTTTAGACTCAATAGTCTTAGGAAGCCAATTATTAAAAGGAGCGACACAGTTTTTTGACATGCCGATTATAAACATTATCAAAAGTATAGAA
>Ga0315901_10009081_pt1 | contig 11475 bp, 10 predicted proteins | sample LakEriMetagenome_10_FD_203761 | JGI IMG/M metagenome (GOLD analysis project Ga0315901, IMG submission 203761) | Freshwater fungal communities from buoy surface, Lake Erie, Ohio, United States - Buoy 2 MA116 | ecosystem: Environmental > Aquatic > Freshwater > Lake | place: USA: Lake Erie, Ohio...
TGCTGGCGGCCGCTCTCTTCTCGTACTACACGGTGATGTCCAAGCCACTGATCCAGCGCCACGGCGGAGTGACGGTGATGGCCTACGCCACCATCGCCGGCAGTCCGCCTGTGGTCCTCTTCTGCGCCTCGACAGCCTGGGGCGCGCCCTGGGCGGCCATGGGTTGGCTGCACTGGGGTCTTCTGCTGTGGGCCACGCTGGTGTCGGCCTTTCTGGGCTGGCTGGTGTGGGGCTGGGTGAACGAGCGGCGCGGCGTGGCCCGCACAGCCCCGCTGCAGTACCTGATGCCGGTGGTGGCCGGTCTGGTGGCCTGGTGGGCAACGGGCGAGCGCTTCAGCCCCGTGAAGCTGGGAGGAGCAGCCCTGACGCTGGGCGGCGTGGCGCTGGCCCAGTTTGCCGACCAGCTGAGACGGAGAGGATGAGCATGGCAGAAATGCGGCGACGACCGGATGCCTCCACCCTGTGCACGCTGCTGGGCATCGAATGGCCCATCGTCCAGGCCCCCATGGCGGGCTCGCAGGGCAGCGCGCTGGCGGTGGCGGTCTCCAATGCCGGAGGATTGGGTTCCCTGCCCTGCGCCATGCTGGGCCCGGAGGCGCTGAGACAAGAGCTGTCAGCCCTTCAACAGGGGACCTCTCGCCCCTTCAACGTCAACTTCTTCTGCCACCAGCCCCCCGTGCCTGACGCAGGGCGAGAAGCGGCCTGGCGACAGAGCCTGGCGCCGTACCACGCCGAACTGGGTCTGGAGGCCGAGGCCGTGCCGGCTGCAGCGCCCCGCGTGCCTTTCGGCCCGGAGGCGGCCGCCGTGCTGGAGGCCTTTCGGCCGGCGGTCGTGAGCTTCCACTTCGGCCTGCCTGCGCCCGAGCTGCTGCAGCGCGTGCGCGCCTGGGGTGCCAAGGTGCTGTCCTCGGCCACCACGGTGGAAGAGGCGCTCTGGCTGGAGGCGCGCGGCGTGGACGCCGTGATTGCGCAGGGCGTGGAAGCCGGAGGGCACCGGGGCATGTTCCTCAGCACCGACCTGAGCACACAGACCGGCACGATGGCACTGCTGCCCGTGGTGGTACGCGCGGTGAAGGTGCCCGTGATCGCCGCAGGTGGAATTGCGGGGCCCGAGGCCGTGGCTGCTGCCCTGGCCATGGGGGCAGCCGGCGTGCAGGTGGGGACGGCCTATCTGCTGTGCCAGGAGGCGACCACCAGCGCCGTCCACCGCGCTGCGCTGACCTCCCGCGAGGCGCAGCATACGGCGCTGACCAACGTGTTCACCGGGCGTCCGGCGCGCGGCATCGTCAACCGTCTGATGCAAGAACAGGGCCCCATGAGCGATCTGGCGCCTGCCTTTCCTCTGGCCGCCCAGTCGGTTGCGGCCCTGCGTGCGAAGGCAGAAAGTCTGGGCAGCAGTGACTTTTCACCCTTGTGGGCGGGCCAGGACACGAGCGGCTGCCGTGAAGTGCCCGCCGCCCAAGTCACCTTGCATTTGGCTCAGGGCGTACTGCGCCGCTGAGCGCTGGCCCGCCACGCTCACTCGACGGTCACACCGCTGGCCGAGAAGCGCTCGCGCAGTTCGCGCTTGAGCACCTTGCCGATGCTGCTGCGGGGAAGCTCCTCCACCGCGAGCACGGCCGCCAGGCGCTGCGTGCGGCCCAGGCGGCTGTTGGCCCAGGACCGCAGCGCAGGCAGGTCGCCCTCCGAGCCCGCCCGCAACACGACACAAGCCACGGGCGTCTCGCCCCAGCGGGCGGAGGGCACACCGATGACGGCCGCGTCATCCACCTCGGGGTGCTCACGCAACACGGCCTCCAGGTCCTTGGGGTAGATGTTGAAGCCGCCGCTGATGACCATGTCCTTGCGACGGTCCATCAACACAAGGAAGCCGTCCTCGTCAAAGCGACCGACATCTCCGGTGCGGATGTAGCGCCGGCCGTCGGCGTCGAACCACTCGGCTTCGCGGGTTTGCTCGGGGCGCCCGTGGTAACCGGTCATCATGCCAGGGGAACGGCCCACCACTTCACCCACGGTCTGCGGGCCAGGAGGCAGCTCGCGGCCGGCCTCGTCGATCAAGCGAAGGTCGTGGTCGGGGGCGGGCGGGCCCACGGTGTGCAGCTTGCTGGGGTGCGCGCGGGCATCCAGCATGCAGGCGCCGCCCCCCTCGGTCATGCCGTAGACCTCCAGCAGGTCGCCCGGCCAACGCGCCAGCACCTGCGCCTTGAGTGCGGCCTCGAAAGGTGCACTGGTGCACAGCTTCATGCGGAAAGCCGACAGGTCGTGCGCATCGAACCCGGGATGCGCCATCAGGCGCCGGTACTGCACCGGCACCAGCATGGTGTGGGTGGCCTTCAACTCGACCGCCCAGCGCAGATAGTCCGCGACATCGAACTTGGGCATCAGGTGGATGCGCGCGCCGGCGCCCAGCGCCGGGTAAAACGCCACCAGCGTGGTGTTGGAGTACAGCGGCGTGCCCAGCAGCAGCACCGACTGCTCGTCCATGGCGTAACGCGAGGCGCGCTGCATGTGGGCAAAGCGCATGGCATGCGGTTGCACGATGCCTTTGGGCGTGCCCGTGGTGCCCGAGGAGTAGATGATGTTGAAAGGGTCCTCCGGGCCAATTTCCACGGGCAGCGGAATCGCACCCTCCGGCGCAAGCCAGCGCTCGAACGCCAGCCCCGAGCCGGCGCCGCCCAGGTTTACCAGCGGCACGCCTTCTGGCACAGCGTTCACCAGGGGGCCGGCTTGGCCATCGGCGAAGAGCACGACAGCGCCCGAGTCGGCCAGCATCGCGGCGAACTGAGGCGCGGTCACCGAGGGGGCGAGAGGTGCCGGTACTGCCCCGGCCCGCAGCGCGCCCAGACACACCATGGCCTGCAGCACGCCAGGCGTCGCGCAAGTGGCCACCGTCTGCCCTTTGCGCACACCGTCTCTTTGCAACGCGCAGGCCACCCGGTCCACCAGGCGGTCGAGCGCCTGGTAGTCCAGCAGACGCTCGCCATCGCCCAGCGCCCAGGCCGTCGGCCTTCGCTGTGCGAGGGTGCGAAGGCGGTCGGTGATGCTCTCGAAGCTCATCGGCGGGCCCCCGACACACCGGGTGCCTGCGCCCCCAAGCCGGCGCTGGACAGGGGGCCGGCGTCGGATGCCCGAACGCCCGGCGGGTCCAGATCCTGGCCGCCCGCACGGGCCCACAACCAGCGCAGGCCTGCCGCCACGTCCACATCGTCGCGTCCACCCACACTGCGGGTGGGCTGCAGCGGCTGCATGTCGCTGCCCCGACGCGCCACCTCGAAGGAGAACACGTAAGAGGGTTCCTGCCCCATGCGCAGATCGGTGATGCGAACCGCGCCATCGCGCTCATCCACGCGGAAGAACCCTCGGCTGAAGGCCGCGATGTGGCCCACCGCTTCCATCGCCTGAACCTGCTTGAAGAGTTCGGCATCGCGCGCATACGCACGGAAGCGCACGGGGCGCCCCTGGTCAGCCAAGGCGTAGAAGCCCTCCTCGTAGCGGTCAGGCCGCATCACCACCACCCGCCAGAGCGCGGTGTTGAACGGGGTAGGCGTGACCAGCACCCGCTCGACCGACGTCGCCTCAGGACCTTGGGCCAACTGCGCGTGCACCAGACCGGCCACATGGTGCTGGGCCGCGGCCGACCAGCCCAAGTAGGCCGTGGACAGCGCCAAACCGATGAGATTCCAGCGGCCCGCCCGAGCGCTGCGGCCGCCCAGCGAAGGTGATGACGCCCCAGTGGCACCGGCTGCACGCCCCGAGCGGCTGAGCAACGTGGCCAGCAGGCCCAGTAGCAACGGCAGCGTGTAGAGCGGGTCGATGATGAAGATGCTGCCCACACCGTAGGGCTGCGCCGAGAAGGGCAGCGCCAGACGGGTGCCGTACACCGTCATCGCGTCCAGCAGGGCGTGGGTGACCAGCACCAGCCAGACCGTGAGCAGCCACGCCGGGAAGGCGGCCCATCGAGTGGCAGGCGGTGAGCCCGCAACCTGCAGGCCAGGACCGGAGGCGATTCCCGAACCCGCGGGCAACGCCGGGCCAGCACGGGACAGAAAGGTGATGAGCGCTGCCAGCGGCAGCGCGGCCAGGCTCTGCCAGAACAAGGCATGCGTCTCGGCACGGTGCAGCACCATGTTCAACACCGGATCGCCGTGGTCGATCAGGGCGTCCAGGTCCGGCAGGGTGCCCAGCACACCGCCCCACATCGCGGCCTTCCACGGCGCCGTTCGGCGCCCCATCACGGCCACGCCCACCGCGGCACCCAAGGCCAACTGCGACAAGGAATCCATGGGCGCGCATCATAGGCACCGGGGTAAGGCCCTCCATAGCACGGGGCACCCCAAGAAGCCGGACGTTAGGATGCGCTTGATGAAAGCGTTTCTGAGCGTTTGTCTGTCCATCGGCATGTGGGCTCTGGCGATGCCAGCCACGGCACAGCCCCCGAAGTCTTGTCCTGCAGGTGCGGTGCGCATCGTGGTGCCCGTGGCGCCTGGCGGCCCGATGGACCGGCTGGCGCGGAGCCTGGCCGAGCGGCTGACGCTCAGCCGGGGCTGGCCTCACGTGGTGGAGAACCGGTCCGGGGGCATGACCATTCCGGCCTGGGATGCGGTGGCCAAATCAGCACCGGACGGCTGCACCCTGCTCATTGCCAGCACCAGCGGACGCACCGTGCTGCCCTTCCAGGCCAAGCTGCCTTACGACCCAGCGCGAGACCTGCTGCCGGTGACACCACTGGCCGATGTGCCGCAGCTCTTTGTAGCGCACCCTTCCGCCCGCATGAAGTCGCTCGGCGATCTGGTGGAACGCGCTCGCCAGGACCCGAGCGGCGTGACCATTGCCATCCCGTCGCCCGGTACCTTGACGCACCTGGCGGCCGTGGCCCTGCAGCGCGAGGCTGGCATCCGATTGGTGGAAGTGCCCTACCGCGGCGGCGCGCCCGCTGCAATGGCCGTGCGTGCGGGCGAGGTGGCGGCCATGTCGGCCGACGTGGGGGCGGTGTTGCCACTGATTCAGGCCGGAGAACTTGTACCGCTGGCCACGGCCAGCGCCCGACGTCTGCCCCAACTGCCCCAGGTGCCCACCGTGGCCGAAGCCGGGTTCGGGGACCTGGAGGCCGTCAATGTCTACGCTCTCTTTGCGCCCGCTGGCTTGGCACCTGGCGCGTTGCGGGCCTTGCACTTGGAGATGGAGGCCGCCCTGCGCCAACCGGAGATCCGCCAGCCGTTGCTGGCCATCGGCATGGTGCCGCGAACGGCGACACCGGCAGCCTTTGCGGCCGAACTGGCCGACCAGTTGCGCCGGCTGGAGCCGCTGGCCCGGCAGGAGGCGCAGGCCGGGCTCTGAGCGGGTTCACTCCGGCTCGATCTTCGCCGCCTTGATGACATCGCCCCAGCGGCGGATCTCGCTGGCCAGCAGGGCTTGCAGCTCGGCCGGTGAACTGGCCTGCACCTGCACACCCAGGCGACCCAGCTTGTCCTGAACCTCCGTCGAGGCCACCGCAGCCCTGGCGGCACGGTTCAGCCGCTCGACCACCGCCGCGGGCGTGCCTGCAGGCGCAGCCAGCGCGTTCCAGGATGCGACGTCATAGCCCGCAATGCCCTGCTGCTGCACGGTGGGCACCTGGGGTAACGAGGGGTTGGTACGCTGGGAGGTCACCGCCAGCGCCTTGACAGCACCTGCCTGCACCTGCGGGACCATCGGCCCGGCGATCTCGAACGCCAGATCGATCTCACCGCTGCGCAGCGCGGCCAGCACCGCCGGGCTGCCCTTGTAGGGCACCACCAGCATGTCAACGCCAGCCACGGTCTCGAAGAGCTTGGCACTCAGGTGCTGGGTGCTGCCGGGCGCGATGGTGCCGACGTTGAGCTTGCCCGGGTTGCTGCGCGCAAAGGCCACCGCGTCGCGCAGCGTCTCGAAGCGAGAGTTGGCAGGCGCAAAGATGCCGAGGTCGAAGGTGCCCAGCAGACTGATCGTCACGAAGTCCTTCACAGGGTCGTACGGCAGCTTCTTGAACAAACCCACGCTGACGGCGTTTCCGTTGCTCATCAGCAGCAGGGTGTGGCCGTCAGGCGCCGCCCGCGCCACAGCCTGCGAGGCCACGATACTGCCCGCGCTGGGCCGGTTCTCCACCACCACCGGCTGCCCCAGCGTTCGCCCCATGTGCTCGGCCACAGCGCGCGCCGTGATGTCAGCAATGCCCCCTGAGCCGAAGGGCACCAGCAGCGTGATGGGCTTCACCGGAAACGCCTGCGCCGCAGCGCCCGCCTGCGCAGAGGTTTGCGCCCAGGACGGGGCCGTCACCGAGAGCGAAGCCAGAAGCGCCAGCGCGGAGCGACGGGGCAACGAGGTACAGCGGTTCATGTGGTCAGTCCTTGAGACGAAAGCGCAGGCGCCTGCGAGCCTTGTCGCGCCCCAGCATTTTCAGTCGCTCTACAAGCGGAGCAGTTCCAACGGTCTGCCCCAGACCCGCTGGTTATCATCCCCCGCATGGGCCAGCCCGACACCCCGCCGTCACGCCTTGAGGCCGCCTCCGCTGGGGTGCAACCGGAAGCCTCCACCGGCAAGGCCGCCGCTTGGATGGCGGGATGGCTGCTGATGATGACCGCCATTGCCGTGGCGGGCCGTGAGGCCACGCGGGAACTCTCGGTGTTCCAGGTGATGCTGTTGCGCTCTCTCATCGGGCTCATGGTGCTGGCGCCCTTGGTGCATGCCGCGGGCGGGCTGCGGGCCATGCGGACGCAAAGACTGAAGAGCCACGCCCTGCGCAACATGGTGCACTACGCCGCCCAGTACGGCTGGCTCGCGGCCCTGGCGCTCATCCCTCTGGCCCACGTGGTGGCGCTCGAGTTCACCATGCCCATCTGGACCGCCCTGCTGGCTTATGCCTTTCTGGGGGAACGGCTGGACACCCGCAAGATCCTGGCCATCGCCCTGGGCACGGCAGGCGTGGTGCTCATCGTCCGCCCGGCAGACGGCGCCCTGTTCAGCCTGGGCCATGTCATCGCCCTGGCCGCAGCCATCGGGTTTGCGGTGTCGGTCACCATGGTCAAGTCCTTGACGCGCACGGACACGGCCACGCAGCTGATGTTCTGGATGCTGGTGCTGCAGTCGGTGATCGGCCTGCTGCCCGCTCTCGCCCATTGGCAGACGCCCGTGGGCATGCAATGGGTGTGGATCCTGGTGGTGGGCATCTGTGGCACCTGTTCCCACTACTGCATGGCGCGCGCCATGGCCCATGCCGAGGCCACGGTGGTGGTGCCCATGGACTTTCTGCGTCTGCCCCTGACGGCACTGGCCGGCTGGGCTCTCTACGCCGAACGCTTTGACCTGGCCACGATGATCGGTGCGGCCATGATCCTGGGCGGCAACGCCATCAATCTAGGGGCCTCCCGAGCGGCGCCGCGCCATGACCGCGATACCAAGCGTTGACCCACCTGCCAAACAGCATCTCCATGCACCACCCTGACCAGGCTCCGATGACGACCCTTGAACCGCAAGCTCTGGACGCCGACGCGGCTGCACGGCTGCTGTGGCGCCACCGCGAAACCGGCCAGCCCTTGGAGGCCTTGCCGCCTGCATTGAGACCTCGAGACCGCGCCGCGGGGCATGCCATCCAGGCCGTTCTGCCCGCCGTGACGGGGCGCAGCGTGGTGGGCTGGAAGATCGCCGCCACCAGCACCGCCGGTCAGCGCCACATCGGCGTCAGCGGGCCTTTGGCGGGAAGGGTGCTTTCCGGGTTGGTGGACGGTGACGGCGACACGGTGTCACTGGTCGGCAACCGCATGTGCGTGGCCGAGCCGGAGTTCGCTTTCAGACTGGGCCGGCGCCTGGCGCCGCGTGCACAAGCCTTCGCGGTTGGCGAGGTGCTGGACGCCGTGGAGGCTCTGCTGCCGTCCATCGAAGTGCCCAACTCCCGTTTCGTCGACTTCGCCCACGCCGGCGAGCCGCAGCTGATTGCGGACGATGCCTGCGCGCACCGCTTCACCCTGGGCGCTCCTTCACCCGCCCTGTGGCGCAACACGGACCTGCGGACGCATCCGGTGCGCGCTGAGGTGTTCAGTGCGGACGGCACCCGGCGCCTGACCCGCGAGGGCGATGGCAGTGCCGTGCTGGGGGACCCGAGGGTCGCCTTGACCTGGTTGGTCAACGAGTTGTCCAGCCTGGGCATCGCGCTCGAGGCGGGACAGTTCGTGTCCACCGGCACCTGCATGGTGCCGCTGGAGGTGCAAGCGGGCGACAGGGTCGAGGTGGACTACGGCGCCCTCGGACGCCTGGGCATGCGCTTCAGCCCTTGAGGGGCGCCCTGCATGAACGGGTTTGAAGACGTGAAGACCGACGCCCGCAGCACCCAATGCCCCCTGTGCGGCGCCGCCAACGAGTGCGGCGTGGCTGGCGAGGCCCAAGGCACAGCCTGCTGGTGCCGCGGGGTGGCGTTTGCGCCGGCCTTGCTCAACAGCGCACCTTGCGCCTCCCACCGTGGGGCTTGCATCTGCCGGGCGTGTGCGGAAAAGGGCCTTGCCGGCTTGTCCGCGGACAGCCGCCCCGGGGTTTCGGCCGTCTGAGCCCATCACCTGGAGCCCCGATGCGGGGTCAAGTGGAAGGGCGTCCCTGGGCGCAGCCGTTCAGCGCAGCGCTTGCATCTCGGTGATGACCAGTTTGCCCGCTTCGTTCACCACCTTGAACTTGACCTTGTCACCGGTCTTGAAACCGTCCAGCAGGGCCTTGTCCCGCACGGTGAACACCATGGTCATGGGCGGCATGTCCAGGGTCTTGATGTCACCATGCCTGAGCGTGACCCTGCCCGCTTCTCTGTCGATGCGACGGACTTCACCGTCGGCCGAATGGGCCTGGTTTGCGTCAGCCGATGCAGGACTGGCCGCGTGATGTGAGGCGTGATGCGAGGCGTGATCAGAGGCCTTGGTCTGCGATGAGGCCGGGCCGGCGATCAGCGCGGCGGCTGCCAGCGTTGCCAAGGTCACGGCGAAGGTGTGCGATCGGTTCATGAAGGCTCCTGTGAGGTTGAGAGGGGTGGTGTGAGGGAGAGTTGTAAGTGAAGGGAGGGGGCAGAGGGCGCCTCTCGAGGCCGACGCTTCGCGAGACTTGGCAGCTTCGACATCGGACCTGCGCGAGCCTCAATGCCCGGCGTGCCCGGCCGATGGTTTTCGCACCTTGACCTCGACGTCCTGCGCCGGCCGGGTGACTGGGGGCATGGCGCCGGCGCTCTCCGCCTTGAAGCGGGCCGGGTCCGGCAGACTGCCCGTGAACTCGTAGGCCACTGTGCCGGGCGGGTGCTGGTACCAGCCCGGGTCGCGGTAATCGCCTGGCTTCTGGTCCTTGCGCACCTTCACCACGCTGAACATGCCGCCCATGCCCACGGCGCCAAAGGGCCCCTGCCCGGCCATCATGGGCGCGGTGTTGTCGGGCAGCGGCATCTCCATTTCGGTCATGTCCTTCATGCCGCGCTCGCCCATCACCATGTAGTCGGGAATCAGCCGGGTGATCTGACGCGCCACGTCGCGGTGGTCCACGCCGATCATCGTCGGCACGTTGTGACCCATGGCGTTCATGGTGTGGTGGCTCTTGTGGCAATGGAAGGCCCAGTCGCCCTCTTCATCTGCCAGGAAGTCCAGCTGGCGCATCTGGCCCACCGCCACATCCGCCGTCACCTCGTACTGACGGGTGCTCTTGGGCGTGGGGCCTCCGTCGGTGCCCGTGATCAGAAACTCGTGACCGTGCAGGTGGATGGGGTGGTTGGTCATGGTGAGGTTGCCCACGCGGATGCGCACCTTGTCCATGTGCCGCACCACCAGCGGGTCGATGCCCGGAAAGATGCGGCTGTTCCAACTCCACAGGTTGAAGTCCAGCATGGTCATGATCTTGGGCGTGGCGCTGCCGGGGTCGATGTCGTAGCTGGCCAGCAGAAAGCAGAAGTCACGGTCCACCTCCTCGATCAGCGGGTGCTTGTCCTTGGGGTGGGTCACCCAGAAACCCATCATGCCCATGGCCATCTGCACCATCTCGTCGGCATGGGGGTGGTACATGAAGGTGCCGGGCCGGCGCGCCACGAACTCGTAGACAAAGGTCTTGCCTGGCGGGATGCCCGGCTGGGTGAGGCCGGTCACGCCGTCCATGCCGTTGGGCAGGCGCTGGCCGTGCCAGTGCACGCTGGTGAGCTCGCCCAGCTTGTTGGTGACGAAGATGCGCACGCGGTCGCCCTCCACCACCTCGATGGTGGGTCCGGGGCTCTGACCGTTGTAGCCCCAGAGGTGGGCCTTGAAGCCGGGCGCCATTTCGCGCACCACGGGTTCAGCCACCAGGTGGAATTCCTTGACGCCGTTGTTCATGCGCCAGGGCAGCGTCCAGCCGTTGAGCGTGACCACCGGGTTGTAGGGCCGACCGGTGCTGGGGGCCAATGGCGGCATGGTGTCAGGCTTGATCTGGATGACGGGCTCGGGCAAGGCGGCCATGGCCACCTTGCTGACGGCGCTGGCTGTCGCTGCGGCAGCCACCACGCCCGCACTGCCCACGAAACTTCGTCTGGAGAACATGGAGGGCATCCTTTCTGTCCGTTCGGTTCAGGTCCGCTCAGGTCTGATCAGGTCCGATAGGGGTGAAGGCGTGGCGTCAGTGACCGGGGTCGCCCGCCGCACCTGCGGCCACGGCGGGCCCGGCGGCTGCGCTCAGGCTGGGCTTGCCCACCAAGGCCATGTCAAGGTCGGCCTGGGCGATCCAGAAGTCGCGCAGCGCATCGATCGCCCCGTTGACACTGGCGATCTGCGAGCGCGCATCGGCCAGCAGCTCGAAAACACCGATCAACATGCCGTTGTAGCGCAGCAGGTTCTCCTCCGAGATACGGGCCTTCAGCGGTACGATTTCTTCGCGCTGGTGCCGGGCGATGTCCCACGCCGAGCGGTAGGCGCCATAGGCTTCGCGTACTTCCGAGCGGGCATTGATGGCCGTCTCGGCAGCGCGGTGCAGGGCCTGCATGTAGACGCCTTCGGCGCGTGCCACACGGGCGCCGCCCCAGTCGAAGAGCGGCAGCTCCAGGCCGATCTCCCAGCCTTTCTGCGTGGGGGCCTCGTTGCTGCTGTTGCGCACCAGGCCGAGCTCCAGCACGTTGATGAAGCGCGTTGCGCGGGTCAGGCCCAGGTTGCGGGCCGTGGCTTCGGCACCGCTGCGCGCGGCCGCCACGTCTAGCCGCTGGGTCAGCGCGGTGCGCTCGATGTCGGGCAGATCGCGCGGCTGCTTGGGCAGGTCGGGCAAACGCTCGGGCAGCTTGAAGGCGGTCTGCGCACCCCACAACCCCAGCAGTCGGATGAGGCGTTCGCGCGTGGCGCGTTGCTGCTGTTCGGCACGGGCCAGATTCAGTGCCGCTTCCGCATAAAACCCTTGCTCGCGCGCCTGCTGCAGCTTGTTGAAGTTGCCCACCTGCGCCATGCGCCTTGCCAGCTCGGCACCGGCCTCGGCCGCCTGCATGACCTG
>Ga0315901_10009082_pt1 | contig 11474 bp, 7 predicted proteins | sample LakEriMetagenome_10_FD_203761 | JGI IMG/M metagenome (GOLD analysis project Ga0315901, IMG submission 203761) | Freshwater fungal communities from buoy surface, Lake Erie, Ohio, United States - Buoy 2 MA116 | ecosystem: Environmental > Aquatic > Freshwater > Lake | place: USA: Lake Erie, Ohio...
TCATCGCCATCACGACCAAGCCGAACGTCAGCGCCACACCCACGTGCGTGACACCGCCTCCCGTCACCTCGTTGACGACCACCGCTCCGGTTCCGGCAAACACGAGGCAGAACGTGCCAAACGCTTCTGCACAGAGACGGCGTGAGAGCATGGGCTTGTTCATCATGTTGGCTGGCAATCCCTTTCGGACCGACACACTTTCGGTATCCGGCGAACCTGCTTCTTCACCCGCCTCAACAGCATCCGCCGCCATCCACCCCGCACTTCTCCGGAGCAAGGCACGCAGTGTGCTTGGTGCCAAGATAAAACAATAGCCCGGCGGGCGTGACTTCCACACCGCCAACCGGGTACTGCGAGATCGTTCCCTCCTCGTACTCGACTTCGACCGGCAGATCGTCGCTCTTCAGCACCGCCCCGGCGACCTCCATGATTTTCGCCAACTTGGTGGTCTGCAGCCGGTGGTCCTTGTCGTCGGCCACCCAGATCTGGAGCAGGCATGAGGCCAGAGATCGGATCGTGCCGCCGCAGTCGATGAAATCCTTCTGAACCCGTCCCACTTCGGTGATGTGGTAGTGGTCCGGAACGAACGACTTGTCTGGGAGCATCCAGTGCATCTTCGTCTCAGGATGGGCGGACAGAATCGCTCGCAACTCTGCAACGTTCATCGACAACCTTTCAGCAAGAGCCCCCTCGGGGACTGAGTAACGTCAGCACCTTCATCTCAACGAGATTCCGCACGCCCCGAAACTCCTCGGCTGACATCACTCGGGGATCGGGAACCTGCCACTCCTCACGCTGGGCGGCATTGCCTTGCCCCTGGCTCCGCCGTGCATTCGGGCGAAGGCTTCGGTCAGGCACAATCCCTGATCGAGCAAGCTTCGGACGCACAGGTCCACGACCCGATAGTGGACATTCACTCCGGCTCGACGGGCCTCGACGATCCCGAGACTGCCGAGTCGTTGAAGTTGGTTGGAAACCGCCTGTGGCTTCATGCCGACCTCATCGGCCAGTTCCGTGACACACAGCTCGTCGGCCCGCACGAGGGCGTGCAGCAGCCGAAGCCGAGTGTCGTTGGCCAGCACCTTGAACACCGCCGCCAACCCGCCCGCCTGAATGGGCGACATGAGCGGACGATCTTTGAGCGATCGGGGCTTGCAGCACCCGGCAGCAGCAGCGGAGCGTTTCTGAGCCATGCGGATACGCTACACGATTACACGATGACGTGTAAAGTGGCCGTGGCAAGAGTCCGCCGCGAAGCCGTCACGATCTACGAGGAATCATGAGCCGTCGTGACCCGCGAATCACGCTCGCTCAGATTCGCGACGCCGCACGACGCCGCTCCGCACGATACGCCTTGATCTCGGAGTCGATCTCTTCGGCCGTCATGGGCGGCATATCGGCCGGAACCATCTTCTGACGGAGGGCTTGCATCTTCCCGACGCGAACTGCCGCGAGTCGCTCGCGAAGGAGCGAGTCCAACGCGTCGGGCTCGAAGAGGCCTTCGGCGGCGGCTTCCTTGGCGAGGGCGTCAGGAATCGTGATCTGGACGGTAGTCATGAGGCTATTCCAAAGACATCGCTATTGTACGCGGAAAACAGTCTCAATCGCCGACAGCCCCCCGGCAGCCAGCCCGTCAGCCGATGATCAAACCGTCACCATGTTGGAGTTCCTGAATGCCGACCGTTGGATAATGCTCGGAAAGGCGCCTCGCGGCTGGCGGCTCGTCACGCATGGGGAATGCTCGTCGCGAAGTTAAAAAAAGATTGCGCGATATCTCTCCAAGTGGACGATGGCCGAATATTCGGTGATCGGACAAAATACGCTTCATGCGTGGGATGTCTGTCATGGTGCTCGCCCTTGCCGTGCTGGCTGGCCACGGGGTGTCGGTGATTCGGCTCGCTGCCGCCGCCGATGAGCCCGCCGCCAGAGCGGCGACTCTCTCTGCGCCTCCGGAACAGCGCGAGGTTTCCCTCGTCACGAAGCAACCGCTCGGTTTGCTGGCCGTGGCGGGGCGGCTGTCGATCGACCTGCACGCGGAGTTCATGGTGTCGCGCACGTACGGCACCGAGATCGCCCTGAACTGGTACAACTGCGGCTATTCGGGAGGCGGCGGCGAGGGGGGACAAATCTCGAAAGTCGGCGGTCACTTCGGTGACTTCGGGTTTCACTTTCCCTACGAGGAACGCGACAAACGATACCCGCGCGCCGTGACAGTGGGGCACGTGCCAGCGGTGCGGTTCGACGGCAACGACCTCATGAAGGCCAACTTTCCCATCGAACCGGCCATCCTGGATTCGGGCCACATGGCCATCGAGGTCTGGTTTCGGGCGGAAAAGCCGGCGCAAGGTGAGGTGATCCTGGGCTGGCAGTCGCCGAACGGAAAAAACTCGTCGGCGCCGCTGGCGTATCCACCCCAGGTCACTGGTTCGCCGAAGTGGCGGCACCTTGTCGTCAACTGCACGCCGACGCAGGAGGAGTGGTATCTCGACGGCGCCAAAGTCGCCGGCGGCAAACGGAAGCTGAAGGTCACCGCCGGGCACGTGATGGTGCTCGGGGGTGCGTCGCAGAATGCACCGTCATTCAACGGCGATTTGGCCGCCGTCCGTCTCCACGACGGATCGATGACGGAGCGGGAGATCGTGCGAAACCACGAAGGCGGCGTCATGCTCGGCACCGAGATGCACAACTGGTGGCGTCTCGAGCCCGATCAATGGTGGGTCCAGGACTCCGAGCATTTCCGTCATTGCGTCGAGAAGGAGAAGATGGCCACCTGGAACGAGCAACAGATGCAAGAGTTCGAGGCTCGCGTGCCCGGCATGTTCAAGCTGGCCGAACTTGCCTACCACTGCTACTCCGAGCGTATGGCCCTGCGGACGTCCGTCGTCAGTTGCATTCCGGAGGAGCGTGGCGACGGGATCAAGTATCGAATCCCCATCCAGCCAACCGATGGAGCCAACTTCATGGGGTTCGACGGCCATTTCGGCTGGTCGTGCCAGGGCCCCGGATTCATCAATCCGCACGAACTGGTCCACGGATTCGACGCGATGACCGGCGGCATGGCCGGCGCGTTCTGGGAAACGCACGCCAACTTCCCGCAGACCTACATCGGCTTCTATCAGACGGAGCCGATCCTGACCTACGACAGCTGCCTGCATCCGTCCAACGGCCGGACGTACTACCACGACCGCGGCATGTTCGAGCATCTGGCGCAGACGCCCGAATACGGTCCGATGTTCATCTCGAAGCTCTGGTACGACGGCCCGACGAAACGCGAATACTCCGCCTATCCGTGGCAGACGTTCAACCGCATCAACCCGCACCCGGATCGCACGCTCGCCGACGAGTATACGCGGATGGCGATGCGGAACGTGACAATGGACTTCGTGATCCACAGGGACTACCTCGAGCACGAAAAAGGCAACACGCCCTACGGCTACGACGGGTGTGTGACGGATTTCAACCGCTATCGCGCGGCGATGGACGACCTGAAAACTGACGTCGCACAGACGATGCTCCGGCATGGCAGGGTGCTGCTCCGCGAGATACCGTACGAGCCGGGATGGTGGCGGGGGCCCAAGCAGCAGGCGCCGCAGCAATTGGGATGGAACATCTGCCCGCTGGCGTGTGCCCCGGGAACGGTGGGGGCCACGCTGGAGGGCTACGCCAACACCATCCGCGGGGCCGACTGGCGGGCTGGATTCGTCGGTGTGAACGTCGATGAGAAACCGGTGTATGGCCGCGTTTTCAGGCCCGGGGAACGGGTCACCTTCGACGTCGATGCGACCATCCGCGAACTCTATCTGGTGGTCTGCGCCGCGCCGACGAGGATCATGGCCATCGGGCCGGACTACCGGTCGTTCGACCAGGCACAATTCCCATGGAAGGTGAAGCTCGAAGGGTGCCGGCCGTTGGATGTCGTGGTGGCGGGCCGGCCGCCAGCGTCCGGGGCTCCGCATCCAAACGGCGGCGGGCTCGTGGCCCCGACGGCGACAGTCGCGCCCACCGCGTACGTCGGCCCGAACGCCCGCGTGCTCGGATCCGCGAAGGTCCTCGGCCGGGCACGAATCGAGGATCACGCGGTCGTGATGGATGCCACCGTGCAGGACGAGGCGGTCGTGTCGGACCACGCCTTGGTCTACGAAGAGGCGACGATCGCCGAGAGAGCCCGTGTGCGCGGCTTTGCCGTCGTCCAGAAGGGAACCACAATTCGTGGCAACGCCAAGATTCTCGAGCACGCGAGAATGATCGCCGAGCGGAAGACCTGCTCGGACAACGTGACCGTGAAGGGGGGCGCCGTCTGCTACGGCGGTGACCAGAGCGGGACGGCGATGATCGACGGCTTCTATGCGAAGGGCAATGAAATCACCAAGGGGCGTTGGTTCACATGGAGCTGGGGCGTGGGAAAGAATCCCGGAGAGGACGACAAGGAATTCGGCGGGCTCTACGCCGACTACGACTTCAACACGCCGCACGACTCATTGGCCCTCGACGCCTTCGGGGCGACGTGGGGCTACCTCGTCAATGGCGCGCAGATCGAGATGCAGAGGGACCGTGACCATGGCCCGAAATGGGAAGACGCCGTGATCCCGGCGATCGAGCTCGAGTGGCCGCCCAGCTCCGATGGCTCCGAAAATCAAGACAAGATCGTCGAGCAGATGGTCGGCTACATCACGCCGCCCGCGAGCGGCGAGTACACGTTTTGGATCGCAGCCGACGGGCAGTGCGAGGTGCTGCTCGGCGAGGCCAACGCCGAGGTCGCTGACACGCTCATCGGGCCGCGGCTGACGAAAGGCACGCCGCCGAAGAAATTCGACGTCCACCCCGAGCAAAAGCTCGGTTGCGTCGCGCTGCGCAAAGGCGGCACCTATCCGATCATGGTGCTGCACGCGGGCAATCAACGCGGTGGCCACGTGTCGGTGGCGTGGAGTGGGCCTGGCGCGGATCAACCGCAGGTGATCGGCGGCCCGTTGTTATCGCTCGGGCCGAAGCGGAAAGTGCCGGGCATCCGCCGACGGCTCTGGCCCGGGAAAGACTCGATCGACCGCGTGCTCGACGACCGCGACTACTCGCCCGACCTCCGTCCCGAAACGGTCTACGACGGGGCGGTGCGGCTCGATGGCACGAGCCAGTTCGTCGAACTCCAGCCCGATGTCGCCGACATGCTGAACTGTACGTACACCGCCGAGGTGAACTGGGACGGAGCGTCGGAGGAGGCGCACATCTTCGAATTCAGCAATCCGAACGGCGACGCCATCGGGCTCTTCCCGGCGAAGAACGGGCAACTCGTCTTTGCCATGCGGCAAGGCAAGCGGCTCGAAACGCTCTCGGGCGCACCGCTGAAGAAGAATGTATGGACCACGGTGCAGGTCGTGCTGGACGGCTCAAATGCGACGCTGTACGTGGACGGCGTCAAAATCGCGACAAATAACAGCGTGTCCATCCGCCCGCACGAGATTCGCGCCACGCAGTGCTATCTCGGCCGCGGGGCAAAGAACGGCCATTTCGGCGGACTGATCGGCCGTTTCACTGTGCATTCGGTGCCGGTGGGCCGCGTGAGCCTGCCGGCGGTCTGTCTGTCGCCCTGGGACGAGGTCGAACTCTCGACGATTCGCGGGATCATTGCCTCCGAAAACCTGCCGACCCTCAACACGAAGGGGCTGTTCGTGCAGAGAGTGAGCGGCGAGGGATCCACCCTGCCCCTCAAGCGAAATGACGTGATTATCAAGCTCGGGAAGGTAACGATCGGGAATGCGAAAACCGCCGCCGAAGCACTCGATGCCCTCGCTGGTATGACCGAGGTGGAAGCGACGGTGATGCGGCTGGAGGCCGAGCCGCTGAAGCCGCCGCGCTGGAAGAAGCGGGTCGTGAGAGTTCCGCTCGTTGTGACCTCTGCCGAGGACCCGGCCGCTGCCGCAGCCGACTCGCCGTAGCCTCCGCAAGGACACGGCGGGAGCGTCTGCCGTGTCGTCAGCTGAGCGGCCTGACGAACGGACCGTCCGCGGCTCGGGTCGTGAAGATAGCCGGATCGATGCTCGTCGCCCGCTGGTATCCCGCCCGGATCGCGGCGATCGCTTCACACGCCCGGGCATTCTTCGCGAGCGCCACGACGCTGCCACCGAACCCGCCGCCGGCCATGCGGCAGCCTATGACGCCTGGCAATTCCGCCGCGATCCGGACGATCGCGTCGAGTTCCGGGCAGGAGACCTCGTAGTCGGTCGCGAGAGACGCGTGGCTCTCCAGCATCAGCCTTCCAGCGGCTTGCCAATCACCGCGCTCGAGGGCATCGACGAACGCCAACACCCGCTCGTTCTCCGCGATCACATGCCTGGCCCGCCGTTTGCAGACATCTGGCAGCGACGCGGCGGCCGACTCAAGCTGTTCCCTGCTTGCGTCGCGAAGCGACGGTACGCACAGGCTGGCTGCTGCCAACGCACACTCACGCCTGCGAAAGTGTGTTCGGCGCGCTGGCAGAGCAGGGCTTTGTCGCTGGTGGGAAGCGAGCGGCCGCAGAGCGTCTCGACGACGGTTGCGACGGCCATTTCCAACGCGGCCGAACTGCTCAGTCCGCCTCCGGCGGGCAGATCGGTGGTGATCGCGGCGTCGAATCCCGGGATCGCGAAGCCAAGGGTTTGATAGCCGGCGATTACACCCGCCGCGTATTCGGCCCAGCCGCGGCCGGCTGGCGCGAGCTGAGAAGCGAGGTCGAGCTCGGCCCTTGAGACGATGCCCGCACGCTCACTTGTGATCACGGCAGAGCGGTCGGGGCGCCTTGTGACGCGGACGCGAATGGCGCGGTCGATGGCCATCGGCAGCACGCAGCCGTCGTTGTAATCGGTGTGTTCGCCGATCAGATTGACGCGGCCGGGGGCCGTGACCTCGAACGAATCGAACGGTTGGTTTCGCATGATCGGTCAAGCTCGAGGGGCTGCCGGCCAGCAAGCTGCTCGTCCATGAAGTCTATTCTCCAGCTCTCATTGGTCTGCCCGACGGACCTTGCCCGGGAGCACGAGCCATTCGTCCATCTCGACCCAATGCTTTTCATAGACGCCACGGGGTGTCGTGCCATGCTTGGCCGCCACGCTCGCCGCTGCCGCTGCCCGAGGCGGCGGTGGCCAGGCCGCCCGGAGCAGCGCCGAGGGACACGTTGCCGTTGTTCATCAGTCCCCCGGCAACTCCAGCGAACCGACTCCAGCCCGCCCCAGCACCAGAGGGCTGACCCGGGAGCCGCCGACGATCACAGGCCGCTACGACCGCCACCATTCCAAAGTCGAAACGAGTCTGGTGACGGTGGAGCATGGGCATGGCCGGGCGAGCAAAGGCCCCCGAAACACGCCGCGAATGTTGGCCAACGCGTCGGCTCCGGCCAGATTCAGCGGAAAAGTTCTTGACTGGCCGCTGAAGGCCGGTCGCACGGTCAGGCGAACACAGCCTCGACCGGTTTCCCCTTGCCGTCCTCGGTGGCGTAGAAGGGGCGGCCCTCGATCTCGTAGACCGTCTTCGGGCTGATCCCCATCGCCGTGAAGAGGGTGGCGTGGAGATCGGTGATCGTCACCGGATTCTCGACCGCCAGGCAGGGCCGCTCGTCGGCCGTCTTGCCGTAGACGAGCCCCCGCTGCATGCCGCCGCCGAACATCACGACCGTCGAGCCGCCGGTGAAGTGCCGGTGCTGGCCGTAGTGATTGGGCTTCTGCAAAAAATCCTTGGGCGAAGTCGCCTGGTCGCCCGCATCGGCCCCGCCCGGCCTGCCCTCGATGATCATGTCGCGGCTGAACTCACTGGCGATCACCACGAGCGTGCGGTCGAGCAGACCGCGGGACTCCAGATCGCGAATCAGCGTGGCGATCGGCCGGTCGATCTCCTTGTGGAGCTTCGCGACCGTATCGTGGCCGTTGTCGTGGGTGTCCCAGTGGACGAACGGGATGTATTCCGTCGTCACCTCCACGTAGCGTGCACCGTTCTCCACCAGCCGGCGAGCCAGGAGACAGCCGCGGCCGAACCTGCCGGTGTCGTACTGCTCCTGCACCTCCTTCGGCTCGAGCGTGATGTCGAAGGCCTCCCGTTCCTTGGCCCCGAGCAGTCGGTGGGCGTTTTCCAGGCTCCTCAGCATCGACTCCTGGTGGTAGTCGCTCGTGAACTCGGCCGCGGGCGAGGCCTTGAGCAGCTTCTTGTAGCTCGCATACCGGCTGCCGAACCGGCCCGGCTCCATCCCCTTCGGCGGCCGCACGGCGAGGGCCGCCTGCTCGGGGTAGGGCAGGTTCATCGGGCCGAACTCGCTGCCGAAGAAGCCGGCCGTCGTGAAGGCCTTGATCTCCTCGTTCTCGCCGATTCCCTCCAGCCGCTGGCCGATGTTGACGAACGCCGGCATCACGGGATTCCGCGGCCCGAGCACGCGGCTCATCCAGGCGCCGATGTGCGGACAGGCAACCGTCTGCGGCGGCACGTAGCCCGTATGCCAGTGATATTGATGCCGCGAGTGGAGAATCGCGCCCAGGTCGGCCTGCACGTGCGACCGGATCAGCGTGGCCCGGTCGAGCACCTGCGCGATCTCGGGGAGCCCATCCACGATGCGGCAGCCATCGAGGGCCGTGGGGATCGACGGGAACGTGCTGATCACGTCGGCCACTGCGAGCCCCGGCTCGAACGGCTTGTATTTCTTGGGGTCGAACGTATCGGGGGCCGCCATGCCGCCTGCCATCCAGAGCACGATCATCGCGTCGGCCTTCGGAGCGGGGTGGACGATCGTCGCGGCGGTGCTCGCGCGGGCCCGGGGCTCGGGCAGGGCGAGGGTCGTTGTGGCGGCGGCGGCGAGGCTCTTGAGATAGTCGCGTCGGGTCAGCATGGGGTTTCTCCTAAGGGAGATGCGAAACCGTATGTCGTGTGGTTTTGGACGAAAGCCCGAGGCGTAAGCCGAGAGGTGAGTGGGCGTGGTGGCAGCGAGGAGTGGCAAGGAGAGAGAGGCGGGGACGGTGCGTCGCGCTGACTCGCGGGACTTCGTCTCGTGCCTCTTCGGCTCACACCTTGGGCTTTCATGGGCGGTCAACGTATGAGTTGGAATTCCGGAAGCATCACGAGTGCCCAGAGGCAGTCGGCGATGGATTCCTTGGTTGGCTTGTCTGTGAGGATGTCGCGGGCGGCGGTGGCCTCGCCTGGGGTCGGCGAGCGGGAGAGCGCCGCGTCGAACATCCACTTGGAAATAGTATCGGCGGCCGGACCTTTGGCCGCGAGAATCCGGCTGCCTCCCTTCGAAAACTCGTCGTAGAGGCCCTGCTCGTTGGCGAGCTGGATCGCCTCGAGCGTCGTGAGATCGACGGGGCGGCTCGTCACCACCTGGTCGCGATTGGGCCGGCCGAGGGCTGCCATCAGCGGCGTACTCTTCACGAGCGCCGCCCGCACCATCGGCAGCGGACCGGTGGCCGTGCCCTCGACGAGACGCTGGGCGAACAGGCCATCGCTCGATGCCCAGACATCCTGCTTCGCGGCCGCGGCGGCCTGCCAGTCGGTCGGCTGCTTGTCCTTCGCATAGCCGCCTTTGCCGTCAGGGAGCGTTGCCGTCCACTGCCAGGATTCATCGGTCGCCACGGCCTCGTCGGCTTCGTTCACGAGCCGGGCCCGCAGTTCTACCCGCACGCCCGACAGCCCGCCGGCGTCGCTGACCACGACGACGAATTCGTTGTCGCCAGCCCGCAGCTCGTTCGTGGCCATCGCCATCACCGGCGCCTGCCAGTCGGTGGTCGTGACCAGCTTCCTACCGTTCAGGAACACGGTTGCCTCGTTGTCGGCCGCCACGACCACGGCCGCACTCGCGGCCGCAGCCGGGAGCTTGAACGACTTCTTGAAAGCGAGCTTCGTGGCCTGAGCGGGCGTGCCCTCGGGATTCGACCAGATCCACTTGGCGACGGGTGGCTTCACCTCGGCCGCGCCGGGCTCCGGCACGAACCGCTGCACGTTGGCCTCCGGCCGCGTCGGCGCCGCACCCGTGAGCTGCCAGACGGCGTCGCTGAATTGCTCCGCCGTCATCCGCCGCGGCAGCGGACCCTTGAAAACGAAGTCGGCGCCCTGCGGCTGTCCGTTGACGGCGGGCGTGGCCGCCCCGTACGCCTCCGACGTGCAGATCGTCTCGAGCACATGCTTGATGTCCCAGCCGTGCGTGACGAGATCACCCGCCAGCGTGTCGAGCAGATCCTCGCTCCAGGGCTTCGTGCGGAGGCTGTCCACCGGGTGCACGAGCCCGCGGCCCATGAGCCGGTGCCAGAGCCGGTTGACGAGGTTCCGCGAGAGCCAGCCGTTCTCCGGCTTCGTCATGATCGCCGCCAACTGCTCCAGCCGCTTCTGCGGAGGGGCCGCGGCATCGACTTGGCCGAGATCGGCGAACAACCACGCTGGCGTCGCCTGCACGCCCGTGGCCTTGTCGCAGCGGTGCAACTCCAGCGGCTTGGGAGAATAAATCGCGGCGAGGTCGTAGGTCTCCTTCAGCTTCCAGCGGTCCACGAAGCTGTCGTGGCAGCTCGCGCACTTGAGATTGATGCCGAGGAATGTCTGGCCGACGTTCTGGGCGAACTGGATCGGCACGGTCTGACTGGCGTTGACTACGCCTCGCCACACGATCCCGTCGATGAACCCCCGCGACTCGTCGGTCGGCGCGATCAATTCCCGTACGAACCGATCGAAGGGCAGATTGTCGCGGAGCGACCGGTGGAGCCAGGTCGTGATCTGCCGGCGGCCGCCGGTAATGAAGCCGGTGCCCGTGTAGTCGTTCCGCAAGAGATCGTTCCAGAACGTGAGCCAGTGCTCTGCATAGCCCACGCGATCGCCGAGCAGCTCCCGCACGAGCACGGACCGCTTGTCGGGATTCGTGTCGGCCACGAAGGCCTCGACCCGGGCCGGATCGGGCAGGAGGCCGACGAGGTCGAGACTCGCGCGGCGGATGAACGTACGGTCGTCGACCCGCTGCGGCCGGGCGATGCCCTGTTCCTTCCAGTAGGCATCGACGATCCGATCGACCGGATTGGTACGGCCGTCCTGTACCGGTGGCAGCGGCACGTCGCGGAGCGACAGCGGCGGCTCCCAGCCCGTGCCCTTGAAGGCGAAGCCTGGCTCCCAGGGCGCCTTCTCGTCGATCCATCGCTTCAGCATGGCGATTGCCTCGGCGGGCAGCGGCTCGCCCTCGCTCGGCATGCGATAGTCGGGGTCGTCACTCGTGATCCGGGCGATGATCTCGCTCTCGGCGGCCTTCCCCTCGACGAAGCCCGGCGTCCCGGAGTCGCCTCCGGCGAGCAGATCCTCGCGGGTGTTCATCGAGAAGCCCCCCTGCCGGGCATCACCCGTGTGGCACTGGCCGCAGTGCACACGCAGGATCGGCACGACGTCGTGGGAGAAGTCGATGGCGACAACCGAACCGCTACCGGCAACAAAGACGACCGCAAAGACGACCGCGATGAGCCGGAAGTGTGACGATGCCGGAACGGCAGAAGTCT
>Ga0315901_10009086_pt1 | contig 11472 bp, 4 predicted proteins | sample LakEriMetagenome_10_FD_203761 | JGI IMG/M metagenome (GOLD analysis project Ga0315901, IMG submission 203761) | Freshwater fungal communities from buoy surface, Lake Erie, Ohio, United States - Buoy 2 MA116 | ecosystem: Environmental > Aquatic > Freshwater > Lake | place: USA: Lake Erie, Ohio...
CATCTGGCTGTTTGCCGGGCGGCACACCGCTGGTCCGCCCCGCGGCGCCCCGGCTCGTGCTCGAGGCGCACCACTTCGGCGACAGCCGGCCGGTGGCCGAAACGGTGTTCCGCCAGCATCCCGACGGGCTGCTCGCCTTTCGCGATCTGCTGATCGTCCCCGGCTCGCCCTTCCTGCGGCTCGCCTACGCCGTCCCCGATTCCCTGCTCTCGCGCGACTTCCAGTCGGCGCTGAGCTTCTTCCTCGCGGTGCTGCTCGCCTCGGCGCTCGGGGTGGCGGTGCTCGCCTACGCGGTGGCGCGCAATTTCTCGCGCCCGCTCACGCGACTGGCGCAGGCGGCCTCGCAGCTGGCTCGCGGGGAGCTGGCCGGCCGGGTCGATGTGCGCGCCTCCGGCGAGATCCGGGTGCTGGTCGACAGCTTCAACCGGATGGCCGAAAACCTCCAGACCGCCAATCGCAACCGGGCCAGCGCCTTTGCCGTGCTGCGCCGAACCGCCGCTCAGATGCAGACCGGAGGCCAGAGCCAGCAGCAAGCCTCGCCGAGCCCGGACCGGGACTCGAGTGCGGTCGTCCAGGAGGATCCCGGCGAGCTGCGAGCGATCTCCGAACTGCTCGAGCAACTGATCCGCGAGCGCGAGGAAAACCTGCGCAACGTGCGACAGGCCAAGGAGGCCGCCGAGCACGCCGACCGGGCCAAGAGCCAGTTTCTGGCCAACATGAGCCACGAGATCCGAACGCCGCTCAACGCGGTGCTCGGCATGCTCAAGCTGCTGCAATCGACACCGCTGACCACGCGACAGGGCGACTATGTCGCCAAGACCGAAGGCGCCGCCCGCTCGCTGCTGCTGCTGCTCAACGACATTCTCGACTTCTCGAAGGTCGAGGCCGACATGATGAGCCTCGATCCGCGGCGCTTCCGGGTCGACCGCCTGCTGCGCGATCTGTCGGTGATCCTGTCGGCGAGCGTAGGGGCCAAGCCGCTCGAGGTGCTGTTCGACATCGATCCCGCGTTGCCGCGTGAACTGATCGGCGATGACCTGCGCCTCCAGCAGGTGCTGATCAACCTCGGCGGCAACGCCGTCAAGTTCACGGATCGCGGCGAGGTCGTGATCCGGCTGCGCGAACTGGGGCGCGACGACACTGGTGTGCTGCTGGAGTTCGCCGTCAGCGACACCGGCATCGGCATCGCGCCGGCGCAGCAGGCGCAGATCTTCAGCGGTTTCTCCCAGGCGGAGGCCTCGACCACCCGACGCTACGGCGGCACCGGGCTGGGCCTGGCGATCAGCCAGCGGCTGGTCGAACTCATGGGCGGACACATCGGTGTCGAGAGCGAACCCGCCCGGGGCAGCTGCTTTCGCTTCGCGATCCGCCTGGCGATCGCGCCTGCGGTGCCTGAGGACGCCGACGGACCCACGGCCGACGAGCCGCCGCTGCGCACGAGGCCGGCAGGTCTCGAGCACCTGCATGTGCTGGTGGTCGACGACAACCCGACCGCACTCGAGGTCCTTGCCCGGATGGCACGCTCGCTCGGCTGGCGCGTCGAGACGGCCACCGGCGGCGCCGAGGCGCTTGCCTGCGCGCGGCGCGCCGCCGACCGTGGCGACGCCTTCGATGTCGTCTTCGTCGACTGGCAGATGCCGGGCATGGATGGCTGGGAGACCAGCGTGCGCCTGCGCGAAAGCGCAGCCCGCGGCTCAGGCGCCTCGCTCGTCATGATGGTGACCGCGCACGGCCGGGAGATGCTCGCGCAGCACAGTGCGCAGGAGCAGGCAAGCCTGGGCGGCTTCCTGGTCAAGCCGGTGACCGCATCGATGCTCTTCGACGCGGTTGCCGACGCCCGCCTTGCCGACTTCCGGCCTGCCGGCACGCCCGAGCACGCGGCCCCTCGACCGGGTCGCCTCGAGGGCCTGCGCATCCTCGTGGTCGAGGACAACGCCAACAACCGGCAGGTGGCCCAGGAGCTGCTGCTTCACGAGGGCGCGATCGTCGAACTCGCCGACAACGGCGAGCGCGGGGTGGCCACGGTCGAGGCGGCCGGCACACCGTTCGACGCGGTGCTGATGGACCTTCAGATGCCGGTCATGGACGGCTTCACCGCCACGGCCCGGCTGCGCGCCGATCCGCGTTTTGCGCGGCTGCCGATCATCGCGATGACCGCCAATGCCCTCGCCGCCGACCGGATGGCCTGCCTGCAAGCCGGCATGAACGACCATGTCGGCAAGCCCTTCGAGCTGTCCGACCTGATCGCCACCCTGCTGCGACACACCGGGCGCGCACCGGTGTCGCCGGGCAACGACGGCACGGCCCTCACCGCCGAGCTTCCCCCGGTACTGCTCGCGCAAGCCGCCCGCGCGGGTATCGCCCTCGATGCCGCGCTGCGCCGCCTCGAGGGCAACCTGGCGGTCTACGCCCGGATGCTCCGGCGATTCGCCGGCGAGTTGCCCGATTCGCTCGAGGCGCTACGCGCGCGGCTGGTGGCAGGCGAGCGCGGCGAGGCGGCGATGCTCGCGCATGGCATCAAGGGCGTGGCAGGCATGCTCGGCGCCGAGGGACTCCACACGGCAGCGGGCGAGCTCGAGCGGATGCTGCGCGCAGCCGCTTCGGATGGCGCCGCGGCCGCCGATCCCGATCCCCTGCTCGCGGCGGGGAAGAGGCTCGCCGAGGAGGCGCCCGCGCTTGCGACGGCGCTGCTCGCGCGTTGCGGCTTGCCCGCCACCACCGGCGACAGGTCGGCCACACCGGGTGGGATCGTTGAGGGGTTGCGGGAACTGCGGGTTCTGCTGCGCCGCTCCGACATGAGCGCCGTCGATTGCTTCGAGCGGATTCGAGCCGGCGAAGGGTCGCTCGGCGCACCCTTCATGCGCGAACTCGAGCAGGCGATCGACGCCCTCGATTTCCAGCGCGCCGGCGCGCTGTGCGAGCAGGCGATCGAGGCTGCAGGCGCCGATCAGTTTTCCCGGGATGCCTCGATGTAGCTGACCAGCCGTGCGCTGGTCTGGCGAAGGCGCGCCGACAGCAGCTGCACCAGCCGCAGCATGATCTTGTTGCCGAGCGCCGGGTCGTCATGGAGCACGCGCAGCATGCCCTCGCGGCTGAGCACCGCGAAACGCGAACGTTCGAGCACCACGCAGGAAGCAAAGCGCGGCTCGCCATCGAAAAGCGACATCTCGCCCAGGGTCTGGCCAGGTAGCGCGACCGAGATCCGCGAGGGATACTGGTAGCGGTTGCGGCGCAGGACGTCGACCATGCCGGTCATCATCAGCAGCATGAAATCGCCACCATCGCCCTCGGCGATCAGCGTCTGCGCGGGCTCCGCATCGTAGACGAACATCAGACGTGCCAGCGCGCGGGTTTCGACGATGTCGAGCCCGGCGAACAGCGGAGTACCCGCCATCAGCGGATGGAGTTCATCGGCGAAATCGAGCGCGCCGCCCACAGGCCGCGCCCCTGCTCCAAGCAGGCGCTCGTGCGGGGTGCGGCGCGCGGACGGCTCGGCTGCCGCGGCAACAACCTCACCCATGGTGTGCTGCGCAGTGGTCATCGGGATCCCCAGGGTCGGATGCGACAATTTTTATAGCACGCCCGACAGCCGATAACCGGGAAATCCCGGCGCGTGCCCCGCTAGTCGGCCGCTGCGAGACGACGATCGCGCACCGAGGCGGCAAGCTGGTCGAGACAGGCCACGGTGTCCTCCCAGCCGATGCAGCCGTCGGTGATGCTCTGGCCGTAGGCGAGCGCACGTCCGGGAACCAGGTCCTGGCGACCGGCGACGAGGTGGCTCTCGACCATCACGCCGAAGATCCGGAGATCGCCCGCGGCTACCTGCTCGCCGACGTTGCGCAGCACCGGAACCTGATTCTCGGGCTTCTTCTGGCTGTTGCCGTGGCTGGCGTCGATCATCAGGCGGCAGGCGAGCGCCGCCGTGGCCGCCTCGCGGCACGCCGCGTCGACCGCGTCACGGTCGAAGTTCGGCGCCTTGCCACCGCGCAGGATCACGTGGCAGTCCTCGTTGCCGTTGGTGGACACGATCGCCGAATGGCCTCCCTTCGTGACCGACAGGAAGTGATGCGGCTGCGAGGCGGCCTTGATCGCATCGAAGGCGATCCTCAGGCTGCCGTCGGTGCCGTTCTTGAAGCCCACCGGGCAGCTCAGGCCGCTGGCAAGCTCGCGGTGCACCTGCGATTCGGTGGTACGCGCGCCGATCGCGCCCCATGCGATCAGGTCGGCGATGTACTGCGGCGTGATCATGTCGAGAAACTCGCTACCCGCTGGCAGGCCGAGCTCGTTGATGTCGAGCAGCAGGTTGCGGGCGAGCCGCAGGCCCTTGTTGATCTGGAAGCTGTTGTCGAGGTCGGGATCGTTGATCAGCCCCTTCCAGCCCACCGTGGTGCGCGGCTTTTCGAAGTAGACCCGCATCACGATCTCGAGGTCTTCGGCCAGACGCGCCCGCTCGGCGACCAGCCGGCGCGCATAGGCCATCGCCGCGGCGGGATCGTGGATCGAGCAGGGGCCTACCACCACCAGCAGGCGGTCATCCATCCCGTGGAGGATGCGGTGAATCGCCTGCCGGGCATCGTAGGTGACCCGTGCGGCACGATCGCTGCAGGGCAGCTCGCGCAGCAGATGGGACGGCGGGGCGAGTTCCTTGATCTCGCGGATTCGGACGTCATCGGTGGTGGGCATCGGAAGATCCTGCGCGTTCGGGAGGCACGAAACAAAACCGCCGGCTGGGGCCGGCGGTTCGGGGGGAGCGGGAGCCTGGGCTAGCTGCGCAGGAGCTCCGGACCTCGACCGCCGACGGCGGGAAGACCGTAACCGAACGCAAAGGCATAGACGATCAGGCGCATGGCGCGCAAGTGTATTCGCGCCATGCGCGGGTCGCAAGTCGGGCGCCGCCCGGACCAGGACCGGACCTCGGCCGCCACGGCACCCGCGCGGACCCGCACCGGCGCTAGGCCGTACCGCCGACGGTCAGGCCCTCGATTCGCAGCGTGGGCTGGCCGACACCCACCGGCACGCTCTGCCCCTCCTTGCCGCAGGTACCCACGCCGCTGTCCAGGCGCATGTCGTTGCCGATCAGCGTGACCCGGGTGAGGGCGTCGGGGCCATTGCCGATCAGGGTGGCGCCCTTGACTGGATGGATCAGGCGCCCCTTCTCGACCCACCAGGCCTCCGAGGCGGAGAACACGAACTTGCCGCTGGTGATATCGACCTGGCCGCCACCGAAGTTGGCCGCGTAGATGCCACGGTCGATCGAGGCGATGACCTCGGCCGGGTCGCGATCCCCGGCGAGCATGCAGGTGTTGGTCATCCGCGGCATCGGCAGGTGCGCGAAGGATTCGCGACGGCCGTTGCCAGTGACCCGAACCTTCATCAGGCGCGCGTTGAGGGTGTCCTGCAGGTAGGCCTTGAGGATGCCGTCCTCGATCAGCACGTTGCGCTGCGTGGGGTTGCCTTCGTCGTCGATGTTCAGCGAGCCGCGACGGTCGGCGATGGTGCCATCGTCGATCACGGTGACGCCGGGCGCCGCCACGCGCTGGCCGAGCCGTCCGGCGAAGGCCGACGACCCCTTCCGGTTGAAGTCGCCCTCCAGCCCGTGACCGATCGCCTCGTGCAGCAGCACGCCGGGCCACCCGGAACCGAGCACCACCGGCATCACGCCACCGGGCGCGGGGCGGGCTTCGAGGTTGAGCAGTGCCGCATCGACCGCCTCGCGCACGTAGCGCTCGACGACCGCGTCGTCGAAGCAGGCAAGACCGCTGCGGCCGCCACCACCGCTGCTGCCCTGCTCGCGACGCCCCCCGCTTTCGGCGATCACGCTGACCGACAGGCGAACGAGCGGGCGCACGTCGGCCGCCAGCAGCCCGTCGGAGCGCACGACCAGCACGGTATCGTGCTCGGCCCAGAGGCTCGCCATCACCTGCACGATGCGCGGATCACGGGCTCGCGCCAGGCGCTCGACCCGCTCGAGCAGCGCGACCTTGGCGGTGGCATCGAGACCCGCGATCGGATCGCTCACCGGGTAGAGGGAGCGACCGCTGCCGGGCCGCAGGCTGCCGGCGACCTTGACCCGACCCGCACCGCGCCGCGCGATGCTGCGGGTGGCGCGCGCCGCCGACGACAGCGCACCGGCACTGATCTCGTCGGAATAGGCGAAGGCGGTCTTCTCGCCGGAGACGGCACGCACGCCGACCCCCTGCTCGATCGCGAAGCTGCCCGACTTGACGATGCCCTCCTCGAGGCTCCAGCCCTCGCTGCGGGTGTACTGGAAATAGAGGTCGGCATAGTCGACGCGATGCTCGAAGACCTCGGCCAGCGCGCGCGCGAGATCCTGCTCGTCGAGTCCCGAGGGCTCGAGAAGGCGGCGGCGTGCGATCGCGAGGCGGTCGATGCCCTGGTCGGCGGGATGCATGGCGGCTCCTGGGTGTTCTTGGGTCACATGATGCGATGGGCGAGCGCGGGCAGGCTTGCGCGCACCTCGACGATGCGCTGACGGCTCAGCGTGCCGAGCACGATGCCCTCACCCTCCGGCAGGACCTCGACGATATCGCCCCACGGGTCGATGAGCATCGAGTGCCCCCAGGTGCGTCGTCCGTTCTCGTGCAGGCCGCCCTGGGCCGGCGCGAGAACATAGCACTGATTCTCGATGGCTCGCGCGCGCAGCAGCACCTCCCAGTGAGCCTGGCCAGTGGTGTGCGTGAAGGCCGATGGCACCACGATCAGATCGCAGGGGGCAAGGGCCCGGTAGAGCTCGGGGAAACGCAGGTCGTAGCAGACCGACAACCCGATGCGCCAGCCCGCGATGTCGACCACCACCGGGGTTCGGCCGGCCTCGATGGTGGCCGACTCGTCGAAGCGCTCGGCGCCGCGCTGAAAACCGAACAGGTGGATCTTGTCGTAGCGCGCCACCGGCTGCCCGTCCGGGTCGAAGACGAGGCAGGTGTTGCGCACGCGCGAGGGTCGGGAAGCCACCAGCGGCAGGGTGCCGCCGATCAGCCAGATGCCGTGGATGCGGGCCTGGTCGGCCAGAAAGGCCTGCAGCGGGCCTTCGCCTTCGGCCTCGCGCAGCCCGACCTTGTCGGTATCGCGCCGGCCAAGCAGGCAGAAATACTCGGGCAAGGCCACCACCCGGGCGCCGCCGGCCACCGCGCGGGCGATGCCCGCGGCGGCGGCGGCCTGGTTGGCGGCCGGGCTGGTCGCCGACACCATCTGGACAGCGGCAACGGCCAGCGTGGGCGAGCTCGCGCCCGCCGGGTCGTTCGGTGCGGGCGCAGGGCTCGGGGAAGCGGCAGACATGGGCATCGGACTCCGGAGAGGCTGGATCGCGGGGAAGCTTGCGCAGCCGGACGAGGCTGGGCAAAGCCGCTCGAGACGGGATCCTAGCGGATCGGCTCGCCGGGCTGCGCCCCGGCCGCCGGTGGGGCTTCGCGGGCAAGCTCCTCGACCCGCGGATCGGCCCACGAGCCGCTCACCTGATAGCGGTAGGCGAAGAGCTCCTGCAGCGGCCGGCGCAGCAGCGACTGCACGAGAAAGCTGCCGAGGCCGATCGCGGGATTGGCCATCGCCGCGTAGGCGAGCGAGGCCATGCCTGCATTGAGCTCGGGGCGTACGGTGACCCGCAGCGACTGGGTCTCGCGCTCGAGATCGGCCTCGCCACGGATCTCGACCTGCGCCTGCAGTCCGCGCATCTCGACACGCTCGGTGCGGGCCACGCCGGCCTCGACAGCCACCTCGCCGCTGATCTCGTCGAAGGCGAAGCCTTCGGCGAAGACATCGCGAAAGTCGAGCGCGAGACGGCGCGGCAGCGACTGCAGGTTAAGCACGCCGATCAGCTTGGCGATGCCGGGGTCGGTCTTCAGGAACTGCCCCTTGCCGATGCTCAGACGCATCGCGCCCGCGAGGCTCGCATAGTCGATCGCCAGCGGCGAGCCCTCCCAGCCGAGGCTGCCACCCAGCCGGCCCGCGCCACCGCGCACCGCGTCGGGAATCCCGACCACCGCGAGCAGCCCGCCGGCGTCGGCCACCTCGAGATCGAAATCGAGCCGCGTGGCGCGGGCCGAACCGGGGCGCGCCGGCGCCCAGTCGCCCGAGGCACGAAGCGTGGCCGACGGATGCTTCAGTTCGAGCGAATCGAGCCGCCACACCGGCGCGGCGACACTGCCTTCGTGGGTGGCCTTCAGCGACAGCGTGCCGACCGGTCGATCACCGAGAATGAATTCCTCGGCCACCACGTCGAGTGCCGGCAGCGCCTCGGGCGAGGCATCGAGCAGCGCCTCGTACTCATCGGCTCGCGCCGGCGGGATCTCGAGCCGGTTGAAGCGCGCCGCCAGCGTGCCGATCGGCTGGCCGGGCGCGGCATCGCGCCAGCTGAAGAAGCCGTCGACCTCGCGCGACACCACGTTGGCGCGCCAGAAGCCTTCCTCGCGCGTGGCGCCGATCACGACGGCGTTGAACTGCTTGCCGCCGACCAGCAGGCGATCGGCCACCGCGGCGATGCGCGAGGGCAGCAGCGAGAAGCCGGGTGCGAACTCGTCGGCCGCGCGCTCGCCAGCATCGCGCAGTTCGCCGTCAGCCAGCAGGGGCCGCCAGGCGTCGAGGTCGATCGCCGGCGCCCGTAGCAGCAGAGCCAGCCCAGTCTCGGGCAGGACCGGCTCGCCATCGATCGCGAAGGCACCGCGGTGGATGCGCAGGCGGCCGTCACGCGGATCGCGCTCGCGCGCAAGGGCAACATGCATCGACCCGCCGAGATCCACCCGGATGTCGTCGCCCGGCGACGGTGAACGGGCATCGGCCGAGGGCCGCGCCACGACCCGCACGCGCAACGGCAGCGCCGCCGGTGCCGCCTTGTCGAAGGGCGGCGGCATCGCCACGCCGAGCCCGACCAGCGAGCTGTCGAGGCTCAGCGAGACCGCGTGCCCGGCGAGATCGAGTTCGGCCTGGTAGTCGGCCTCGCCCGCGAGCCGCCGGGTCAGCGGGTTGTCGACGAGCGCCCGCATGGCCTCGGCACCGGCACGCCCCCGGGCGCGCAGCCGCAGGCGGCCGGGTTCGGGCGTCTCGCCCTCGACCTCGAGCGGACCGTCGAGGAAGCGCGCCGACAGCCCGCGCAGCACGAGCGCGCGCTCGCTGAATTCGAGGGTGCCGGCAAGCTCGTGAAAAGGCGGCAGCGCACCGTCGAGATGCAGGGTGTTGGCCGCGAGCACCACCGCGCCATCGACCCGGGCAACGCCAGGGTCGCCGAGCGGCAATTCGAGGCGCAGCTGCAGCCGAGCATCGCCATCGAGCCTCGCCTCGCGGGCGAAGTCATCGATGCGCGTCGCCAGCGGGCTCTGATCGACGAAGCGCAGCATCTGCTGGGCCGCGCCCTCGCCGCTGCCCTCGACGCGCAGCACCCACTCGTCGTAGTCGCGGATGGCGGCGACCGTCGGCCCGAGCGCCACACCGAGCGTACGGCCGGATCGCATCGCGACCTGCATGCCGTTGCGCTCGAAGCGCAACCGCCCGTGAACCTCGTCGATCCGCGGCCAACCCTCGGCATAGGCAAGCACGCCATCGCTCAGCCGGGCGTCGACATAGAACTCGCCCTCGGCGGGTTGGCGGAAGGGGAAGTCGGCGAGATCGCCGCGCAGCACGAAGCGGGTGTCATCGGCGCGGCCGGCCACCACCGCCTGCCGGACCCAGTCGCGCACCTCGGCACCGATCGGCTCGGGCAGGTAGCGCCACACGCGGCTGGCCTCGCCACGCTCGAGGCGGCCGGCGATGTCGATGAGGCCGGAGCCGCGCCCGCCGCTGCGCCAGCGCCCGCTGAGCGAGCCGGCAGCATCGGCATTGGCAAAGCGCGCCGCGGCAAGCTCGAGCAGCAGGCCCGCGGCCGGTGTCTCGCCCGCCGGGGCGACACGAAGCTCCGCGTCGAACTCGTCGAAGGCGATCGCCGGCTCGGCGAAGATGCCGGGAAACCCGAGTACCGCACCGCGGGATGCGAGCCGCAGCGCGAGCCCCGCGCCGTCGAGCTGCACCCGCCCGCTGAGACCTTCGAACCAGGGCACCCCGGGAGCCGCAGCGGCGGCATGGGTCACGCCGACGGCGGGCGGACCGCCGGCCGCGGACAGACGCAGCGAGAGGTCCCGGACCTCGCCATGGGCGTCGATCGCGCCGCCGAACCAGCCATCCACCACCCCCTGCGGCGCCTCCTGGCGCTCCCATCGCACGTTCAGGGCCTCGACCCGTCCCGCCATGGTCACCTGCGCGAGCGCGCTGCCGACCGCGGTGGGCAGCGGCAGCCGTCGCGCAAGACCCAGCGCGGCGGCCGCATCGAAAGCCTGCCAGGACGCATCGAGTCGCTGCGGCCGGCCCTGCTCATCGAAGGCCATGCGCAGCGGACCTGCGGCACGCAGCTCGAGGCCCTGGGGCGCGCGCAGCCGGGCCGCGTCGAGCAGCAGGCTGCGGCGGCCGGCGCGCTCGGTGACGCGCCCCTCGAGATCGAGATCGAGCTGCCGCGGGGCATCGGGCCTCGATGGTCCCCAGCCGAGGCCGGCGGCTGCCAGGCGGAAGTCGAGTTCGCGCTCGCCGCCAGCCTCGAAGCGCAGCCACGCCTTCAGATCGAGGCGACCGGCGTGCGGTCGGGCGTCTGCCGGCTGCCCGAGGGTCTGCGCGAGCGACGCGATGCGGGCCTGCGTCAGGCCGAGGTAGGCCTCGCCGGTCCAGCTGCGCCAGTCATCGGCGCGGGTACGCGAAGCCCGATAGAAGTCTCCGATCAGCTGCAACCCCTCCCAGGCACCGCCCACGGCCGGCACCTGCAGCTCGACCCGGTGCTGACGCCCGACGCTGCCGAAGCTCGCCTCGATCGGTCCGACGCTGCGATGCTGGGCATCGACCCGATCGACCCAGTCGATCCGCGCCGCGTGCACCCGCAGCCGGCGCTGTCCGAACAGGCGCTCGAGGAAGCGACCGTCGTCGGGTTGCCCGAGGTCGAGGTCGATCCCGGCCACGCGCAGCTGGCGCGGCCCGATGCGCTCGACGCGGAGCCGGGGTTCGTGGAGCTCGAGCAGCTCGAGACGCGGCTCGAGGGTCCATAGCATGCTCGCCGCCAGCCGCAACCGCAGGCGCGGCACCGCGAGCACCGGCTCCCCGGCCTCGCGCAGCTCGAGCCCCTCGACCACGAGATCCGGCAGCCAGCTGTCGGTGCCGGGAAGCAGCCGCGCCATGCGCAGATCGACCCCCAGACGCTCGCTCAGGCTGCGCGCGATCGGTTCGCGCCATTGATCGATGCGGGGCCAGACCCAGGCGCGCAGACCGAGCACCGCGAGCGCGAGCACCAGCAGGGCGACCGCGGCGACCCACCCGAGGCCGGCGCTCAGACGTGCATCGATGCGGCGCCAGCGCTGACGACGGGTTGGGGGCAACGCGGGCACGATGGGAGGCGGATGGCGGATGGGCAGGCCGCCGACGCGGCCGGCCATGCCGGACATGCGCCCG
>Ga0315901_10009091_pt1 | contig 11467 bp, 15 predicted proteins | sample LakEriMetagenome_10_FD_203761 | JGI IMG/M metagenome (GOLD analysis project Ga0315901, IMG submission 203761) | Freshwater fungal communities from buoy surface, Lake Erie, Ohio, United States - Buoy 2 MA116 | ecosystem: Environmental > Aquatic > Freshwater > Lake | place: USA: Lake Erie, Ohio...
CTTTCCCAACTTAAACCGTATGTCGCCTTTTGAGTCCCCCAGGTAAACATCGTTAAAGCCTTTTTGTTTGATCGGCTGGCTGTCTTGGTATTCGTGATACTCATTTTTTGCCACAAGCACCCAAAAAACCAGAAACATCCCTAGCGGCAATATCAAAACCCATTTAAAGACCTTCGCAAAACCACTGCTTCCCCAGCGAGCCCAGCGAAAAAAATAAAACGCGATCAAACCAACAGCGGTTGAAATCCAAATGAGCGTGGAGATTTCGATCATGGGTTTTGAATAGAAAATATTTTTTGGGACAGACTATAATCACACTAAATTTAAGACATATACTCTACCAAACAGTAGTGTGTCGTGTCCAAAATGTACGCGTTGGTGTGCTCCCTGGCTTCGGACCATCTTGGCCTAAAAAACTATGACCCGTGATTATCTCTGGATCAGGTTTCGTAAAAGCGTCGCAGAAATCGAAGCGAACTCGGGGTATGCAGTTTTGAGTCCTTTGTCGCGGCGCGTGCTGGAATGGGTTGCGGTCAGGGCGCAAAGCGACCCTCAAATTTTTGTCCAGACCGTGATTGAGCATTGCCCGGCAGGCGCGATGGCCACGCTGCATAAATGCTTGGCTGAGCTTGAAGAAAAAGAGTTTTTAGTTTTCACGGTCGATACCCAGGACCGGCGGCGAAGACGTCTCACGCTCTCGCCAAGGGCGCGAAAAATGTTTGACCGGCTTGAGTCCGAAGCGATCAAGCTGGCTGCTCGCCTTCGCTAAACCGCGAAAAGGGACTTATTACGTAGCGTGACTTGTGCGAAATAGCACCACCCTCAACGCCTCCGTCGAGGGTGGTGCTACGGTTTTTTAACGGCAAAAGTCAACGACTTCTTTCGGCGTCAAGTCGTACTGAAACCCCGCCACAGGAAAGCGTGTAAACGGGTCGATCACCATAAATCCACCTTGGTTTTCGTAAGTGCCGGCCCTGCGGCGGGATTTAATGGCTACAAAGCCCGCGCGGCGGGCGGCGCGCCTTGCGGCGCTTTCAGATGTTGCGGTACGCATGTCTAACTCCTTTAAGCAAGCGCAGTTCGGCTCCCCAAAAGCGGGGGCAAAGTTGCGCAATAAGTAAATGAGCTGGGCAAAATTTCTGCCCGGCCTCCAAGTCGACCGAGGGCGTTAAACGCCGGGCCGTGGAGCCATGCCGTACCAAACCGTGCCGTGAGAAAGTTTTCGCTGCCTAAAACCCCGAGGGGAAAAACTTCATTGCAGTCTAATCCCTCGTTTTGTCAGAGGTCAAGATCTTAGATGTATGAGATCGACCACAGGGCTTAGGGTTCAGCACAACCGTTAATTGGCCGAAAAAGGGCTGTTGGACGTTAGGTCTACTCGTCTGCATCTGGGAAAGCATCCGTTGAATACGACTTAAAAAATTTAGGTCGAGTTAAACGCGTTTTTAGGGGCCGAACTCGACCTATCAACTTAGGCCTGGGATCAGAAGTGGGCCCTGCGGCGGGGAGAAGTCCTTATGCATTGTAATTAAGTTTGCTACCTGGAGGAGGGGTAAACTACCAGTTCGATTACGCGTATCGGCAAACAAGGATCGGAACGAGGAGTGGTTATATGAATCGCAAGGCTTTTTTGGTGATTGCCATAGGAATGTCGATAAGCATGCAGGGATACGCTCAGTCTGCGATCGGACCAGAAGAGGAAGCTGTCGGTCGTATGCAGCGTAATTTCGGCCGAATCTATGGGATTTCCGCGCTTAACGACTTGATTGTGCCTAAGTGTTTTTCCAGCCAAGAGCATGGGCCTTTTTTCCGTTCGTTTTCAAGGCAATTTATGATGGAAATGATACCTTTGATAGAGGGTTTTAAGCAGATAAATTCGGCAGTAATAAAAAATAAGTACGGTGAAGGTTTTGAGAAAAACTTAGCAAAAGTTTTGGAAGACGGTTCAGCAGAGATTCGCGCGCAGATATCAGGGAAGTTTTCTTCCATACAAAATACGACTCAGCTTGAAATGATTTGTGGGTCTTATAAGGCTCAAATCAAAAACGGGTTGTTTAGCGTTCAACCCTTCGCTGAGCTCTATTTAAAAGACCTGAAGAATGTAAGCCCTGATGACTACGATATGACGGTACAAATTTCTGCCACGATGAAAAATGCGGAAGCCGGTCTGCGTAAACTCGCAACAAATTAAATCAAAAAGGGTTGGGAAATGAAGACTCCGGTTTTTAACCTAAACGGTGAAAATGCTTCAAGAGAGATCTTGGTACTCGGGGCGCAAGAATACCTACCACAGCACCTACTTAATCAAATAGGAGTTTCTCACAACGAAGTTAGACGCATTCTCAAAGAATCGTTGCTCATCGCCTTTTTAGCAGCGCCTCTTCTTAGCGCGCTTTGCGCATTTATAGCACCGTTTGCTGTACAGACAGTCGTGGAACTCGCAGCACCCGTGTTTCTGCATGACTTGCTTCTTGTCATAGATTCTGCAAATTTCGGTCGGGCGTTTGGCTTAACGATGTTCCCGATTACCTTTTTGATAGTCTTGTGGGGTTCTGCTCAGCGCTCCGCCAGCCAGAGACTTAAACGTGAAAACGACGCATTAATTTTAGAATTAGCGTTTCAAAAAGGGCACGATCAGTCTTTGATACGAGATTCAAGTGGCGGCTTTAAGACCCTGATATAGCGTTGATAAACGTCTTCCTCGGCCAAGCAGCTATTTAGGGAAGTTTGCGCTCTTGGACGCGAGGTTTGGGGGACAGGTGATTTTCATTGACTTCATGTTCAAGCCCTTGGTTGTAAATGAAGTCGTCCCAATTCATCCGTTCGCCGATCCCCTTGAATCTCAGATCTAATCGGTTAATTAAATGATCTACGCGCTCCTGCAGCCATCTCAGACGGTTTAAATCCCCACCAAAACCATTAAGCCCACCGTAATGCTGATTATCGTTCTCGTCATACCGGCCATCAACAAACTCCACAATACGGTCGAGCTGTGACTCGAGCTTGTCAATTCTTTGCTCAATGGCCTCAATTTTTTTTTCAAAAGAGTTCATTTGTACCCTTCAAGTGAACTAAATCTGGCTGGGAAAACTGATCTCAAACGAAGGTGATTGGGGGTCGTTATTATCTATAGATGATAGGGCAATAGTTCACGGCCGGTTAAAAGGCGGTGTGCGCCCGATTTATGTCGTTGGTCGCCGCTTTTTGCGGGGTCCGTAAGGTTGCTCACGGGTGCAAAAATTTCGCTGGATAGGGGGCGGCGGAACGGTCTAAAATCGGGGTTCGATTACGCAGTTGGGAATCGAACTCAGGAAAGTCAAAGTTGGACCCGGGCGACAAAAACCCCGGAAGGCGCTTGTGGCCTAGATTTTCGAAATCGGCTCCGGGCACCACGGCTTTTAACGGATTTTTACGCTAAAAATAAATTCGTTAAAAATCAAAGACTTAACTTCCACAGTTCACTCCCAAAACGCATAGTCGAAGACGTTTTTTACGACAAAAACGACGTGCCGGGCGATATTTGGCCGACAAGAATTTGCTTCTTGCGGCCGACAACGGGCGACAGATTTAGCCCCCTTTTTTCCTGCGCGCGTCGTGCAACCAAGGAGCATGGACATGGCGTATTGCAAGCAAATCGGAACTCGGTATCAGTTTCAAATTAAGGTGAACAACATCCGCGAATGCCGGACCTTCGCCAACAAAAAAGACGGCCAAATATGGGCTGCGCGGCGAGAATCGGAATTACTGGCCAAAGATTCCAGCGGCGTTGTCTGCCGTTTTACTCTGGCCGATGCGATCGACAAATACATCAAAGAGATCTGCGTAAAACACAAAGGCTGGCGAATGGAGATGGCAAGACTTCGGGCCTTTGTGCGCGAAAAAATGCTGCCAATGGACATCCCTTTGACCGAAATCGGCCGACAAGACATACGTAATTTCAGGGATGTTCGATTCCGACAGGTCTCGGCAGGCACCGTCCAGCGAGAGATGAACCTGCTTTCGGTGGTCTTTGAGGCGGCCAAGACGGAGTGGGAGTGGATTCAGACCAACCCAGTGCGGGAAGTCAAAAAGCCGCCAAGCCCCCAGCACCGGTCCTCGGTCTGGACGTACGGCCCACTCAAACGGCTTTTGCGTGAGCTGGGCTACTCGCCGGGGGAAGTCAGCATTGAGTCCACCAACCAAACCGTGGCGCTGGCCTTTTTGCTGGCGCTGCGCACCGGGATGCGGGCGGGCGAGCTCTGTAAGCTCACGTGGGCTGACGTGGAGCCGTTTTACGTTACGTTGAAAAACACCAAAAACGGCAGCGATCGTTTTGTGCCGCTGACTTCGCGGGCCCGCCGTCTGATGGAAAAGGCCCGGGCCCGCCACCCCAGCTCCGTTTTGGATTTAAAACCCGGCTCCTTGGACGCTTTATTCCGTAAGGCGAAATGTAATGCGGGCTTAAAAGACGCCAACCTAACGTTTCACGACAGCCGCCACACGGCCGCCACCTGGTTGGCCAAAGATTTGGCCATGGTGGATTTATGCAAGATGTTTGGGTGGCGCAACCCGACCTACGCTTTGGTGTATTACAACCCGAACCCGGAGGATATGGCCAAGCACCTGGATTCGCGTCGGCAGCTGGGGGCACGGCGATCGAACCTCGATCAGCGCTTTAGTTCCGATCGCGGGTCGTTTCCCAGTCAATGATTTCGGCTAGGAGCCACTTGGCGTCCTTACCGGGGCGGGGGAATCGTTTCTCCGCCATCATTTTGTTGAGGGTGTAATTCGTTACATCGAGCCGTTTACGCACCTCGGTTCTCGTTAAACGGGTCCCGAGGTTTTTTGTTACCTCAACAGTGCTCTCCGTTAAGACATCTACGGTTTGATGAAGAGTTTGTACTTCGTGAATCAGAATCTCAATTCGATCACATAACAAACTCAATGCTGAGGGCTGCAAGCCTTGGTTTGGTTTCATGACGTTTCCTTGTAGCGATCGTCGAGGTCCGTTCGGTGTTCAAGTCCAAGCAAAAACATCGTGCAGGCCATCGCATGTGCTGCATGTGAGAGGTTGGTTTCAGCATCGCGATCCTCGCCTCGGAGGTAAGCGAAAAGATGTCGCAAGGCTGCGGCGATCAGTCGCGTCTTGGAAAGACCGCGTCTCCAGTTGTGATCCGTATACTTGGTTGCGCCGTAGGTCAGCACCAGTGCGAGTTGTTCGATTGCATGAGCATCGAGCAGTTCCATACGCGGTTTGTCTTGATCGAACTTAATCCCGTCTGTTTGCATCACCCGATTTCCTTTTGGTAGTAGCGGGCCTCGAATCCATCGGCCTTAAGCGGTAGATTGGGTGCCCAGTCGATGGGTGCACCCATTAACTGTTCAGCCAACTCGCGCGTCAGATCACTGTCGACCGGAACTTCCAGAATCACCTCATCGTGGATGGTGGTGAGGATGCGGTAACCCGCTGCATGTAAGCGAAATATCGCTTCGCGTAGACAATCACGTGCTAGTGCCTGTGTAATGTTTTCCACTATGCGGCCGGACCACGTGGGTGATCGACGCCACTGGCGTGTCTTTTGATCAATCCCCTCGTAGGTGAGTGAACCGGCCTGCGCCAACACAAACTGCTGACCGTCGCTATCGGTGTGAACAAGATCTTCCTGCTCAATGCGCGGTTTGACATACGAGAGTCGCCTGATGCTGGGCAGGCCAATAAACAGAAATCCTTTTTCGTAGGAAAAAACAATCTCGGAGAGCCCGTGCGCGATCGGCACGTTCACTTGTGTTTTATCTTGTACAGCCAGAGTGGCCGCCCGTTCACAACTGCGCCAGAAGTTCACAATCTCAGGATTGGCCGCACGCCAGGCGTCTTTGATCGCTTCCAACTCATCTTCTTGCAGCCCCATCTCCAGTGCGCCCATGGCGCGTAAAGCCCCCACTGACCCGCCGTAACCCAAAGCGAGTTCAGCGATTTTCCCCTTGGTGCGATACGGAGAGGCTCGGTTCACGCTGCCAGGCGGTAGTCCAAACATACGCTCTGCGGCGGTCTCGTAGATGCGTCCGTGCGTGGTAAAAACTTTTAAACGCCAGTCGCAGTCAGAAAGCCAAGCTAAGGCCCGGGCTTCGATGGCATTGAAATCGATGATCAGAAACTTATGATTCTGCCGTGGAATAAACGCCGTACGTATCAGCTGCGAAAGAGTATCGGGAGTATTACCAAACACCAACTCTAAGATTTCAAACTCACGATCACGCACCAGTTGACGCGCAAGGTCGATGTCGGGCAGTTCGTTTTTAGGTAGGTTCTGCACTTGCACGTGCCGTCCGGCCCATCTGCCGGTTTTTGATGCACCATAAAATTGAGTCAATCCTCGCGCACAGTCATCCATGCACATGACACGATGCATAGCGTGGTACTTCGAGACGGAAGTTTTGGCGAGTGTTTGCCGCAGTTCAAGCACACGCTGCACCGTGGTACTAGAGGTGTGCTTCATGATTTTGGGGACTGATTTCTTAGTGAGGTCAGAAATCTCGGTCTCAGGATCTTCTTCCTGAAGCCAGGCGAGTAATTGGTTCCGGCTGTTGGGGTTGGCCAATCCCGTGATCGCGACGGCCTCTTGGAGCGAGCGTTGGCGAACAATATCGTCACAAGCAATCGCGGCTTCGACTAATGTGCGGTCAAGACGGATACCATGGTTATTGATTAATTGATCGATGGTCCAGAGTTCCTGCTCAAGAGGTGGCAGCGGAAACATACTGATTTTTTTGCTGATCGCACGCTCTGCCTCGATGTCTTGGGCGCAGTACTCAGTGAAGGTTTTCCAGTCATCTGGAAAGTGATGAGGTAGATTGCGAGTGCGGCCTCCGTTACTTTTGGTGGGGTTGCAAGGGATACAGAACTTTCGAATTAGAAACGTGCCGGAGGCATGTTTTTGTTTGGTGGTGTCGATCCCGGCGATACGGCCCACGTCTCTTAGGTTGTTAGGCATGCCGAGGTAAAGTGCGTGCACGCTGGTGCATCGCCACTGACTTGGATCAAGGGGCTTGCCAAAATGTCGGGCAAGGCAGACCAATTCAAAGGCGCTGTTAAATGCATGCTTTTCGTAATTAGGACTAAACAGGGCTTTTTCAATGTGAGGTGGAAGTGATTCACCCTGTGCGAGATCAATGATCATGGGTAACCCATCATCAATGGCCACGCCAATTAAGAGGACTTCAAACTGCGGACTTTCTGCGTATCGGTGCACGCCACATTTGCGAAGGTCAATATCGCTAAAAGTTTCAATGTCCACGTGAAGGATCTGCATAAAAATCAGTCAAGAAAAGAAAAGTCTTCAGCAACCCAAACAATTTGCGAACGTCCTGATGTACCCAGGCGACGTCTCGCAGTGGCACAAACTAAACCTTTGCGTTGCAATGGAGCGAGCCTCGGAGATACGGTGACGCGGGGCAATCCGAGGCTGGCGCCAATCTCCTCGGATGTCCCACCATCAAGTCCCTGTGCCATCAGCCAGTCGTAGACCAAGCCCTCCAGATGAGCCGTGCACAGGCTGTCTGATGCTGCTCTGGAGGTGCTTGGATCAGTCTTTCGATACATGATTTAAGCCGCAAGAAAATCAGGCTCTTCTGCAGTGAAATCATCTTCAGGACGGCTCTGGCGGCTGCGCAACGGGTCTCCGGGCTTAACCTTTTGGATATTGACCAAGCCAATGCCAACACCGCCGGTCCCTGTGGTGTAGCCGTAGGCGTTTACTGACACGCGCCCCCAGTCTCCGCTAATGAAATCGCTCGGATTAGTGATGGCCTTAAACGAATTGTCGACCACGCTGGGTTTGCCCCACTCGGAGTTAACTTTTGCCGTCAACAGATAGCAGCCTTTTGCTTCAGGACCAAAAGGTGTGCCGTCTTGCTTGGTGTCCTTGTCGCCATCACGCAAAGGGTTCCATGCGTTGGGCGGTACTGGCTTACCTTTGGATTTAAAGGTTTTATCGTGTGCCGCTGCGATCGCCTTTTTGATGGCCGCAACATCTTCAACATTGTCCTTCGGAATAAAAATCTGAACCGTGTACTCCGTTTTGCCGTTGTTGGTGTTTATCCTTGGGGTGATGACATGCAGATGGTTAAACCGAACCAGACGATTCGGTGCATTGCCAAGAATTGCTTTGGTGATAAAGTTTTGGTCGTTCATTTCAATTACCTCGTTTTTCAAAATTTAAGAAAAATCCGCAGCCAACTGCGCAGCGGGTGTAAACGCTGGCCGGGGATCGCTCTCCGACACAAGCGTTGGTTTGCCGGTTGCTTTTTCGATAAACGAACTAAGCAACTCAGCAAAACGCTTTTTGCCCAATGATTTTTCAAGGGCTGTTAATCCAAGCAGTGACTTCTCCATGAACTGATCTTCAGAAAGTCCTGCATCTATGAGTGTTTTGACGATGGCGTCCGGGTCTGTGTACTTGCGAATGCTTCGACCCAACACCAACTTGTGTCCAGGGATCACCTCACCCTCAAGCGCAGACGCCTCCAGCTGAGCGGTGATCTCGTGAATCCATTTCACGACGAGCGGTCCAAGTTGCAGTACAGCCAACTTGTCCTCGGAGGATAAAAATTCGGGTGGTTTTAAAGAAAAGTCTGCCCGCATAACTGCTAGTGCAGTTTGCTTACGCGCTTCACAGGTGAACCTGGCTCGGCAAAAGTAATCGGTGCAATGTTCTCCGGGATTAAATTCACCTTTGCCATTCCACGCCAATTGCGCGCTCGGCTTGGCAACGGTTTCACCCCAGTGGATCAGTTCATCTGCGCCTACTATTTCTTGCGAAAAGTTCCCGATACGCGGCTGCACGATGTGAATATGCACCTCGCGAATATCAAATAAAAATCCGTAGGCTTTGAGCAAGCCCGATGCATAGAGTCGGCCTTGCGAGTTGTTTTTTGCCGAAACACGAATGCCCTGACCGTGTTTGTAGTCGGCCACAATCAGGCGTCGGTTGTAAATAATCGAAAGGTCCACGGTGCCGAAACCCTCCGGCACGATGTGACCGAGATCAGTGCGCTCTTCAATGAGCACCAAAGCGTTCGCGTCAGTCTTGCGAGCAGCCTCAATTAATCCGATCAAAAACTGCTCTGCCTCAGCGACCACTTCACGCAGCTCTGGCGTGTCAAAGGGCGCTAATTCAGGGGGCATCTTCTTTACCGGCTGTCCTAGGTAGGCGCGCAGACGTTGTTCAAGCAACACGAAGTGCGCGCAGGTCCCCTGCAGCGAATAAACGGATGACGTATTCGGGAAGAGGATCTCTGCGTGAGCACTCCGTGGGCAAGCAATCCATTTGCCACTGCTCGATGCGGACAACAGAGCGTGCTGCGGTTTCACAGCGCCTCGGCCTCTGCCAGCAGGTCGCCATAGGACTCGGCGGGCACGTCAGTCAGTTTTTGACCACCATACTTGTTGACCAGGGCTTTGACGGCATCGGTCTTCCCGGCCTTGCTGATCTCGGCGAGCCGGGCACGGAGATCCATCAGGGTGACCTCGGCCCCGGCGGGGATGGGGTCTGGCTGCGCCTCAGCGGCTGCCGCCGGTGCGGACTCGGTTTTGGGGGTGCGGCTCTTTTTGGGGGCTGGGGCGGCTTGGGGAGCCGAGGAGGGATGCGGGGCTTGGGTCACGCCCTCCTCAAGGAAGGCGGCCAGGTGAGGCAGGAGGGCCGGGATGGCGTCTAGGTGGGCTTGGCTGCGGGGTTTGATCGTGATTTCAAGCATTTTCAGGGTTCCTTATGGGTAATGAGTTACTGGTTGATCATTTACTTCTCGTTAGGCGCTAACTGTTAGTAGACCTGCTAACGCAAATGATTCTAACTAGAAATTTTTCGCCGCACAAGCACCGTTTACAGGCAAAAAAAGCCCGGCTAAAACCGGGCTGTGCACTTGCGAGTAGGGACGAGCTTTAGAGCTCTTTGGTTGCCAGTTGGGTTAGGCTGATTTGGCCCTTTTCTCCGCCTCAGCCGTGAGAAAGGCCTCGTTGGGAGGAACGTAATAGGGAACGCTCTCAATTTCTTCGGGGGGAGTCTTGAGAAAGATCGCGACCGCTTCCGCCGCTTTCTGAGGATTGGTAACGTGAGCGACCAACAAACTGATTCCCATGAGTCTGCAGCTGTTAACGTCTTCAAGAATCATAGGACTAGCATTGGGTGCAGGGTGATCCGTGCAGACTACGAGCATTTTTTTCACGCTCCGACCGATCATTTTTTCCATTACAAAGAGGTTACCGAGCTTTTCGTTGATGTTGAGCCGCTTATCAGCCGCCCTGGAAAAGGTGAACTCGATTAAGGATCGACCGTCCCAGTAATCTGCCGTATGCCGAATTGATCCTTTACCTAGAAACTTTTCGCGGGCCTCAACCGAGTCGGGGCTTAAAAAAGATAGAAAGTGAAGCACCGTCGTTTCGAACATTTGCCCTTGCCGTATGAATAGGGCCTTTTGATCCTTTTCGTCAAATTCCCGCACGATTAAACCGACCTCTTTGGTCAGCTCTGCTCTGGTTCTTGTAGCGGTTTCCGGGTAAAGCTCTTGATAAAAGCGATACGCTGCATCAAGGGCGGATGGGTCTTTTAAGACCACGGACACCCATCCCTGTCCTGGGCCATGCTGCCGTTCGTTTTCCTCCGCCTCCCACGCCTGTTTCATCTCTACGAAGACTTCATCGTCCTGGAGTGTGCCGTCTTGGAGTACTCCGTCGAAATCCTGTTCTGAATATCGCCGATAAATTGTTCCGTCTGAGTTGTACTCAATATGGGTGTTTACGTCGACAGAGTCATTCATGAACCACAGCAGGTAGTGTTTTGGCCTATCCGTCATATGAGCAATTTGGAATAGCTGCTCGTTTGTAGGTTCTGTCCGACGTGCGTCCTCCATCTCCCATTGAGCGATGGCACCCCGAGTGCGCTTAGGTTTAAGTTCCTCACCCAGCTCCTCTTGGCTGTACCCCAAGGCTTCTCTGACCGACTTGATCTTTGCTGCTAGGTTTCTAAAGCGATGAATTTTTTTGGCCATTTGAAAGTTTTGCTTACAAGGAGCCACGACAATACCCAGGAAATCTGTGGGTGTCAACGTTTCCGCTAACGCTGACTTGCAAAAGCTTCGCTAACGCTACTAGAATTGCCCCTCATGACGATCAAAGAGCTAGTCGCCAAGCTGGGCGGCCCGACCAAGGTAAGCCAGAGGATTCGGATTCGCCCCCAGGCGGTCTCCCTCTGGGTGACCAAGGGGCGGGTTCCGGCCAACCGGGTGCCAACCGTCGTGCGGCTGGCCCGAGAGGCAGGTCTGACGGTGCGGCCTGAAGAAATCAGGTCTGACATCGACTGGAACGCTCTGGTCTGAACCTCGTCGACTGCTCGCCAACCCTTCTGCGGGGTAGCCGCCGACCCTCGGGCTACCCAAAAAACCCGAAAAACCGATGCCAGCGGTTCTGGCTGACCTTTTATTTTGGGGATCGCCC
>Ga0315901_10009092_pt1 | contig 11466 bp, 4 predicted proteins | sample LakEriMetagenome_10_FD_203761 | JGI IMG/M metagenome (GOLD analysis project Ga0315901, IMG submission 203761) | Freshwater fungal communities from buoy surface, Lake Erie, Ohio, United States - Buoy 2 MA116 | ecosystem: Environmental > Aquatic > Freshwater > Lake | place: USA: Lake Erie, Ohio...
GGCGGACCATGATCCCCCCCGGCTTCAATCCCTCGGTGCCGATGCCCACCGACTGGCCGGCCATCGCCGCCATCGCGGGGGGAGTCACACAGCCGCGCAACAACCTGCCCCCCGCCGTGGTGCTCCCCGAGAAACTGGTGCACTACTCAAAACGGGTCATTCCCGGACAGTTTGCCGGGCTGATGGGGGCCCGCCGGGATCCGTGGTTCATCGAAAGTTCTCCTTACAATTCTTTGGGGTATGGCGCCTACCCGGAGTATGAGTTTGATCACCAGGATCGGCCGAACATGCCCCGGAGGACGGCCTTTCAGGCGCCGAACCTGTCGTTGCCGGAGGGATTTGGCGAGCGGCGGCTCAGCGACCGTCTGGCGCTGTTGGGACAGATCGACCGTCAGCGGGCCGACCTCGAGCAGCAAGCCCAGATCGAGTCGTTCGACCGCTACCGCCAGGGGGCGATTTCGCTGCTGACCGACCAGCGGATCCGGCAGGCGATTGATGTCACCCAGGCCTCGGCTGAGCAGCAGGAACGGTATGGGAAGAACTCGTTTGGTTGGTCCTTGCTGATGGCCCGCCGCCTGGTGGAGGCGGGAGTCAACCTGGTTCAGGTGAACCTGGGGAACAACGAGACCTGGGATACGCACGGGGAAATGTTCCCCCACCTGAAAGACATGCTGTTCCCCCCGACCGACAAGGCGTTGTCAGCCCTGCTGGACGACCTGTACGCCAGTGGCCTGCTCGACTCGACCCTGATTGTGATGGCGGGGGAGTTTGGCCGGACCCCGAAGATTTCCCACTTGCCCCAGCACTACAAGCTGCCCGGGCGGGACCATTGGGGAGCGGTTCAAACAGTCTTCTTCGCAGGGGGTGGAGTCCGGGGAGGGACGGTGGTGGGTTCGACGGACAAGTTGGGAGCCTATCCCACGGCCAACCTGCAACGTCCCGAGAACATGGCGGCCACGATCTACAATGCACTGGGGCTGCCGGCGACAACAGCGTGGTTCGACGAAACCGGACGCCCACACCACATCTATGATGGCGACCCAATTGGGGGCCTGACCTGAGCCGCAGCGGGAGGGAAGGAATGAGGCTCAACGACTGGCGCGGGCACCAAAACTGTCCATCGGCCCACCCAGTCGATCCGTGAGGAGGTTGCAATCGATACGGCAGGCCGGAAATACCGCAGACCTGGCGGTCCGAAGGTGAACAAATCGGCCGTGACGGTTGGAATTTCCCCGCGCAACTTGACAGTTGGATCGTCCACCTGTAGCTTTATCCTGAGGGAATCGAGGTGAGTTGGGCGAGCCAAAGGCTTGGTCAACACGGGGGAGATTTTTTCTTCTTTGGTCGACGTCCGTCGACCAAGAACGTCAAAGTTGTAGCCTTCTTCACCAAGAACACCCTTCAAACAGAGAATTCTGCACCCAGAAGTCTCTAGACAGAATTCTCTGCCCAGAGAACGTTGCCAAGACACGTCAGGCTTCGCCCGGAAGCGAACCGGCACACCGAGGACGACCGTATGTAGTCGAGATGGAACGGCCTTCGGGCCGCCCAATTCTGGTCGCCTGCGACAGGGGGGATGGTGCCAGTCCATCACATGGGCTGGTCTCTGTCCGTGTTGGCGTGGCGGTCTCTGGCGGAGAGTCGGCGAGTTGCCTGTGGGAGCTCGACTCCCGCCTTTTTTGTTGGCGGAGCGGACGAAGGACTGAAGAAGATCATGAACGACGCCGAAGTGCTGCGGACGGTCGACGCGATCCATCGCGACAAGAACATCGACAAAGAGATTGTGTTCGAAGTACTCGAACAGGCAATCTTGTCGGCGGCGCGCAAGCATTACGGCGAAGAGATCCCCCTCGAGTCAAAAATCGACCGGATCACAGGTCACACGACGGTGATCAAAGAGGGGGCTCCGATTGATTCGGAGCAGTTGGGAGAGATCCTGGGGCGGATCTCGGCCCAAAGCGCCAAGCAGGTGATGATCCAGAAGATCCGCGAAGCGGAACGTGATGCCCTGTTTGACGAATACCTGTCAATGCGGGGTTCGCTGGTCAATGGCACGATCACCCGGTTCGAGGGTTCGACCGCGGCGGTGAACCTGGGGAAGGTCGAGGGGATTCTCCCCAAGAGTGAGCAAATTCCCGGGGAATCGTTCCGGGTGGGTGAGCGGGTGCGGGCCGTTGTTTTGGAAGTGCGCAAAGCGGGTGCCCGGGTGCGGATCGTGCTGTCTCGCGTGCATCCCGACCTGGTGCGTCGTCTGTTTGAAATTGAGATTCCCGAGATCAGTGAGCAGGTGATTGAGATCCGTTCGCTGGCGCGCGAGGCGGGCTATCGGTCCAAAGTGGCCGTCTCTTGCCTCGATCAGAAAATTGACGCGGTCGGTGCCTGCGTAGGGGTCCGGGGTTCGCGCATCAAGAATATCGTCGAGGAATTGGCGGGCGAGCGGATTGACATTGTCCGCTGGAACGATTCGCTGCAGGTGCTGGTTCCCAACGCCCTCCAGCCGGCTGAAGTGGAAGAGGTCATTCTCTGCCCGATGCTGGGCCGGGTGATTGTCCTGGTGAAGGATGACCAGCTGTCTCTGGCGATTGGCAAGCGGGGCCAGAATGTGCGGCTGGCGTCGAAGTTGGTCGGCTGGGACATCGACATCATGACCCGCGAAGAGCTGAACGAAAAGCTCGACAAATCTCTCGAGGCCTTCAGCTCGATTCCGGGGGCACCCCCCGAGATGGCCGAGAACCTCATCGAACAGGGCTTTTTCACCTTCGACGACCTGTCGGTCATCGAGCTCGACCAACTGGCGGAACTCTCGGGGTTGAGCGAAGACGAATGCATGGGGGTGGTCGAATACGCCGAACAGGAAGCTGAGCGGCTCGAGGCGGAGCAGGCCGCCCAGAAAGCCGCGGGTACGCTTCCTCCCCGGTCCCCCGCGCGGACGCCCGGAGGAAAGACAGCCGTGATCGAGGAGCCTCCTGTGGAGGACCTGGAATCCACACCCGCTCCCGAGGCAGAAGAGGCGGTGGTACCCGCCGCTGGACCAGACACAACCACTGTGGAGGAGAGTTCGAATGAGGGGGGGGCGGCGGCCAGTCACTAACAGCAGTCACTGAGAACAGGATGGGGGAAGGCCCTGTGGGCTTTCAGCAACAGACCCTGCGGGGGCTTGGCCCAGAAGGCCCTCCGGACCAAAAGTCGAGACACCCTGCTGCCGGATCACTCCGGATGCTTGATGGATGATCTCAAGTCGCGGATCGAAGACAGATCCAGCAGCTTGCGGGATCGATCCCGACGGCAGAGCGGGACTGGCTTGGGCATTTGGGAAGAAAACGCAACGAGAGACTCGCCGAGAGACTCGCCGAGAGATTCGCATCGAGCAGTGGAAAGCTGTCGGCCCCATGCGGGGACGAATTTCATCTCGACCACGCGACATTCGGGGCGAATGATGGGAAGTGGCGAACGAAAGCGAGGGATGTCAGTCATCCGGCCTTCCGTTCGTCCCGCACGAGGCCGTGGGTCTCGGGTGTGCTGGGTGAAGATTGCCGGTTGATCATTCGACTCTGTGGTGCAGTGCACGGTTCTGTGGTGCAGTTCACGGTTCTGTGGTGCAGTACACGGTGGCCAATGTTCAGCGGCGATGGTTCATCGCTGTAGATTCGCACTGGGGACATTGTCCTTGTGCGTTGCAGTGACGAGCCTTGCAACGCCCAGCCAGGCAACGCGATGCCGTGGATTGAGGTGGCCCTGACGGTTTACGAACCGCGGGGTCTTGAGGCCCCCTGGGAGACAGGCTGTTGAAGATTCGGATTTTTTCGCTTGCCAAAGAACTCGAGATGGACAGCAAAGTCCTGATCGGGTGGTGTCAGAAGCTGGGCATCGACCTGAAGGACTCGCCCCTGTCGAGCATCTCGGAAGAGCAGCGCGACCGGGTGCTGGAGTTCATCAAGAGCCAAGGCCGGGAATCGGGAGAAGCCCCGAAAGCCTCCGCTGCGGCGACTCCCTCGCGCGATGCCCCGCGGATGGTTGGCGGGAAGGTTCCGACGATCCGTCCGGTGGCCGCTCCCAACCGCCCGGCTGCGACGCCGGAGGAAGAAGAGCTTTCCGCTCCGGAGGTGGTCACCCCGCCCGCCGTCAGCGGACCGATCGAGACCTCTGTTCCCGAACTGCCGGCCCCCCCCGTTCCGCAGCCAGTCCGCGGGGGCGAGCCCCCGCCCCGCCCCGTGTCTCCCTTGCGGCCGCAGCGTGAACCGGCCCCCGAAAAAGTTCCTGCGGAACGTACGGCTCCCGAGAAGGGAACTCCCGGGCGTGGAGTGCCGGAACGGGCGGATTCCCCCCGACCTGCGGCCGAGCCAGTAGCCCCCCGGGCTGCGGAATCGCCGGTGGCTCCGCTCGATGTTCCCGTGAGGCCGTCGAAGCCCGCGGCGACGGGCAAGCCCCCCGTGTTGCGGTCCAATCGTCCCCCCGCAATCACCCGCCCCAAGAAGGTCGCAGCCGAGGCGACCGAGCCTGTGGTCCCACCTCCGGAGGCGGAACCAATTGTGGAGGAGGTCAGCGCTGCTCCGGTGACCGCCAGCGAGCCGGTGGAAGAGATTCTGCCGGAGGTGGAGGCGGATGGGGAAGCCGCGGACACGTCGACGTCAACCCCTGTCGACACGCCTCCCACGCCGGCTCCGGGCAAAGCGCCCCTGGCCCCTCTGCGTCGGGAAGATTATATCGGTGCCTCGGGGACTTCGCGGACCCGTGAGATGACGGCCATTGGAGCCGTTTCGGGGTTGCAGCGCGATTCGAAAAAGCCGAAGTCGAGGCCGATGCCCACGCTGCCGAAGCTGGCGGCCCCTCCTCCGTCTCCGAAGGCGTCGCAGGCAGCCACCACACCGGCCGCCAGTGGTGGCCCGGCCCAGAAGCCCGAGATGCGCATTTCGCGGGACATGCTGGAGCGGACGCCGCTGCATGAGCACATCAAGCAGCACAACCAGGACAAGAAGCGGAAGGTCGACGACACTCCGGAAGACTTTTCGGAGGAAAGCAAGAAGGGGGTCGGCCGGGGTCCCGTGCGGCCCATGGTGGGCGGCACGCCCGGAGTGGTTGCCGACCGGAAGGCGCGCGTTGGCAAGCGTGGTACCGGTCGCCTGCGGGAAGACGAGGAAGAGGGATCCCGGCTCCGAGCGCATCGCCCCCGGCAACTGCGTCGCGGCCAGAAGGTGGAGCAGAAAAGCGAGGCTGAGATCGAATTCCCCATCACCGTCCGCGGCCTGTCGGAAGCCATGGGCCGTCGGGCCAATGAACTCATTGGCCTGATGATGAAAAAGGGCCAGATGGTCACGATCAACTCGTACCTCGAGGAGGAGCAGGCGCTCGAGTTGGCGATGGAATGCGGTGTCGATCTGCACATCGAACGCGAGAAGGATGTCGAAGAGCACCTGGAAGAGGTGGCCTCCGCTGAAGGGGATCCGGGCGACCGGATCACCCGCCCGGCGATCGTCACCATCCTGGGACACGTCGACCACGGGAAAACGACTCTGCTCGACAAGATCCGTTCGGCCAATGTGGCGGCTGGGGAATTCGGCGGGATCACGCAACACATTGCGGCGTACCAGGTCGAGCACAACGGACGGAAGATCACGTTTCTCGATACGCCGGGTCACGCGGCATTCGCCGAGATGCGGGCCCGCGGGGCGAATGTGACCGACATCGCCGTACTGGTGGTGGCGGCGAACGACGGAGTGATGCCGCAGACGGTCGAGGCGTTGAATCACGCCCGCGCGGCCGGCGTGCCAATTGTGGTGGCGATGAACAAGATCGACCTTCCCGAGCGGAACGAGCAGCGGGTGCTGCAGGAACTGGCGACGCAGAACCTGCTGGCCGCCGAATGGGGTGGCGACACCGAAGTCGTACGGACCTCGGGCCAGACTGGCCAGGGGATCGACGACCTGCTGGAGACACTGCAGACGGTGGCCGAACTGGGCGAGCTGACCGGCAATCCCGAGAAGAGCGCCAACGGAATCTGTCTGGAGGCGTTCCGAGACGAAGGGCGCGGGGCCCTCGTCTGGCTGATCGTGCAGGACGGGACCCTCCGCAAGGGGGATGTGGTGCTGTGCGGCACCTCGTATGGCCGGATCCGCGCGATGTACGACGATCACGGCCGCGAGGTCGAGGAAGCCGGCCCGTCGGTCCCTGTGAAGGTATCGGGGCTCGATGAAGTGCCCGCCGCGGGTGACCGGTTCTACGTCCTCTCGGAGATTGACGAGGCCCGTGAGATCGCCGAGGTGCGGCGGCAGCGGGGCCGCGAAGCCCAACTGGCCAAGAAGGGCCGGGTGCGGACGCTGCAGGAAATTCTGAGCCAGGCCGAAAAGGGCGAGGTCCAGGATCTGCCCGTCATCATGAAGGCCGATACCCCCGGCTCGCTGGAGGCCCTGCGGGGCGAAGTGCTGAAGTTCCAGCATCCCGAGGTGCGGGTCGTGATCCTGCACGACGGGGTGGGGGGTGTGAACGAGAGCGATGTCTATCTGGCGGCCGCGTCGGGGGCGATCATCGTCGCCTTCCACGTGGTGGCCGAAGATCGGGCCGAGGCCCTCGCCGAGCGCGAAGGGGTCGAGATCCGGCAGTACAACATCATTTATGAGGTCACGGATGACATCAAGAAGGCGATGGAAGGGCTGCTCAAGCCCGAGGTGGTGCAGTCGCGAATGTGCCGGGCCCTGGTGCTGCAGACCTTCGACATCAGCCGGTTCGGACGCGTGGCGGGTTGCCGCGTGCTCAACGGCACGATCGAGCGCAACAGCCTGATCCGGATCATCCGGGATCAACGGGTGTTGAGCGAGTACAAGATGGCCTCCCTGAAGCGCGGCAAGGACGACGCGAAGGAAGTGCGTGAGGGGATGGAGTGCGGGATCCGCCTGGACGGTTTCGACGATGTCAAGGAAGGCGACATGTTCGAGGCGATCAAGATCGAGGAGGTCAAACGCACACTGTGAGCGGCCTGCCAGAGAACATCCCTGTCCGTGATTTTCCCCAGAGCCTTCCGATGTGGATGGGTGCCACCCATGCTGGGAGGATCGCATGAGCCGGCGAACCGCCAAGGTGGCTGAGGCCGTGCGCGAGGTGGTTGCCACCACGATCCTGTTCGGCCTGAAGGACCCCCGGGTGAAGAATGTGACGGTGTTGTGGGCCGATGCGGCTCCCGACCTCAAGAGTGTGAAGGTGTTCATCTCGGTCCGGGGCGAACCCCGGCACGCGGTGCTGGCGATGCACGGGTTGGAATCGGCCCGGGGTTTCATCCAGCACCAGATCGCCGTGCAGTTGGACCTGCGGTACACCCCGGTGCTGCAGTTCGTTCTGGATCCCGGAGCGAAGCTGGCCGCCGAGACTTCAGCGGTGCTGCGGGAGGCGATGGCACAAACGGCGGCATCGACTGCGGAGGGAGCCGCCGACGCAGCGGATGTCGCGGCAAATCCCGAAGAACGGGATCTCTCGGCCCTGGCTGGGAACGAGACCGAGCCACCGATGCCCGAGCCACCGATGCCCGAGCAAAGGTTTTCCGGGGAGACGGGTGAGACCCCGGAGGTGTGGGCCGCCCCGTCGGGCGGGACAGCGGCGGACCATCAGGACGATCCCGGTGCGGAACCGTCTGCGGTTCCGCGCTGAGGACAAGATTTGCGATCCAGGACAGCCATGGTAGCCCCCCAACGCTCCAAGCCGATCGACAAGCAGGAATTGTGTCGTAAACTGACCGCCCTGTTGAAGAAGGCGTATCACTCCTCACCGGCCAAGCAGGAAGTGCCGGTGCTGGAGACCTTGCTGTTCGCCGCCTGCTATGAGGAGACCGACCTGGAGTCGGCCCAGGCGATGTTGAAGCGGCTGCATGCGGTGTATCCCGATCTGAACGAGGCGCGTGTCAGTTCGATTGGTGAGCTGCAGCAGGTCTTTTCCGCCGACGAATACGCCCCCTGGCGGGCCCTGCGGATCAAGAATCTGCTGCAACATGCCTTCGATCTGAACTACTCGTTCGAACTCGAGGCGTTGCGTCGCAAAACGGCCGAATTGGCGGGGAAACAGCTCGACCGCATTCCTGGGGTCTCGTGGTTTATTCGCGGCTGGTCACTGCAGCATTCGCTGGGCAGCCACGTGCTGCCGCTCGACACGCGCATGCTTGGCGTGCTGGCGTGGCTGGGCTTCGCCGAGCCCCAGGCCGACCCCGAGCAGACCTCGGAATCATTGCGGTCCTACATCCGCAAGGCCGATGCCCCGCTGTTCTGCCACCTGCTGAAATGCCTGTCGATCGATCCCAGGCGTGCGAAGCTCTTTCCGCCGGCAGGAAAAGAAGCCGACTGCTCGGCCAGTCCGGATGAAGGCCTGCACCGGTTGGAGGTCCTGCTGAACCGAGGACCCGCGGCGGTCCCCAAACCCGCCCCGCGGCCCGAGCCCGCTTCCTCCAAGACCGCCGCCAAGGGGACCAAACCCGAGGCTGCCAAGGTCGACACCAAGCCGGTCGCTCCCGAGCGGGTTGAGACCGCCAAAGCCCCCGCGAAGTCGGCCGCCGCCAAGGGGGAACCACCCAAGTCTGAATCGACCAAGTCCGAATCGACCAAGTCCGAATCGACCAAGTCCGAATCGACCAAGTCCGGCCACTCCAAACCAGCAAAGGGGGACACCGTACGTCCGACCGCTGGCAAACCAGTACCCAGCAAGCCGGAACCGGCGAAGCCAGAGCAGGTGAAATCCGCAGCGGTCAAAGCGGACAGCAAAAAGCCAGAGGGTGCCAAGCCCGACCCGGCCCGTGACGGGTCGTCCCGCGCTGGGACCGTGAAACCCCCCATTGCCAGTGACCGCAAGGGGAACGACAGCAAAAAGGGGACTCCTCCTCCCAAGGCGAATCAAGACAAGGGATCGGGCGACAAGGGATCGGGCGACAAGGGCGCTGAAGCGAAGCTGGCGGCGGGCAAGTCTCCCGCGAAGGGTGCCGCCCCCGCCAAGCCCGTGGCTGCCAAGCCTCCCGCCAAGACCGTCTCCAAGGGGGTGACTCCCCCCCCTTCCAAGGGAGTCAAGAACGGCAAGTCGAAGACGGCGAAGCCGGACGGACGTCCCTCGGGAAAGAAACGCACTTGATCTTTCGCGGGTGGTGTCCCCCCACGGTTCAGAGTTCTACAATTTTGAATCGGCATGGGTTCTTCCGGAACTCGTACCTCCCAGGAGCTCTTGAGGAAGGCACAATGGTCCGAAATCGCGTCTGCTTCGGAATCTGTCTGGCGGTGCTGTGGGCTGGCCTGATTTCCGCTTCCGCTGTCGTTCAGGCCCAGGCCCCGGCGAACCCGCCTCCCGGAGGGGCGGAAGGAAAACCGTCCGTCGTTCCGGGATCCATCCGGGGGCAGGACCTCGAAGATGTGATCGAACCGCTGACGCCGGCTCGCCCGAGGACCCCCGCCGAGCAGGCACGGGTTGACGCGCTCGCCTGGTTTGGCACCGGCCGCGTGCTGCAGGGGCGGGGAGACCTGTCCGGCGCGTTCGACGCCTATGTCAAGTCGATTGAGAAAGACCCCAACGTTCTCGCGGTGTATCGTCAGGTGATCCCTCTGGCTCTGCATTTGAACAAGCCAGAGGTGGCCCTGCGTTCGGTCGAAAAGGCGACCGAGCTGGCTCCCAATGACTACGAATGGCTCGTGCAACTGGCGGAGCTGCAGGTGCGGACCGAAAATCTCGGCGGCGCCATCAACAGTCTCGAAAAAGCGACGCGACTTCCCAGCCTCGATCCCAAATCCACTGCGTTCATCGTGCTGAAGAACCAGTTGGGTCAGTGGTATCTGGCCACTCAGCGGTTTGTGGACGCGTCACGCGTGCTGGAACCGGTCTTCGCCGCTGTTCTGGACCCCGCCCCTTACAAGCTCAGTCCGCAGCTGCGGAACCAGATTCTGGCGAACGTGAGCTTCGAGAAGTTCGGCGAGGTGTTTCTCCAGGGGGGCAATCCTGATCTGGCGCTCAACGCCCTGACCAAGGCGGTGGAGAAGCGCGGGAGCAAGACGGGAGATCTCTCGTTCCTGCTGGCCCTGGCCCAGCTCGAAAAGGGAGATGCCAACCAGTCGCTCGCGGAGCTGCAGGGATATCTCGACGGCAACCGCCAGTCGAAACGCCAGACCGCTTACGATCTGCTGGGGCAGGTTCTGGAGAAGCTGGGACTTAAGCAGGAACTGTTGCCGCGGCTCGAACAGGCCGCCATGAAGGATCTGCGGAATCCGTATCTCCAGCTGTCGCTCGCCGAGCAGTACGTCGCCGCCAATCGCCTGGATGAAGCCGAGACGCTGTTCAAAAAGACTCTGGGAGTATCGGCCGACGCCCGGGGCTATGCCGGTTTGGCTGGGGTCTACCGCCGCCGCGGAAAGCCTTCCGAACTGCTCTCGGCCCTGTCGAGTTCCTTTGGCGAAGCCGGCAGTTCCAAGGTTATCGAAACCGAACTGCAGGCCCTGGTGTCGGACCAGGCTCTCGCGAATTCCGTCCTGCAGTTGGGTCAGGACCAGTTGCGGTCAGAGCCCGGCAAGCTGAAGTTTCCGCAGGGCTACGTGCTGGCGAATTTGGCTGCGGAAGCGAAGCAGACCGATCTGATGGTCGAGTTTTACCGGCACCTGTTGCGGATCCGGAATGAACGGGGAGCCCAGCTCTATGAAGAACTGGGACAGCACCTGGTCGACGCCCGGCGCTACCAGCAGGCCGCCGAGGTGTTTGGTGAGGCCGCCCGGTCGGTCGGGTTCCAGGAGCGTTCCCAGTTCGAGTACCAGCAGGCGTTCGCCCTGACGATGGCGGGAAAGTTCGAGCAGGGGCTCGAAGTGATTCGGCGGCTGATGAACGACAACGAACGCAACCCGGCCTATCCGTTCCGGGAGGCGTGGATCCTGGGTCACGCCCGGAAGTTTGACGAAGCGATCGCCGCGTACGAGCGCCTGCTCTCGCGGTATCCCGAATTGCCGCAGATCCAGCGTCTGGGCCGCTCGGGACTTTCCAATGTGTATGTCTCCAAGGGAGACCTCCGAAAGGGAGAAGAGGTTCTGGAGCAGGTCTACCGCGACACTCCCGACGACATCTCGGTCAACAACGATCTGGGCTACCTGTATGCCGACCAGGGGAAGAATCTCGAGCAGGCCGAGCAGATGATCCGCAAGGCGGTGGAAGCCGAACCCGACAATGGCGCCTATCTCGACAGTCTGGGCTGGGTGCTGCATCGGCGGGGGAAACACGCCGAAGCGTTGCCACTGATTGAGAAGGCGGTCGAGAAGGGCCAGGGGTCGGGGGACGAGACCCTGCACGAGCACCTGGGAGATGTGTTGGACAAGCTGGACCGAACCGCCGACGCGTTGGCCGCATGGAAGCGGTCCCGCCAGCTGGCGGACCAAAACCCCTTCCCTGATCCCCTGCTGATCCAGCGTCTGGACGACAAGATTCGCGTCGGGGAGCAGGGACGCAAGCCCTCCCCGGTGGATGACAAGGCCC
>Ga0315901_10009100_pt1 | contig 11457 bp, 10 predicted proteins | sample LakEriMetagenome_10_FD_203761 | JGI IMG/M metagenome (GOLD analysis project Ga0315901, IMG submission 203761) | Freshwater fungal communities from buoy surface, Lake Erie, Ohio, United States - Buoy 2 MA116 | ecosystem: Environmental > Aquatic > Freshwater > Lake | place: USA: Lake Erie, Ohio...
GCTGCAGCACGCTGGTTACTACCTACACGGATCGTATCTCGACAGGTCGCATTTCCGTATCGGACGCCAACATCGTGGACAACGTGCGTTGTTGGAGACCAGTCATGAGGTAGCGGCTGTCGACTGGCAGTGCATGGCGATCAGCCGAAGCCTGTTCGAATCACTGGGCGGTTTCGACGAAACACTTGATCACCCGTGGGTGACAGTCGACTTTTGTTTGCGGGCGGCCGAACTTGGTTTCCGCACTGTTGTCACCCCCCGAGCCGAATTCTTCGAGTTTTCCGACAACGACGATTTCGCGTGGTACCGCACTCGAGCCCCAAAGGCCTTCCGCCAGAAGTGGCAGAAGTGGTTCGACAACGACCCGTATCGCCCAAAGCCGCCGCTACGGGAAAGTGTCGAGGCCCAGCGGCCGTTTTGGCGACCACAGCGCCTGCGTGATTTTCAGAATCGCGACTAGGCGAGCGAGACGTGGGTCAACATCCACGTGCTGAGAACCGCGGCTCCAGCACACCCAACTGAATAGGCAATCTGGCCAAAGCGGCGCTGCAGTCCGGCAGGAATGATCAGAGCCAACAGGGGCAGCATTGGAAGCGCATAACGGCCGGATACGCCGGGATTGATGTCGTAGGCACGCCAGATACCAACACCAATGACGACCCCGCCGACGTAGAGAGAGACAAGCACAATCGGACCGGCAACCGACCACCAAGTCCGCTCGCGCGCGTACGCACCTGCCGCAAGGCCAGCAACGATGGCGAGCATTCCCAAAGTCGCCAACAGGCCATAGACCTCGCCATTCCAAGCCCCAAAGGGGTTGTACGAGTCGGTGAGAGGCGCCAAGAAGGACTTGGCCTGCCCAAGGATGTTGCCAAGGTTGACCGGGCCAGTGCGAAGAACGTCGAAGGTGGGCAACTTCTTGGGTTCGATCGTGGCGACGGCTCGGTAATAGGCAACCCACATCAGAGTTCCGACCAGGGTTCCGCCCATCATCCCAAGACCAGTGAGTCGCATGTTTCGGCGGTCTTCGCCAGCGGCACTTGCCCTACGAATCGTGACCGCGGCGAGAACCAACCCCACGACGCCGACCGGCAGAGCGCACGATGTTTTTGTGAGCGCTGCAGCAAGTCCAAGAATGACCCCGGGGATCAGGTAGTTGTTGCCGCGTTTGAACGAAAGCGCGCCCAAGTATCCGGCGAGCGCCCCAAAGAGGATTCCGGCAGAGTCATTCGAGACGATTGAGGAGTAGTAAACGACGTTCGGTGCTGTGCCGATAGCGAGAAGGGTTGCGAGCATCGGAACGCGGCCGACATTGAGAATTCGTGACGTTTTCCACAAGAGCAGAAGACCCGCGACCAGCCACAACAGCCCGACGACACGCATTGACCCCAAGGGGGCAACGCCCAAGACCGCTTCTGTCATCTTCGCGATCGGAGCAGTGACCGCGTAGTAGAGAGGCGGCTGTTGAGCCTCGTATTGATAGGCACCACCTGGGAACAGGTCGTATTTCATCACTTTGGCATCGCAGGGGGGCACGAGAAGGCCCTCAAGACGGGTGCCACGGCACGCCATTTCCCGCAGCGACGACCTCAAAAGGCGGTCGCCAAACGTCGGAACCCCGTCGGTGTAGATCCGTTCGACGTAATCGAAATGAGCACCTTCGTCGATGGGGGAAAACCGGGGGTGTCTGTCAATTGTCGAAACAACGAGCAACGCAGGAACGATGACGCACACGAGCAAGGGGACGGTCCAATGCGCGACCGTATGAATTACTTTGCGCCACGCAACCATTCGGTGAATGGTAGGTGAACCGACCATAGGTAATGAGCCTCAGAGGGGGCGGCGGCAACATAGGGTGAGGGGGTGTTCCGTAGTCCGTTGAAGCCATCAATTCGGCCCATTCAGATCGGCCGAAAATTGATTCAAATGATTGATTCTGGGCGAACAACCGGCGCGGATGGCACAACCGTCTCACCGAATCGATTCACCATTGTTCTGAGTGAATCGGACCGGGCAGCGCTCGGTGATTTGGAAAAAGCGCTGACATCAGAGTTGATCGATGCAGCAAAGCAATACGCGAGCGACGAAGGCTTTGTGCTTTCTGGGGAAGTTTCCGTTTCCATCGTCACCGAGACATCGTTGAAGCCCGGCAAGTTCGAGGTGATGGCTGAGATCAAGGTGGGTTCCCGTGCGGAAGTTGGGCTCTCGGGGAGCACCTCCTCTGCCCCGACACCACCCGTTGTGCCTGCGTCGGTGACACCGCCGACGGTGGCCACACCTTCCATTCCACCTGTGCCTGCCCCGGCCGCCGCGCCATTGGCGCCGGTGAGGAAGGCTCTTCTGGTGTTTGCCGACGGGACGAAGGTAAGCGTGAAGGCCGGCGTTCTCTCCATCGGCCGATCGGCTGAGTCCTCGGTGCCACTGAACGACACGAACGTGAGCCGTCGACATGCCGAAATTCGTTCGCGGGGCGAGGGTGCGCGGATCGAGTGGTACCTCATCGACGTGGGCAGCACCAACGGCACCATGCTGAATGGCGTGAAGATCAGCGGTGAGCAGAAGTTGAAGAACGGCGATGCCCTGATGATCGGCGGTACCGCGGCGCGCTTCGAGGTGTCATGACACGCACGGGTGGGCCGGCGTGAGCGACCAGTTGCTGAACACCCTGAAGGTCGCCCTTCTTGCCCTTCTCTATCTGTTCTTTGCCCGTGTGTTGTGGGCCGTGTGGACCGAGGTACGCGTGCCGACCGCTCCGGGCTTGACCTCCAGCCGTCTGAAGAGGCGTTCAGCGCCCCGCTCGGGAAAGCAGGCTGCTCTCGCTACGCCTTCGAAACTCTTGATGGTCGAGCCGCCATCGATGCGGGGAAGCACGTTGTCCTTGGAGGACGAGGTAGTGGTTGGCCGCAGTGCCGAGTGCGATGTCACCCTCCCCGACGACCCTTTTGTCAGCACGAAGCACGCACGGTTCTTCCGCAACGGCGACAATTGGTACGTGGAAGACCTTGGCAGCACCAACGGCACGTTGGTCAATGCCGTGCGCATCACCACCGTCCAGGCGCTGCGCGTCGACGACCGAGTGCAAACCGGTAGCGCCGTGTTCGAGGTGCACTAGTGCCTTCCGTGTTCATCGACAGCGGCGCATTGACCCATCCGGGCCAGGTGCGAACCACTAACGAAGATGCGTTCTTGGTTGACGGGCGTTTGTTCATCGTCGCCGACGGCATGGGCGGCCACAACGCGGGCGAAGTTGCGAGCGAAATGGCCGTCGAGAGCATGCGAAGAGCTGCAGCCACCATCATCGATGAGAGAACCCTGTCGACAGCGTTGCAACAAGCAAACGAAGAGATCCACGCCGAATCGATGGCAAACCATGTACGTCATGGCATGGGTACCACCATTGCTGCGCTTGCAGTGGTCGGCAACGACACCGTGTTGGTGGCAAACGTTGGCGATGCGCGCATCTATCGGTGGCACGAAGGCAACCTTGCGCGTATCACCAAGGACCACAGCTACGTGCAGGAGTTGGTCGACGAGGGCGTGATCACGTTGGAAGAAGCCCGGGTTCACCCGCGTCGGAACATCGTGACCCGCGCACTGGGCATCGACGCGGAAGTCGAAATTTCCACCGCCACGCTGCCAGTCACCATCGGTGCGCGCTACGTGTTGTGCAGCGACGGCCTCGTTGACGAAGTAACCGATTCCGAAATCAGCGCCATTCTCGGCCGACACGAAAGTGCAGGTGCAGCGGCCGAAGCACTGGTCTCGGCAGCGAATGCTGCTGGTGGACGCGACAACATAACCGTCGTAGTAGTCAACGTGACCGACAAGCCCACGGTGCACGTAGGAGGGTCTTCTGACGAACGTTCCGCGAAGCGGAGTGAGAAAGAAGAGCCCTCCGAGAGTGCGCCGGCGCTTGCCGGCACAGCCGCGACGAAGACGGACAACGTTGTCGCAACATCGGCGCTACCGAAGGCAAAGGTCGGCCTGTCGCTTGGATTCATTTTGTTTTGGACCGCGCTTGCTGCGATCGTCCTCTCGGTACTGATCGTCTTCGCCGCGTATGGACGAACGGGCTACTTCGTCGGGTTCGAAGGCAGCGACGTGGTGATTTACAAGGGTCGGCCGGGTGGGGTCTTGTGGTTCGACCCGACGGTTGAGGCGCGGACTCCCCTGAAAGAGCGCGACCTGACGGAAGACATGGCGCAGGAAATCTTGGGCAACCCGACGTTCGGCGACGCGATGTCAGCGCAGCGTTACGTGAATGGCATTCGTGACGAAGTGCAGCCGGTGCCGACGACAACCCTGCCGCTGCCGGTGACCCCGACGTCATCGAGTACGACGACGTCGAGCACTTCGACCTCATCGACCGTGGCCGAGTCGACAACGACAACGTTGGGTTCGTGACTTCGAAGAGTCCACACGTGGTGCTGCGGCGGCGCAGCGAATTGGGTTTGGTGTTACTGGCCGCGGTGATCACCGGGGCGGCATACGTGTTGGCGGCGCTGGGCGAAAACGCGACTTTGCCTGCGCGGATTGGCCCATTCTTGGGCTCAGTGGTGGTCATGTTGTTGCTGGCACATGTGGCCGTTCGTCGGCTGGCGCCGGGCGCGTCTCCCCTGTTGTTGCCACTTGCTGCGTTGTTGCACGGCATTGGTTACGTGATGATCGCGAGATTGAGCGATCGGTTGGCTGGGTTGCAAGCAACCTGGAGTTTGGTCGCGATTGTGGCATTCGTCGGCGTGTTGGTGTTGGTGCGGCGTGTGGTCGACCTGTTGCGCTGGCAGTGGTGGTTCTTGGGGGCCGGTATTTCACTGCAGTTGTTGCCTTTGGTTCCGGGTATCGGATTCTCGGCGGGAGGGGCTCGCATTTGGGTGTCGGTGGGACCGATCAATTTCCAGCCGGGTGAATTTGCCAAGGTGTGCCTGGCGTTGTTCTTTGCCGGCTATCTGTCTGAACAGCGCGAGTTGATTCGTGCGGGTGCACATCGGGTGGGCCGATTTGCGTTGCCTGATGCGCGCGCCTTCCTGCCGGTGTTGCTGGCGTGGGGCGTGTCGGTGGTGGTGATGGTGGCTGAAAAAGACCTGGGTTCATCGCTGCTGTTCTTCACCTTGTTCGCATTGATGCTTTGGGTGGCAACGGAACGCACCGGGTATGTGGTGTTCGGTGGAGTGTTGTTTGCGGTTGGCGCAACGGTGGCCTATCAGTTGTTCGGTCACGTTCGTGACCGCTTCAGCATTTGGCTCGACCCGTGGAGCCAATACAACGGCCGTGGTTACCAGATTGCGCAGTCGATGTTTGCCTTCGCCGAAGGAGGCCTGTCGGGTACGGGACTGGGGCTGGGTGATCCTGGGCGCATTCCAGCGGTGAAGACCGACTTCATCTTTGCGGCGATCGGCGAGGAATTGGGTTTGTTTGGCGCAACGGCCGTGTTGGTGGCATTCGTGTTGTTGGTGGGCAGCGGATTCCGTACCGCAGTACGTACCGACAATGGGTTCGAGAAGTTGCTGGCTGTGGGGTTGACCGTGATTGTCGGCGTGCAGGCCTTCATCATCTTGGCCGGTGTGCTGCGTGTGCTGCCGTTGACGGGTGTGACCCTGCCCTACGTGAGCTACGGCGGTAGTTCATTGGTCGCGAACTACATGTTGTTGGCATTGCTGATGGCGGTATCTCATTCATCGGCACGGCGACTTCACGAGGTAGGATCTGACGCGCGGTAAGAGTGCATGACTCTCCGCCCTGAAAGGCAATCGGAGAGATCGGAAGCGTCACGTGACCTACCTCAGCGGCAAGTCGATTTTGGTGACCGGTGGGACTGGTTCGTTTGGGAAGGCATTCGTTGACTTTCTGCTCAAAGAGCTGAACCCCGAACGAGTAGCCATCTTCTCTCGTGATGAACTCAAGCAGTACGAGATGCGGCAGCAATTCGGCGATGATTCTCGTCTTCGGTGGTTCATCGGCGATGTCCGCGATCGGGAACGTCTCTACCGCGCGATGCACGGAGTCGATGCTGTTGTTCATGCGGCAGCGATGAAGCAGGTCGACACTGCCGAATACAACCCTTTTGAGTGCATTGCAACGAACGTCTTGGGGGCAAAGAATGTGATCGACGCCTGCATCGATCGCGGCGTACGGCGCGTTGTCGCTCTTTCCACGGACAAGGCTTCGTCCCCCATCAATCTTTATGGTGCCTCGAAGTTGTGTTCCGACAAACTCTTCGTAGCCAGCAACCATTACGCCGGTCATCACGAGACTCGTTTTGCGGTGGTTCGTTACGGCAACGTGATGGGCAGTCGAGGGTCCGTCATCCCGCTCTTCCGCAAGTTGGCCCAGTCCGGAGTGTTTCCAATCACTGACGAACGCATGACCCGCTTCTGGATCACGCTTCCACAGGCTGTCCAGTTCGTGGTCAATTCGTTCGACACGATGTCGGGCGGTGAGATCTTCGTGCCACGTATCCCTTCGACCAAAGTGGTCGATTTGGCCAAAGCAATCAATCCCAACGCACGTCTCGAGTTCGTCGGCATCAGGCCGGGCGAAAAGCTCCATGAGGAAATGATCTCCGAGGACGACTCACGACGAACGCGGAAGTTTGCCGACCGTTATGTCATCGCACCACTCGTGGCCGATTGGGTCGGAGCAGATTCGTTCAGTTCGGGTGAGGCTCTTCCCGAGGGTTTTTCTTATCGATCGGACACGAACGACTTGTGGCTCGATGTCGACCAGTTAACTGAGCTACTCCAAAGAGTCTGATGTCTCATTCGGACCCGGCTCCGCTCGTCCTCGGTGCCCACGGGTTCCTCGGGTCGAACGTCGTCGCATCACTACGTCGTTCATCACGCGTCATTGCCCATAGCCGTAATGCTCGGACCACGGGAAAGAACATCGAAAGCGTGGTTTTTGATTTCGTGGATGTCGCAGCATTTGAACGCGCTCTCGGCACTCAACCGGTTTCTTACGTTGTGAACTGCGTAGCGATGGCCGATGTCGACCGATGCGAGAGAGAACCCGACAACGCAACGACAATCAACGCTCTCATTCCTGCTCGTTTGGCTGCGGTATGTCGTGATCGGGACATTCCTTTTGTTCATGTATCGACAGATGCCGTCTTCGACGGGTTGAGTACCGAGTACACAGTTGACAGCAAACCAAGCCCGATCAACGTCTACGGTCATTCGAAATTGAGCGGTGAGCAGATGGTGCTTGAATCCAATGAGCGCGCCCTCGTCTTGCGAACGAACATCATCGGTTGGAGTCCCACCGGGCAAAGGAGTCTCTTTGAGTTCTTCGTCAACAATCTTCGCGCAAAGTCTCCATGCAACGGTTTCACTGACATCACGTTTCGACCGATAAGTGCTTGGCACTTCTCATCAATCGTCGAGCTTTTCATTGAGGAGCGAGTCACCGGTCTTCACCACGCAGTGGGTTCTGAACTTCTGTCCAAGTTCGAGTTCGGTCGGGTCGTCGCCGCCGCTCTCGGGATCGAACCCGCGCTGGTGGTTCCGATGCACAGTGACGAAGTCCGCGGGCGTGTTCGCCGTTCTCCCAGGTTGAATCTGGCCCCGTCTCCTAGACTCGAAGCCGTAGCCATGCCGATCAGGGAACAACTAGCTCAATTGCTCGACCTCGAGACCGCGGGTCTTCGAGATGAGTTGAGTTCATTCATCAGTCAGGGGTAAGGAATGGATCTTCACATCGACGGCAGAACAATTGGTCTCGGTCACCCGACTTATTTCATCGCCGACATTGCGGCGAATCATGATGGCGATCTCGAGAGGGCGAAAAGTCTCATCTGGTTGGCAAAAGAAGCCGGTGCCGACGCAGCAAAATTCCAGCATTTTCACGCGACGAAGATCGTCTCGGACTTTGGTTTCCGAAAATTGAATGACAATGCGAGCCACCAGTCATCATGGAAAAAGAGTGTTGTCGAGGTCTACGAGGATGCGTCCGTACCAGACGATTGGACACCAACTCTGAAGTCAGAGTGCGATCGTGCCGGTATCACCTTTTTTTCGTCGCCGTATGACTTCGATGCGATCGATGCGCTCGATCCATTCGTTCCTGCGTACAAGATCGGTTCGGGTGACATCGATTGGCTCGAGGAACTCGAGTTCATTGCCAAAAAGGGCAAGCCGGTGCTGATTGCAACTGGCGCCGCTTCGCTTTCCGATGTGGCTGCCGCAATGACCACTCTTCGGGGTCACACGGACCAAATCGTCCTGATGCAGTGCAATACCAACTACACCGCAGACCCGACCAATTTCGACCACTTGCATCTCAACGTACTGAAGACATACTCAGCGATTTGGCCGGACGTGGTGCTCGGACTCTCCGATCACACCCACGGTCCCGCGGCGGTTCTCGGTGCGGTCGCCCTTGGTGCTCGTGTCATCGAACGACACTTCACTGATGACAACAATCGTGTCGGCCCGGATCACAAATTCGCGTTGGACCCCGCAGCCTGGCGCGACATGGTTGATCAAACCCGCCTGCTCGAGCGAGCGCTCGGCTCCACGGAAAAATTCGTCACGGGCAATGAGCAGGCGTCGTCCATTGTGCAACGCCGATGTGTTCGTGCCTCACGACCATTGTTTCGCGGCCATCGCATCACACGTGCCGACCTTGATGTTCTTCGGCCGGCCACACCCGGCGCCATCAAGCCATCAGAGATTGATCTCGTTCTTGGGAAGGTCCTCACAAGCGACCTTGAGTCCGGTCAAGATGTCCGCTGGACGCATCTCACCGACGGCTGAGGACGACTGCGCTTGCCCTCGGTTCGCCGCCTGCTGTACGCCTCGTTTGGGGTCACAACCCATGATGTCCGCTTTCTCAAGGTTGCCGCGACCGTCTTTGATCGCATTCTCTACCTGAGGTTCGATGGGCAGGACAGTTCCCCGCTGGCGACCCAATTGCCCGAGAACGTCACTCTCGTCGACTGGTTCGGTACGCGTCAGTCGATTTCATCGGCCGAGCCATTGGATTTCGTTGAACCTTTCACGGCAATCATTGACGACTTCAAGCCACATCTGACCCATGCCGGCCCATTGTCATCCGTAGCTTGGGTTGCTTCGTATCGACCTACCGCTCCGGTTTTGGGGATGTCGTGGGCCACTGATGTGTTGGTCGATGCGCAAACCCCCTCCGGTGCCGACCGCGTCTCAACCACATGCCAAAAACTTTCTGGGCTGATTACGGACTCACAGACCACCGCTGCCTTGGCACGGAATTTCGGCTTCGGCGGAGATCGTCTCGCCGTGTTCCCGTGGGGAGTCGACTTGGACGTCTTCCCCTTTTCGCCGCTGCCACCGATGTCGCCGATTCGCCTTGCCAGCGTCCGGTCACATGAACCGATTTACGACATACCCACCATTGTCGAGGGTTTTTCCGACGCGGTCGTAACTTCGGGCTCAGACAATCTCAGTCTGACGGTGTTGGGCAAGGGAAGCACGACGGCAGAGTGTGTCCAACTTGCGAACCAACGGGGCGTCGGTAGCACTATCAACTGGCAAGCCCCCTGTGCAGAATCAGCGTTGCCTGTTCTGTTCGCCCAGGTTCACGGCACAATCTCCGCCGCACGTTCCGATGGATCGTCGATTTCCATGCTGCAAACCATGGCCTGTGGGCGCATCCCCATCGTCACGGACATCCCATCGAACGTCGAGTGGATCCAGGACGGCATAAACGGCTTCATCTTCGAAGTGGGTTCTTCGGTCTCGCTGGCCGACACGCTCACAAGGATTTCTTTGCTCGGACCAAATCTCCGTGAAGTGGCGCGAAACGCACGAACGACAGTTGAAGAACGAGCCGACTGGCGGATCAACCGGCAGATTCTGATCGATACCTACACCAATTTTCTTCACGACGCCGCATGAATCGGATCATTCGGCGTCTGACAATAGGTCTGTTGGTGTGCTATCTGGTGCTATTTGTACAGCTGAACGTGCTGCAGGTGGGCAAGCGTGACGCACTGCGTGCCGACGTGCGCAACAACCGTGAAAGTGTGCGCACGTTCGACGCACCGCGCGGGCCGATCGTGACGGCAGATGGTGTGGTGGTGGCCCAAACAGTGGAGATTCCGGTCGAGTCTCGCGGCGACTATCGCTGGCAGCGTGAGTATCCGACAAAGGAGTTGTTCGCAAACGTGTCGGGTTACCACACGTATGCATACGGGTCGACTCAGCTCGAGCACCTGTATGGCGACGTGTTGCGCGGCGACACACCGAAACAACAGGTGTTGGCGGTTGGCCAGACGTTCTCGGGCGAAGACCAAACGGGTTCGGTGGTCATGACAATGCGGTCTGACCTACAGGAGTTGGCGAAACAGTCGCTGCAGGGCCGCGAAGGATCAGTTGTGGTGCTGGATGTGCGCACCGGTGCGGTGCTGGCGATGTATTCGAACCCCACGTACGACCCGAACACTGTTGCCGTTCACGACGTGGATGCCGCGGGTGCGGCGTTGACTGCGCTTGACGAGACGCCCGGCAAGCCGTTGTTGGCCAATGCGTACCAAGAGCGCTACATGCCCGGTTCGACGTTCAAGGTGTTGACGACGGCGACGGCGTTGTCGAATGGCGTGGTGTCGACTGCGTCGACATGGCCCGACGAGTCAGCATGGGTACCGCCGAACACGAACAACCCGATTCAGAACTACGGCAAGAAGGTGTGCGGCGGGGATTTGGCCGAGGTGTTCCGGCGCAGCTGCAACATCCCCTTTGCCCGCATGTCGGTAGACGTGGGGCCCGAGAAGTTGGTCAACGGTGTGCGGTCGTGGGGGCTGGAGTCGAAGGTGCCGATCGATCTTCCGGGTGCCGCGACGTCGACTTTTGGTGGTGACGCAAAGGCATTCGAGGATTCACTGGCTCTGCTGGCGATTCACGGCTTCGGCCAGGGCGGAGTGCAGATGGTGCCCCTGCACATGGCGATGGTGGCGGCTGCGGTTGCCAACGACGGCAAGATGATGAAGCCGTATGTGGTCGACAAGACGGTGGCGCACAACGGCACAGTGCTGACGCAGACCTCGCCCGAAGTGTGGCGCACGCCGATCGCCAAGCCGGTAGCCGACTTGTTGACGCAGTTGATGGTGGGCGTGGTGAACGATGGCACCGCGAAGTGCTGCATGAAGTTGGCGCGGGGTGTGCAGGCGGCGGCGAAAACGGGCACCGCACAGTTGAACTCGGACGGCGAGGAACAGCGATCACATGCGTGGATCACGGCATTCGCCCCCGCAAAGGCACCCCGAGTGGCGGTGGCCGTGATGCTGAAGGGCGTCAATGCCACGATCAGCGCAGGAACCGGCGGCACTTTGGCCGGTCCGGTGGCACGAGATGTCCTGAACGCCGCGTTGAAGTCAGGCCCGGAGAGCTGACAGTTCGTATCGGTGACCTCAAAGATCCAGGAATCTCAGTGCTGTCCGATGCCGAACATTTTCCATCTTGGCAGGCGAAAGTGATCCCGTGAGCT
>Ga0315901_10009102_pt1 | contig 11456 bp, 12 predicted proteins | sample LakEriMetagenome_10_FD_203761 | JGI IMG/M metagenome (GOLD analysis project Ga0315901, IMG submission 203761) | Freshwater fungal communities from buoy surface, Lake Erie, Ohio, United States - Buoy 2 MA116 | ecosystem: Environmental > Aquatic > Freshwater > Lake | place: USA: Lake Erie, Ohio...
TTCTTCATGCCGCCTGAAATTTCAGAGGGCATTTTTTTATTGATGTTCTCCAGTCCCACGCGCTTAAGACAAAAATTCACGCGATCCAGCTTTTCGTCTTTAGGCATTTGGGTTAAAACATCAAGCGGAAACATAACGTTTTGTTCCACCGTTTTGGAATCAAACAATGCGCCACCTTGAAACAGCATTCCAATTTCTCTGCGGATTTCGGATTTCATCTCCTTATCGGCCTCTGTGAAATTACGTTCATCAAAATATACAACACCTGAATCAGGCTGTTCCAATCCTACAATACATTTTAGCAAAACACTTTTACCCGTACCGCTGGCACCTATGATCAGATTTGATTTACCCTTTTCAAAGGTCCCCGAGACATCTTTGAGGACGTCTTTGTCAACAAATGATTTCGATATGTTTTGAATGGTGATCATTTGCTCAACAGCAATTCGGCAAGAAAATAGTTGCTTAATAAAAGCGTAATGACACTAGTCGTTACAGCATCGGTACTGGCGATACCAACTTCAAGTGCACCTCCGCGCGTATGGTATCCCTTGTAACAAGATATCGATGAAATGATGAATGCGAATACCACCGATTTGGTTAATGCAAACTTGATGGTGTATGGATCAAAGGCATAGCGAATGCCCTGAATATATTCAGTCGGTGTTACGATTCCTGTAAGTGTACCCACAAGGTATCCGCCGAAAATCGCACAAACTCCTGCAACCACAACCAATAAAGGAAACATAAGAACGGAAGCAATGATTTTTGGAAGCACCAGGTAAGAAGAGGAATTGATTCCCATAACTTCCAAGGCGTCAATCTGCTCTGTGATTTTCATGGTGCCTATTCCCCCGGCCATACTGGAACCAACCTTACCGGCAAAAATGATGGCCATAATGGTTGGAGCCAACTCGTATATGGCCATATCCCGAACTACCTGTGAAATGACAAAGCGCGGTACAAAGGGGCTTACCAGGTTAAAGGAAGTCTGAACGGTTGTAACCGCGCCCATGAAGGTCGAAACCAGAATGAAAAGAAATGTCGACTTAACGCCGATCTGAATGGATTCTTCCAGAATAAGCTGGTAGTAGGTTTTGAACTTTTCCCGACGGACAAGCAGGCTGCCTAGAAAAAGGACGTATTTACCGAACTCCCGCATTACTATGGATTCCTTAACTTGCCCAAAGATATGACTTTAAATTCAGTTGTTTCCTCGTCAAAAGAAGGGTTAGCCGTGATCTCGGGCGGAAGCAGGGGCATTGGGGTAGCCCTTATCCGTGAGTTTGCTTCTAAAGGCTATGCCATTGCAACCTATGGACGTAATGAGCAGGCACTGGGTGAACTCAAAAAGAAGATAGAACAGGAATTTAAAGTGCCATTATACTACACTGTAACGGATGCGCAGGATAAGGACCAGGTAAAGTCCTTTGGTAAGTTCTGCCTGAGCCTGCCGTATCCAGTTAAGGTACTAATTCACAATGCCGGCCAATTTCTACCCGGTAATCTTATGGAAGAAAAAGAAGGTACTTTAAGCTACCTCTTAGCGGTTAACCTTGAAAGTGCCTACGAATTGTCCAGAATTTTGATACCCTCGATGAAGACAACTTCAGGTGGTCATGTAATAACCATATGCTCAGTTGCTAGTTTGAAGCCTTATCCTCAGGGAGGCTCCTATGCCATCTCGAAGGCTGCGTTAATGAGTTTTAGTCAAAACCTGAGGGAGGAGCTAAAGCCGCACGGGATTAAAGTTACTGCCGTTTACCCTGGGGCAACCTGGACGGACAGTTGGGCAAGTGCTGGTTTTCCGGAAGACCGGTTTATACCTGTTGAAGATCTGGCCAAAGTGATTTGGTCATGCCATGACCTTTCCGACCGTACGGTTGTCGAGGAGATTTTACTTCGCCCGCAATTGGGTGATCTTTAATTATTTATAGACTTTTACGACTGAATTTTCTGATTATGTATCCAGGTATCTATTGCAATGATCTGTATTCTTATAGCCGACGGAAGACCATACAGGTTAAGATAGGCGATGTTCCAATGGGTTCCGACTATCCAATTCGGGTTCAATCCATGACCACCGTGGACACTATGGATACATTGGGTACAGTTGAGCAGTCCATAAGAATGATTGAAGCCGGTTGTGAATACGTTCGCATTACGGCCCCAAGCGTAAAGGAAGCCCAAAACCTTGCTGAGATACGTAAGGAGCTGCATAAAAGAGGTTACAAGACGCCTTTAGTGGCAGATATTCATTTCACTCCAAATGCAGCTGAGCTGGCAGCCCGAATTGTCGAAAAGGTTAGGATAAACCCTGGAAACTACGCGGATAAGAAGCGATTTGAGCAAATCGATTATTCGGATGCGTCCTATGAGGCTGAATTGATTCGTATCCGCGAAAAGTTCACTCCTCTTGTACGCATCTGTAAGGAATATGGTACCGCGATGAGGATTGGTACCAACCACGGCTCTTTATCTGACCGAATTCTAAGTCGATATGGAGATACGCCTCTGGGCATGGTGGAATCAGCTTTGGAATTTCTTAGGATCTGTGAGGATGAACAATACTTTAATATCGTTCTGAGTATGAAAGCCAGTAATCCGCAGGTCATGATTCAGGCCTACCGGTTATTGGTTAATAAGTTGGATGAAGGTGGCTTTAAGCCGTATCCGCTGCATCTCGGGGTAACCGAAGCTGGCGATGGGGAGGATGGTCGAATAAAGTCCTCCGTGGGAATAGGAGCCCTTCTGGAAGATGGATTGGGAGATACGATAAGAGTTTCCCTTACGGAGGAGCCTGAGGCAGAAATTCCGGTGGCCAGTGCCCTTGCCCGTCGTTATGATTCTCGGCAGAATTCTCCATCTGTTGCCAAAAAATGTAACTTCCTCATTGACCCGTTTTCCTACACACGTCGCTCATCTAAAGAGGTTCTTAACATTGGAGGACATCAAGTACCACGGGTTATCGCCGATCTTTCGGAGCGTGAGCAAATCAATCCTTCTTCTTTATTTGCTTTCGGTTACTCGTATTCGGTACCGTTGGATAAATGGAATATCTCCGACCATGCCTGCGATTTAATTTATGTCGGTCACAAGGAAATTGATTTTGAAATACCTGGAACACTGGGAATTATATCCGATTATTCCTCTTGGGAGAATCGTGCCTCAAAACCAAGGCACTATCCATTAATCCAGGACGAGGAAGCATTGCAAATCAGTCAATGGCATCCTGCACTCAACTTTGTTCGTGTGTATCCCGAAGGTTTGACTCATGGACTTCGGGATGTCCTGAAAATACACCGAGATCATGTGGTGCTTGTTTTGGGTACCCATCATCCTCATGGAATGGCTCAACAACGCGATGGTTTTCAATGGTTGATTAAGGAGGGACTGGATATTCCGGTAATAATTGAACGGGACTATCAGGATCTGGACGAAGAAACGTTTCAATTATATGCCGCTACAGATGCTGGTGCCTTGCTGATCGATGGATTGGGCGACGGGCTATTTTTCAGAGCAAAGAATTGCGGCGGAGACCGGATGGTGAACACAACGGCGTTCAATATTCTACAGGCCACCAGAACACGAATTTCCAAAACGGAATACATTTCTTGCCCTTCTTGCGGAAGGACCCTATTCGACCTTCAGGAAACTACGGCTCGGATTCGAGCCAGGACGTATCATCTTAAAGGTGTTAAAATTGGAATTATGGGATGCATTGTGAACGGACCTGGTGAAATGGCTGATGCGGATTATGGTTATGTAGGCTCAGGCCCGGGCAGAATCAATCTTTACCGCGGAAAGGAAGTGGTAAAGAGAAATGTCCCTACTGCCAATGCAGTTGATGAATTGATAGGACTTATCCGCGAGGATGGTCAATGGATTGATTTACCTGAGATGGAACCCCAAAGCATATGAATGAAGAGAAAAAACAAAGATCCTTTCTAAGAGAGTTTTTCTCTCTTGGGGAAGTGGGAGGGTACTTCTTTCGAAAGCACGACCCTAACCGTCCAACCAATATCAACATCCGGATGATGCATGGTGTAAACAAGATTTCCATTACCATGTTTTTGCTGGCCGTGATTTATCTGGTTGCCCGGAAATTGCTTTAATTAGTAGTTTATTTAAATACATATAATTATCTGATTTACAGATAATTATAATTATCAATTAAACACCTTTTAAAACACTCTATTCAAATCCTTACCTTTGACGGATTGCTTCCGCTGATATGCGTTTAGGGTTACTTATTCTGAGTTTCATAGGGCTGCTTCTGGCCTCCTGCAGTCAGCAGAAGATTTGCTCAGCCTACCAGAGTTCCTTCATCTACGATAAGGAAACCATGCGCAAAAAATTCAGCTATTTCGAAGAGGACTCCACCCCCCGTGTATTTCTGGCAGCAAGTAAAAACAAATACCTGGTGGCCGTGCCTGAATCATACCGCAAAAAATACCAAAGACTTCAAACGGTCGAAATGAAACCGGTTTATCCGGGAGAACCAGATAGTTTAAAGGCATTGGTATTGAAGTATGCTGCTTCTGACTCGATTATGGAGCTGGCCATCGATAGTGTGCAAACTGTTTCGGGTCTGGATGAAAGCGGACTAACTCAAAAAAGCCCTGAATTCAGAATTACGAAGACAAAGGAAAAGTATAACAATGATCAGGAGTATTACATGTGGTTTTTCCGAAAGATTTTGGTTTTGCCGGATATCAAATATCATATGGATCGTAAGGCTTCAGGAAAGGATGAGCTTGAAGCTGATCCACGGGAAACAATAAGACCAGTAAAGATTCAACCCATCCAAAATACTGAGCCAAAAAAAAGAAGTTCACTTAAGTTCCCAGGTCTGAAAAATAGGACAACCAAGGATTCTGTTTCGGTTAATAATGGCAGGTGATCAGATCAACCAAATAGGGTCAAATTGCCAAACTGATCTGCAGGAGGTGTTGGAAGAACCATTGAAGGCAAGTCCTTAGAGTCCTGTTCAATAGCCGGACTTACACTATACTGATCAAGAGAATGTTCCTGGATGGATCGTAGGATTTGTTCTAGCTCATTATCTGTCTCACAATGAAGCCAGCTATGTTCCTGTTCTTCCGATAAAATAAAAGGTATTCGTTCAACTGAACCCGCCATACTGGAGGGCGCAGATATGGTGATCATGGAGAACGTATGTTGAGTTTCGCCGCCTTCCGTTTCGAATTCCTCCCAAACCCCCGCAATTCCAAATAACGATTTATTGGAAAGGACAACTCTATAAGGAACCAGTGTCCTTCTTCCCAACGCTTTCCAGAAATAAAAACCGTCTGCTGGGATCAGGCAACGGTGTTTAATTAAACTCTTTCGGTGTGCTGGCTTATGTAAAATATCCTCAACTTTTCTATTCACAATACGTTCACTGACCGATTTATTTCGGCTGCGCTCTGGAGATAATCCCCAATAAAACCAAGAAAAGCCCTGTGGAGCATTCGAAGTAAGTATCGGTAGTAATTGAGCAGGAGCCGCGTTGAATCTGGGTCTGTAATGTTCTCCCAGATCAGCAGTAAACCGATTAACGATATCCTGACGTTCGACGGTAAGCGTGTAGCGGTTGATCAAAACCTATTAAAGCAATTGTATGAAAAAAAATTTACCAACCCATTTTGTTTTTAAGCATGGTCAGATGTGCCAAATGATGCTCACCATGCCATGAATACATTTGGATCATTCGTTCAAGGGTAAATTCCCTATTGGTGGCTGGATGTACAAATGACCTCTTTAGTTGTTCCGGAGTCAATGTCTTTAAGAGCTCCACCCATTTGATATGAAGGGATTGAATCAAGGCAATAGAAACTTCTGGACTTAACGAGTTTTCGGAAGTCAGCGCCCAATCTTTTTCATTGTAGGCCTTAATGAGTGGTTTCTCTTCTGTCAGGGCCCATTTGGTACGAATATAGGCATTCATATGGCTGTCCGCCAGGTGATGGATTACCTGACGCAGAGACCAACCACCATCACGGTAGGGGGTGTCGAGTTGATCAGAACTTAGGCCTCTGACGGCAGCTAACAGTTGGCTGGCTAGGGTCGATAATTTACTGAGATCCGATTGTAGCTCTTGATCTGAATAGGATTCTTTTGCTTGAAATTTGCCAATTGGGTAACGAAGATTTTCATCCGAATTTGAACTCATAAGGCTTTAAGGCTCAACAGCCTGTTTTAACTCTGCGTCAGTGTAATTCTTATTTAGTTTGACAACCTTGCGCTTGCGTTTTTTCCGAACCCTGATATTGGTAAATTCAATAAGTAGAGAAAATCCTACAGCAAAATAAATGTAGCCTTTTGGAATTTCTTCACCCAATCCTTCCAAAAGTAATGTGAATCCGATCAGAATGAGAAAGCCTAAGGCCAAAACCTCCATGCTGGGATGGTCCTGAATGAACTGGCTGATTCGACCGGAGAAAAACATCATAATGCCAATTGAAATAATTACGGCAATGATCATAATGATGACCTGATCAACTATTCCAACGGCAGTTAGAATGGAATCAAATGAAAAAATGATATCCAATAAAATGATTTGAAAAATCGTACTTGATAAACTTGGGAAAGTTTTTACCGTTGAACTACTACCGGATGAATCCTCTTCTTCATCTTCTTCTCCTTCCATTTCATGGTTGATTTCCATGGTACTCTTGGCAATTAGAAAAAGTCCACCAAATATGAGAATCAGGTCTCTTCCACTGAATCCGTGATCAAAAAGTCTGAACAACTCAGATTTCAATCCAATTATCCAGGTGATTCCAAGTAATAAAATAACGCGCACGCCCATGGCAAAAGCCAACCCTGTATTTCTTGCCTTTTTTCGTTGTTCCTCCGGAAGTTTATTGGAAACAATCGAAATAAAAATGATGTTATCAATACCCAGAACGACTTCCAAAAAGATAAGCGTTAATAACGCTAGCCAGGTATCTGCTTGTAGAAAAATCTCCATTCTGGATGTTTAGATAGGTCAAAATTTAAGCGCTGAAATTACGTAAAACCGAGATACGCGAGATTCTTCATAGGATATTTTTGAGCATAAATAGCGACAGATCCTACGAAAACTATGCCCCAAAGAGCTTTTCCATGGCCTTATTTTGGAAGCAGGAGGGAGCTATCACCATAACTCAGGAACCGGTAATCCTTTACAAGGGCTTCTTTATAGACACTCTTCCAGTCTTCTCCTATAAATGCACCAATGAGCATCAATAAGGTGGATTTGGGTTGATGGAAATTAGTGATCAACCCATCACAAAATCCAAAACGATACCCAGGTCGAATGAAAATAGAAGTTGATAAATGAAGTTGCAGCTTACCGGTTTGATCCAGCCAATTCAGAATGGTGCTTATTACTTTTTCACGTGAAGGGTATTCAGCCTTATACTCATAAGGCCATTCCTGGGTAATTGGTGTTTGCTCAGGATGGTCTCCATTCAAAATACGAACACCGGCCCAGTACAATGTTTCCAAGGCCCGCATGGAGGTAGTTCCCACCGCTACGAACTTTCGATCACGAGTGACCAAAAATTCCAGAAAAGTACGCTCATAGATTACCTTCTCCTCATGCATATGGTGTTGAAGTGCATCTTCCGTTTTTACCGGAAGAAAGGTTCCGGCACTAACATGGAGCGTAAGGTAAGATGTTTGGTGCCCATCCGATTCTAAATCCTGTAGCAATCGTTCACTGAAATGAAGTCCTGCTGTTGGCGCAGCTACCGCCCCAGGAAGTTTTGCATAAACGGTTTGATAACGAATTTTGTCTTCTTCGGTTGAATCCCGATGCAAATAGGGTGGCAATGGGATGGATCCGAAGTCTTCCAGGATTTCGGCGAACGCTTTAAATTGAGACCACTTAAAAATTACTAAATCATTTTTTTCATCAAACCAATTGGCTGCTATGGAAGCCGATTCTTTTTGATTGCGCAACGTATCGGTTGATTTCCATCGCTTTCTGTTACCAATTAAGCATTTCCATATGGTAGGTTCTGTACTGCTTAGGGCTTGAGCGTGGTCGCAACCGTAGGGCTCAAGGAGAAAAAGCTCAATTGATGCGCCTGTTGAATTTTTAAAAAATATTCTGGCAGGAATGACCTTGGAGTTATTCAAAACCAATAGGGAGTTCTTTGGCAGAAAGTTGCCTATTTGATCGAAGGAGGTATGGCTAATTTCTCCTTTTTCATAAACCAGGAGCTTTGAAGTGCTGCGAACACCAACAGGCTTTGGGGCAATTCGTTCATCAGGTAAGTGGTAATCAAAATCGCTGGTTTTTAACATGACTGCAAAGATATGAGCCCGATTCTTAATTCTGATTTACCCTAAAAGATTCCTTCTTCCTGGTGATATTTGCCTTGTGTACACAGTTGATATCGAAAAAAGGGTTTTCAAATTTCAATTTGAGGCCAGGACATCCCGAGGTGTTATGCCTGACCGGACGTGTTGGTTTCTATTAGTTAAATCTGAAAAAAAACCCGAGGTTTTTGGATTAGGGGAGGTAGCTCCATTATTTGGTTTAAGTTCAGAGAGTCAGGAACAGGTTGAAGTTGAACTAAACAAGCTTAAGGTTCAGATTGAAAGTAGTACGGCATCACTTTCTTCGGATCCCAATACCATAGAAGAAGCATTTGGTCTTTTGGCCTATTCATCTGCTTTACGGTTTGGGATAGTGATGGCCTTACTTGATCTCTATTATAACGGTCAAAAGAAATACTTTGATTCCCCATTTTTTCACGGTCAGCCATTGTCTATAAATGGATTGGTATGGATGGCTGATGCTGAAACCATGCTGAAAAAAGCTGGAGAAAAAATTAAGCAGGGCTTCCATTGTATTAAAATTAAGGTTGGCGGTTTGGACTTTGAAGAGGAATGTCGGGTTTTGGAAGCTATTCGTTTGGAATACAGCCCTCAAGATCTAACCCTACGTCTGGATGCCAATGGTGCTTTTTCAGTTGCAGATGCAAGGAAAAAGCTTGAAAGGCTTTCCATTTTTCAAATTCATTCGATTGAGCAACCATTATCGCCCTCTGATCAAATTCGCTATCCGGAAATCCTTCGAAATGCACCAATACCCATTGCTTTGGATGAGCAATTGATTGGTAGATTTTCTCTGCCTGAAAAGGAAGCTCTCTTAGCGACCATTCGACCTTCTTATTTGGTTCTAAAGCCTGGGTTGATTGGTGGTTTTGTAGAAACCCGCGAATGGATATCCACGGCTCAAAATCATGGAATCGGATGGTGGATAACTTCTGCCCTGGAGACGCCATTAGGATTAAATGCCATTGCTCAGTTTACCTCACTTTTTAATCCAGAATTACCTCAGGGATTGGGTACAGGGCAGATTTTTGAGGATCTTTTTGAACATCCATTAAGTGTTGAAGGGGGTCATTTAAGCCTCAAAAAATCTCAGAAATGGGGTTTTTAAAATAAATACTAAAAAAATTAGTTTTTTATAATTCAATCTCCTTTCTTTGACTAAATATTTTAGTCAGATGGAAATCACAGCAAAAAAACTACCCTCCGGTAATATTCAGGTTCGATTTAGTCATGGAGGATACTACGGCTATATGTTAACAGAGCCTCTGGTATCAGCTGAAGCAATTGCAGATAAAATTGTTCGACATCTGGAGGCCATGCAAAACCCTGACCGTTACCTGCAGTTGAATCTTTACTCAATGGGTTCGGTGAATTTACAATCTGGTCGCATTATGATTTTCCGTGAGCATGCTCAGGCTATGGCGGCATAATGTCTTAACTATACATAGATGAACGATTTCTTTTGAATTTAATTTATGGTTTATGAAAAATCATCTTAATGAAAACATTCGTGCATTACGCAAATCCCTTGATTTAACTCAGGAGGAATTCGCCTCACAACTTAAAATCAAACGTTCTTTAGTTGGAGCCTATGAGGAGGGAAGGGCAGAACCTCGATTGGAATTATTATGTAAAATGGCAGATCTTGGAGGGATCTCTGTTGAGGAACTTCTTCATGCACCTGACGCTAAGACTGGTTTTAAAAAAATTAAGAAAAATGTTCTGGTTAAGAATATATCAACTTTAACAAAGTCTAGTGCTCGTCACGTCGATATTTCTCCACATGAGAATAAAAACAATATTGAACTTGTCCCAGTCAAAGCTGCCGCAGGTTACTTGAACGGATATGCAGACCCTGAATTTGTTCATGAGTTACCACGATTCTCTTTGCCCATGCTTAATCATGGGACATACCGTGCCTTCGAAATCAGTGGAGATAGTATGTTGCCGCTGGAGTCAGGAACCATTGTCGTTGGTGAATTTATTGATCATGTCTCCGGAATCCGTAATGGAAAAACCTACGTCCTGGTAACCAGATCAGAAGGAGTTGTTTATAAACGTGTATTCAATTATACCGATGAGAATGGAAAGCTATTTCTGGTTTCCGATAATCGGCAATATGCACCCTATCAGATCGATGCAACAGATGTGATTGAGATTTGGTCCGCAAAAGCGTACATCAGCCTCAACTTCCCTGAATAATATTTTGTCTTAGCGGGCAAAGCCATAGCAGCCTGTCGGAGCAATCCGGCAGGCTATGGCCATAGCTTAATAGATGCTGCAAGTGTCAGTTTCCTATCCAATTTTCCCCCTGGATTTTTTTCCTGCAATTGACTCCACCGAATTTCCTTCGGTCTCTCGTAAGGATCTAAACAGTTCTCCAATACCTCAGTAATCATTAGGCAATCCTGGATGGTTGGTTGTGGGCAATCAAAAATCAAAAGTACGATCTTGTTGCTCAAACGCTCATCGGGTAGCGATGTAAATATAAAGGATCCATTTCTGAGATGTGCGCGTATATCATTCTCTGCTTTGGATTCCAGTACTTCAGGATTAAATTTAATGCCGCCTGAATTAATGACGTAATCCATTCGGCCTAGCCATCGAAAATGCTGGTCATCAATTTTTTCGATAAGATCATTGGTGATAATTTGTGTTGAACCTATATGGGGTATTTCGATAACTAAACAACCTCTTGTGTCTTGTTCAACTTTAATATCTGGCAGCACAGTATAGGAATTGTTTTCCGGAGAAATCCTCATCAAGGCTATGTGTGATAAGGTTTCTGTCATTCCAAAGGTTAAGTAAGTTTTGGTTGAGATTGATTCAAGTTTTTTTCGTAAGGCGAGATTGACAGTGGCTCCGCCAATAATTACCGTAGAAATGTGCTTGAATTGCTCTTTTGTCTCTGCATCATTTAATATGGCTTCTACCTGTAGCGGAACGAATGCTGCAAAATTTATAGACTGATGTTGGGCTATAAATTTTAGAGGATTGCTGGATGGTGGTACGCAAATAAGATTAAAGCCTTCCTCCAAAGCTCGGAGGACCATCATTTTTCCTCCAATAAATGAAACATCCAAAGCCAGTAAAGCGGTAGAACCTTTTTTAAGATCAAGCGC
>Ga0315901_10009103_pt1 | contig 11455 bp, 7 predicted proteins | sample LakEriMetagenome_10_FD_203761 | JGI IMG/M metagenome (GOLD analysis project Ga0315901, IMG submission 203761) | Freshwater fungal communities from buoy surface, Lake Erie, Ohio, United States - Buoy 2 MA116 | ecosystem: Environmental > Aquatic > Freshwater > Lake | place: USA: Lake Erie, Ohio...
ACCATGACCTACGACCTCCCCCCCAACGCCTGGTTCGTCGAACTCGCCGCCGCGACCAACCACGCGAATCCCGTCCGCGAATTTCTCCGCGTCGCCACGCACCCCCAAGAGTGGGCGATATGGCACCGCCGCAACTCCTTCCACCCCCACGCCTACCCATGGGCCAAACTCGCTCGCCGCGTTGGCCTTGTTGAAGGGAGGGTGTCCTAATGGGCGGCGGAGGAGGGGGCAGCAAGCCCAAGAAAGAGACGCCGCCACCACAGGCGCAGCCGATTGATTACAATGCGCTCATGGCGCAATCCAGCGCTGCTGCTCAGGCTCAATTCCGCGATCAGGTTGCCGCGCAAGCCGAGGCGTATCCCACCCAAGAAGCCCTCCAGCTTGGCACCGTCTCAAACATTGCATCCAATCTCAGCCAAGATGGCGGTTCAATCAAACGCTACAAGGTTGACGCAAAAGGCAAAATCATCGGCGAAGAAACCGTCGCCACCGCCGCTCCAAACCTCTACACCAAACGGGCCACCGACCAACTCATCGCCGCCGGGCAGCAAGCAGACGACCTCCAATCTGTCGCCGACTACACAGACCAGCTCGGCTACCAAGCTGCAGGCGACCTGCAAGGCACCGACATTGAGCGTGAGCTACAGCGCCAAGCCGCCAACGAACTTCAACTCGGCCGCAGCCTCAACCCCGAGCAGGAGCGTCAAGCCGTCCAGCAAGCCCGCGCTGGCATGTCTGCTCGCGGACTCGGCGTCGGCACAGGGGCCCTCGCCGCCGAAATCCTCAACCGCGACGCCTACGCCAGCCAGCGCGAAGCCGACCGCCGCAACTTCGCCGGAAGCACCAACCAAATGCTTGTCAGCAACAGGCAAAACCGCCTCGGCCTCGTAGGCAACATCCTCGGCCAATCCGCCAATACCCGCCTCGCGCAGGCCAACCTGCGCACCGGCCTCGCTGGTGCCGAGATCACCATCGACCCCTACTCCCGTGCTCTTGCCCCCGGGGCAGGTATGGGTTCCACCACCCTCGGCCAATCCGGCCAAATGATCGGCAACACCTACAACTCCGCCAATCAGATGGCCGGAAATGTCGCCAGCTTCAACGCCAACATGCTCGATAGCCGCTACAACAGCTTCATGAACAACCGCGCATCCCTCCAAGGCGCGGCCATGCAAGCCGGAGCCACCGCAGGCGCTTCCCAAAACTCCATGATGGGCTCCGGCATGGCCGCAGGCGGCATGGTCCTCGGTATGACCGCTCTCGCTATTTAATGAACCAACACCTGCAAAACCTCGTCGATGAAACCCTGACCCGCGCCGAGTATTGGCTGCGGGAATTTCGCAACCCCGTCGTCCTCTGGAGCGGAGGCAAGGACAGCACCGCCATGCTCCACCTGCTCATCTTCAAGCTCGGCGTGCGGCTCCCCTGCGTGCAGTGGCGCGAGCCCCGCTTCCGCCACCGCTACGCCCACTCCGATCTCCTCGCCCGCGAGTGGGATTTGACCCTTTTCGACTATGCCCCCGGCCGCATCGCCATCCAGGATGGGTTCGACATCGAGACCGGCGCACCCCGTTTCGACTTTCTCAAATACTACCAATGGGGCCACCACAGCGCCCTCGTTCTCAGCCTCGGCACCGAACACCCCAAGGAAGGCGAGCCCTACCTGTGCGGCTTGACCGATGTCCTCCAGCGCCCCACCGGCTCATTCAACTGGCCGTGGGATGCCGCATTCCACGGGCAGAAGAGCGCCGATGTCGATCTCATCAAAGGCGGCGTGCCACTCGCCCAGGATGTGCGCCGCGTGGATGACAGCCCCACCCAGCTTTTCCTCATGCGGCATTGGACCGACGACGACATCTTCGACTACCTCGAAGCCGAAGGCGTGCCGATGGACCCCACCCGCTACGACCGCTCCACCGGCAAGTGGGGCCACAAGCAGGACAAATCCCACAACGCCGACTACTACCCCATCTGCTGGAACTGCGTGAACCGCCACCTCACCGCCCCCGTGTGGTGCCCCAAGCTCCGCAGCGAGGTCAACAGCATCGCCCACCTCGCCCCCTACGAAGACAACTCCATCCCAGAGCAAGGCTTCAAACCCACATGGAATCCCAATACGACTGTCAACGGTGTGGCGCATGTTGCTCGCACCGTTGGAGCTGGCCCGTGCTCCGGCGCGACCGCTCCGACGCCACCGGCATCCCTGCCGAATACCTCCGCACCGACTACCCTTTGCTCAAAACCTCGCCCTGCGGACGCTGCATCGCCCTCCGTGGCGAGGTGGGCCGAGGAGTCGCCTGCGCAATTTACGAACACCGTCCGAATGCCTGCCGAGCCTTCCAGCCAGGCAGCCCACTCTGCATAGAAGCCCGCCAATCCAAAAACCTCCCCACCTAATCCCATGCCATACAACCCCTCAGTCAACGACCGCTCCGGCGAAATCCTCGCCGGATACCAAACCAACGCATCCCAAATCACCGCCGCTGGCAACGAAGCCCTGGCTAAAGGTATCGCCAGCGGAGTGACGAGTCTAGCTAGCGGCGTCACTGGAGGCTTCACCAAGGCCGCCGAAAACCGCATCGCTTCGGACGGCGTCAACGCCAAGTTCGACATGCTGAAGGACTACACAAAAACCGACGGTTCACCCTTATTTACCAAAGAAACCATCGATAAATTCGACACCATGCCGCTTGGCAAACGGCAAGGCATGGTCTCAACGGCTGAATCTGTCATGGATCACGACCTCAAGCGCTGGATGTATCAGACCCAATACAACGCCCAAGCCAACCGCGTGAACGCTAACATGCTCGCCCAGCAACCGGCTCCGAATCAGCAGCCCTACACCGGAGTGCCAGCAGCCGCCCCCACAGCCCAGCCACAGGCCAACCCCGCCGGCGGGATCAACATGAACTTCGTGCAATAATAATATGGACCCCTCCGAACTCGAAGCCTTCGCGCAAAACTATCAGATCGCCGGCGCCGTGCCTCCACCGCCGCCCAAGGCATCCAAAGGCAACAGCTTTGACTTTGGCAGCATCGTCGTGCAATCCGCCGAGGATTTCGCCCGCCTGCCGGAATCGCAAAAACAACTTTTGCGGAACATGAAGCAGGGCATCCAATACACCCCGCAAGCCGCAGCCGAATTCGTCGAGACCTTCAACACCCGCGTCATGGAGCAGTCCACGCCAAAAGCCCAAGCGGAGATGAAAGCGGCCCAACTCTCCGCAGAAAAATCCGCTCTAGAAAAAGCCAAGCTCGAGCAGGAGGCCATCGCCAAGGCCAAAGAGCAGGCCGAGCTCAACACCCGCAAGCAGCTCGTCCTCGAAAAAATCAACAAATACACAAACCCCGAGGCGCCCAACTACACAAACATCTCGCCGCTCGTCGGCAAGTTCGACGGCACGGCCGGCGCCATACTTGATGCCAGCGGAGTAGACGACCAACGAGCCGCCCAACGCGCCGAGCTCGAGCGCCTCGTCAACAACGATGTTCTTGAGCTCACCAAATTCCTCAAGCCCGTTTCCCAGGACGAATTAAAATTCCTCAAAGGCATGAGCCCCCGCCTGCACCAGAACGACACCATCTGGAGGGAATATCTCCTCGACGCCAAGTCCCGCATCGAAGGCATGGGCGCATCCGCCCAGCAAACCACTCCCCAAGCCGCCCCCGCACAACCCCAGCAACCCGCCACCCGCGTCATCCGCGGCCAAACTTTCGTCCAACAACCCAATGGCAACTGGCTCCCCCAATAGAGAATTCACCTCGGACGAACTCGATGCCCTGGCAGCCGCCGAGCTGCCGGTGCAGGACGCCCCCATTCCCCCATCTGCCACTACGGCCCCAGCCGCCGCAAGCGGAGCACCTGAACCGACAGGATCTGCCGGACTGATCACCGGCGAGGGGGCACTTCCTGCCCGCGGACCTGCCATAGGCCCCGTTGCCCAGCTTGAGGCCCGTGAATACACCACCGAGGAAATCGACTTCCTCGAGCGCGATCAAAAGCAAAAGGAATTTTCAACGGATGATTTGGATCAAAAAATAGTCGCCTCCGTTTACGACGACCCGACCTACATCCCGACCCGCGACGAGTATTTCCAAGCAAAAGAACTCAAAGCCCGCCTCAAATCCGAAGGGAAAATCCCCGGTCTCTTGGAAAATGCCGCCACAGGCGCAGGCCAGTTCCTGCAAACCATCGGCAGTATGGCCCACGAAATCTTGGACGACCCAGGCGAATTCCTCGCCCGCTCCCCGGCCACCATGAAGGCCACCGCCAAGAAATCCTGGCGCAACACCAATGATGTCACCCGCTGGATTCGCCAAGCCAATGCGCCGCAACCCATCGGGCGCGACGAGCAGACCGGCGAGTTTGTCTTTGGCCAAGTGGGCGCAGGACGCAGCGACGCAGAAGTTTTGGCATCGCAGCAACGCCTCGCCGCCGAGCAAGGGCGCACGATTCGCCCGGTGACAGACGAAGACCTCAAAGACGAGGAATTCGACCGCTTCATCATGGAACGCTCGCGGCAGAAAGAACTCGAAGAATGGGTCGCCAGCACCACAGGGCCGACGGAGTTTGTGACAAGCCTTGTTACAGGTCGGAATCAAATTGAGCAGCCCATGCAGGCCACCTCCGACATCGCCGGCGGTTTGCTCGAGCCCACCAATGTCGCCACCATGGCCGTGCCCTTTAGCGCAGGCGCCAAGACCCTCGGAGGCTCACGCCTAGCCAAAGAATTCGGAGCTGGCGGCGCCCGCATCTTGGAACGCGCTGCCGCCAGAGGCATCGATGGCATGGAAGCGGGAGCATTTAAATTTCAAGAGATCATCCAAAAAGGCACCCGCATTACGCCAGAAAACCAAACCAAGATCGCCAAGTGGTCAGCGGCAGGCGGCATCGGTGGGGGAGTCTTTGGCCTGGACACCGATGTGCCCGTGCTGTCCCAAGCGCAGGATGGGGCCCGTTTCATTGGCGGATCCTATTTAGCCTACAAATTCGGACTTGGCACACTGCGCAGCGTCCAAAAAGTCGCCGGCCCCACCTCCACCATCCTTCGTGTCGCGGCCAATCCCGCCGAAGGATTCGACGACATCGCCCAGGCATCCGTAGCCGCCAAGCTCAACGCCTTCCCTGAGCTCTCCGCAGTGCGGGAGATTGTGGAAAATCCCACCCGCTTCCGGCCCATCGAGTCCACCCCAGCCCGCTTGGCAGTGGATCCCCGCCTCGGGCCACAAACCCGCGCCATCGCCGACGCTCTATCTAATCCCCTCATCGTGCAGGGCGTCCGCGGAGCCTCTGCTGTAGCCGGTGGCGCAGTGAAAGGCGCTGCATTCAACGCCCCCTTTGTAGCCCTCGCCCTCAATGCCGACGAAGAAAAAGCCGCCGCCAATATGCTCGGCCTCGGCGCTGGCTTTGGAGCATTCGGCGGAGCCGTCAACCGATTTACTGGAGTCCAGCAACGCCGCACCGAAGCCCGCGCCTCCGATACCGCCCGCATGTTTTTGGATGTCGAACTCGCCGGCGGAGATGTCGGCAAACTCGCCCAGACCTACTCCCCTCAGCAACTCGGCGACCTCGCCTCCATGCAAGGCTTCTTCCGCGACAAGGTTCAATTTGTCCCGCTCAACAAAGCCGACTTCAATACCAACACCCAAGCCCTCGGCGGAGCCGGAGCCGCTGGCCTCTTCGTCCAAGCCCCTCCAGGCGAAAAAGCCCGCATCTTCATCAACCTCGACGCCCAACGCGAAGGCATCGTCCCGCATGAGCTCGGCCATGCCCTCATCAAGTCCGGCGCCCTCGGCAGCGCCCAGACCGATGCGATCCGCGCTTTCACCACCCGCCGCTACACCCAGGCAGGAGTCGAAACCCGCGCCCGCGAATACGCCACCACGATCATTCAAAACGAAAACGCCGCCAAGTTCCCCGGCCAAAACCTCCCCGTCTCAGCGGCATCGATCACCGCCAAGATGGACGAGCTCGGCCAATCCGGCATGCTCCGCGGCGACATCGACCCGCTGGATTGGGCACGCGACGAGATTTTCGCCGAGGATTTCCGCCAAGCCAGCCAATCCATGGACTTCGCCGCTATCCGCCGCAACCTCCCCGCAGACGGCTCGTGGCTCGGCAGCATGGAAAACCTACTCGCCGCCCAGGCCAACGCCCTTTCCATCTCCGGCGTCCGCATCGACCCCGCCACCGGCCAGCCCGACCCCCTCTTCAAAGCCAACCCCATCCTCGCCACCGACCCCGTCCTCAAAAAACAACTCGGCCAGTATCTCAACAACTACCGAGAGTGGATCAACCACCCCGACCAGACCAAAGCCCGAGGCGTCCGAGTCGCTCCCATGGCCCGTCCGCAGGATCTCGTCAACAACCCGCAGATCACCTTCCACGACTACGGCGGCGGCGTCATGGCCAACGAATTCGCCCGCATCGATCCCGCCACAGGCCAAGCCGTCTTCCGCGACCAGCGCGACATCAACGCCGAGACCGCCAAGCGCCAGCAGCAAATCAAGACCCTCGCCGGGTCAAAACTCATGCCGGCCACCGACCCCAACCTCGGCCCCAAAAAAACCGCCGACGGCCGAGTCACGGTCCGCGGCCGCATCCTCCCGCAGCAGTTCGATTTTCTCAACGGCTTTGCCCAGCACCAACGAGCCTTTGCGCGGCAATTTGAGACCGCTGCCGCCAATGGCGAATCGATGATGACCCGCTACCACGCCATCGGCTCTGGAGACACCGGCGCCTTCCGAATCAAAAACCTCGGCAACCTCGAAGCCATAACGCGAGAAGTTATACCCTGGGGCTGGGAACTCACCAGCAAAGGCAACCTCCTCGCCTCCGTCCTCGATCTCACCCAATTCCGCAACCGCGCCATCAAAGCCATCAACGCCGGAGACCCCACCCTCGGCCGCCTCTACAACAACGACCTCAAAGCCATCGAGTCCGATCTCAAGCAGTGGATGGATAACCACCGCCAAGACCTCCCCGGCAGCAACAAAATCGGCGAGCAACGCCGCGACGCCATCAACTCCCTCATCGGCATCGCCACCAACATCAACCGAGCCGCAAACCCCTTCTCCGGCAAAATCGCCGGCCCCAGCAGCGCCATCAAACAATTCCGCCTCGACCGCCTCGACACCACCGCCCCCACCGGCCGCACCGGCTTCCACTTCGACTACGACAAAGCCAACGGCAACCTCCTCCCCGAGGTAGCCACCCCGCTCCCAAACTTGTCAAGAGACCTGCCAGGGCAGGCCATGCCGGATGTCAACCCGATTGAAGACTCTGCGCGGATGATTCACTCTGTATACGATCAAAGCCTACTCGCCAAAGACCGCGACACGGCGCTCTATCCACAAAATCCAGTCAAAGGAAGTGTAGTCCTTCCGCCTCGATATGGACTCATTGGAAATGCGCCTGGCATGCCCAAAAATTTCACTGAAGTGCGTGAGTTGGTGAAGTTGCTGGCAGATCGCGTTGAAGACACTGGCCTGAGGGAAACTGAATTTGCGCAGAAGAGTGCTCGATTTTATTCCGACATGGGAACCGAAGCATTAACTCTGGCCGAAATTATTGATCCACAAATCACCGGCATAGAGCGTTTCAACCGCGCTGACGAAATGCTTCGGTATTTAGCGCTTGGAAGCGTTCGCACAAATGTTCCTGTCAACAGCACTAAATCGGCTGGCGCTGCGGCAGCGTCGCTTGGAGGATTCACCGCCGGTTACAAAATGGGATTTGGAGAGATTCAACGCGCAACCCGTCAAAGTCAGGCCGATTTCAATGCCGGAAAACATTTCGATTTGGACATCAAAGGCGTCCAGGACAAGGTCAGAACATTTTATATCAATGGTCTTTCAGAGCTCATCGAATCTGCTCGCAAAAACGGCGACACTGCGGCGGTTGAAATGCTTGAAACTCGAGCGGCAAAGTCACTCAAACTTGTTGACCCCAATGCGTCCAAGCTAACGCCGCAGCAGCTCGCAGAGACCGAACGAATCCTGGATGGCAAAGCAACCATCGACATGTGGGACATGGCAGCCAAGCGTGTCGCGGTGCCGGGCTTTATTCTTGATCCTAAAAAACGGTCAGATTTGAAACAGCCATTTGAGTGGACGCAAAAAAGCAAAGCAGCCAAGGACACAATCGGATCTCCGCGCTGGGCCAAAGTTGCAAAGGAGCTGGGTATCGTTTCCGCAGCAGATCTTCGCTATCAGCAAGCCAGAACTCTTGGCATTGACGGTAATTTCGATTGGACCGCAGAAACATGGAAAGCCCGCGTAGATAGTAAAACCTCGTTTGCCGGTGCAGATTTTACAACTTACACCGCAGGCACCGATGCTGGATTGTCCCCTGGAGGTGGCGGGCGCCTTTACGATGCGCAGCAGGCAATCGATGGAATGTTGGCAGACGAACTAAATCGCCGAGGGCTGGCATCCATGTTTGGCAAAGAAAAATTGAAGGCGCGTAATGCGCAAGAAATTCTGTGGGCGATTGAAAAGAAAGATAACCCAATTCTCGCCAACAACGACCTGTCGCTTTTCAGTGACAGCATCCAGCCGCTGAAGCAGGAGCTGCAAGCAATCGCCGGAACAGGAGGTCAAAGCAATGCCCGCGGAGCACAAGTGCTCGACGCCATGGAGCGAGCTTATACAGCAATGGCAAAGCAAGAAATGCCGTTTGAGGTAGCCACGGTTGGCACTGGACGCACTGCTACAGCGATCAACTCGGCCCTTCAGACAATGGAGCAAGCCGGAGACAAGCAGTCGCTCGCAAGGCTCACAGCACACTTTGCTAATAATCTCGCCGATGAATTGACCAGCTTGGCAACACAGCACGGCATCAAGCTGCAAGTTGATTCGGTAAAAACCGACCTCGGTGGCTTTACAATGGACGACGGCGTCTACACCGAAACACCCCAGATCACCGCCGTGATCCGTGGCGACAGAGGCGACACAAAATACTTGATGCAGGTCGTCAACGAAGCGGTCGAGCAGCAAGGTGGTAACATTTTCCGCCGGCCAAGCGTCAAAGAATTGTATGACCCGGCCATCGAGAAACAACCCGTTGTTTCGTTTGAAACCGGACCAATGACAACCGCGCAGAGAACGGCATTTGTGACCGACCTGGCAAAAATCCGAGACAGCAATGGCAACAGAATTTTCACCGGCTACACGCCTTCAGACAACGGCGTGTTCATCGGCGGCCAGTTCTATGATGGTGACTTTGAAGTAGCTGTTGACGGCAACCAAACCGCTATTCAAGCCGTGATGGCAAAACATGGGGTTTCGACATCAACATTAGAAGACATGATCGTTCCGTCTTACCGTTCGTCGGACCCTGTATCGCCAAGCGCATTCCGAGACGCAGTGCAAAAATTGTTCTACGATAAAGCCGTCAGCGGCATTGCAGCGAACGCGCCGACATCGGTCCTGCAACCGGCAAATGTTGAGGCCAATCTCAAATCTCGCTTAAAGAAAAATGAGACGATGTTTATTGGCCGAGAGGAGTTGGACGCACTTGCCAAAGCAATAACCGAAAGCGAAAGCATGTCTGCTGACCAAGCGCTGGCTCGCGCTGGGCAGTCGATGGATATCCCAGGAACTAAAAAAATGCAGGCGGCATTTGGTGATTATGTCCGTGGCAAGAAAACCAAATTTGAAGCGTTGCCAGCCGAGGACAAAAAAGTCGTATCTGGATACATTAAGCAAGCCCGCGAAACGGCCAAAACTTTGCGCGACCAAGAAGCGGCATTTTCCAAAGCTGCAAAAGATGGTATTCGTAAACGCCGAGCCGAGATTGCCGACCGTTATGACCCACAAAGGGCGCTGGACGAGATTGACGCGGCCGACCTTATGGGATATATGTCGGGAACGGAGGTAGCACAATGACTCAACAAGAACTCATAGAAAAGCAGGAAGAACGCCGGCGCGTGATTGACCGTTACAATGCGAAGTTTTCACGCCCTGGTGCCTGGAGCATCGGCAAGGAGCTGGGCGAGAATGATGCGTTCGTCGCCCTGGGAATCCGCAACGCCAAAATCTCCCCGCGACAAGACGCCTCGATAGCAAAAGACGAGGCGTAATCACAACCCCCAAAACCTCTCTGCCTCCGCCTGCCGGACCGCACGGGCATAGGTTTTGTTGACCATCTGCGGCGACGAGTGCCCGAGGAAAAAGGCCGTCTTGCCCGAGTCCTGCCACATTGCCAAGTGCATTGAGGCCGCCGTGTGGCGCAGACAATTCTGCGGCCACTCCTCCCACTTCATTTTCTCTGCCAGCGCCGTCCGCCCGCGCTTGATAAAGTCCTCCTCTAGGCAATCCCATTTCTTCGGCAAATGGCGCCGCAGCGCAGGCAGAATCGGCACATAGCGCTTCCGAGGCACCGGATCCGTGGACTTGATCTGCGGCACCAAAATCTCCGCCTCCTCCACATGCTCCGGCTTCGCCCGCCACACCTCGCTCGTCCGCATCCCCCCAAAAACTCCCAGCACCAACCACGCCCGTAGCCGGTCATTCTGCGCCGTCAAGTCCAGCAGCCGATTCACATTTTTCACCGAGAGCAAATGGTGCTCGGTCGTCCGCACCGGCACATCAATCTTGAGCACCGGATTCCGCTCCGCCAAATCGTAACGCACCGCCCAGTTCCAAACCAGCCGCAGGTAATCGAAGCCCTGCTTCGCCGTCGTTCCGGTCCACTCTGGGCGGGTAAGGAACCTGTCGATGTGCCCCGGCTTAATATCGCACAGATCCATCGGCCCATGCTCCGCCACAAATTTCCCCCACCACCAAAGCAACAGCCGCTTGTGATTTCCCTCCTTCAGCTTCGGCATGCGAATTAGATTAAACTCCCGCCAAACCTGCGCCACGGTCATCCCCGCCGCCTGCTCAAAAGCCTCCGTCCCTCGGGCCTGTAGCTTCGTCAAAAGAGCATCCCGGTGCAGCGACGCCTCCAAGCGCGTCGGAAAAAAAGTGCGTTTCTCGATGCCATTGATTCGTGAAAAAACCACATGCTTGGCCTCCCCCCGCACCGTGGCCTCCCGAAGAGTGATCAAGGGCGTGTTGCGTTCTGTTGCGTCCGTTGCGTCCATTTACCCATTTTCAGCCATTTCCACGAATTTTCAAACATATTGACGAAGAAAGCAGAAAAGCCCGCCGAACCAGTCTCCATGGGGTTCAGCGGGCTTTTAGAAGGGGAGCCGACGACGGGATTTGAACCCGTGACCTATCGATTACGAATCGCAGATGGAGGATTGGTTTTCATTGTTTTGCGAGGGCGTTGCGTCGGCGTTGCGTCGAGTGGTCAGTTTTGGCTGAGGGTGGGAAGGGCTTGGCGCATGTAATTTTGGGCGTGGGGGTGGAGGTAGGCGACTTGCTGGGGCGGCGTGGCGGTGGTGAAGAAGTGCTGCTCTTGCACGGTGCCGTCGAGCCAGCGGGCTCGGAGGATTTGGAAGACATT
>Ga0315901_10009108_pt1 | contig 11453 bp, 17 predicted proteins | sample LakEriMetagenome_10_FD_203761 | JGI IMG/M metagenome (GOLD analysis project Ga0315901, IMG submission 203761) | Freshwater fungal communities from buoy surface, Lake Erie, Ohio, United States - Buoy 2 MA116 | ecosystem: Environmental > Aquatic > Freshwater > Lake | place: USA: Lake Erie, Ohio...
TATAAATTAATGTTGCGGCAATAAAACCCGTTATAGATTCAATTACCGTATGTCTAGTTCTCATTCTTTTAATATCTTTTCTTAGTTTTTCGTTTTCATCATTTACAATATTAAACTTCTCTTCAGTTTTAACAATTACTACTGAAGATAAACTGTCTTTCTGATTTAAAGAAATGATGATACTATCTTTTTGAGATATCTTACTATTAAGTTCTAAAACTTCTTTTTCAGTTAATTTTAGTATTTCTTTATTCTTATCGCATTCGTTTAAATCAATAAGTATCTGTTTACCCACCTCAACAGGCAAACAAATTTTTGTGGTATCAATCTTAGTAATTGTTGTTGTAAGATTATTATTAGTTTGTGAGTAACAAACGGTTGAAATTAAAACGATTAGTGTTAATAAAATATGTTTCATATTAATAGTTATATCTTGACCTGAATAGACTATCGACTTCTTTGGCGGTAGACTTAATAATTTTATTTTCTTTAATCTCATAGAAATTATTTACAACACTCTTTTCAACTTTAATTCTTGAGATTGTTGAGTCTATTTTTTTAATATTTTCATTATACAAATTAATAGACTCGTCTATTTTTTTTCTTTGTTGATTTATTAATGTAATTTCTTCATCCAATTTTTCTAATTTATATTTTATTAATTCAGAATTGTCTGGTGTTGGTGTGAATGTTCTAATTAATAGATAAACTAATAAAACCCCAAGGAGGGTTAATATAATATTCTTATAATTTGTAATAAAAAACTCTTTTAAAAACTCTTTCATTATTGTTTGGTTTTTTTCCTTGAGGCTAATATTTTAGCCCATTTAGATTTAAATTTTTCGTAGTATTTTTGAAGTTTAGTAATCATTTCGATAAACTCTTCATCAGTTTTAATCATGTCTCCATTGATGTAGATTCCGCTTTCTTCACCAATTGTATACATAAATTCAATATCGTAATCTATAATTTTACCAGACCATTCAACATTACTCTGATAAACATTTAACTTATTAAAATCAACCAAATCCGAAACTTCAGTTACAAATTCATCCATGGTTTCCTGGAATGCGATTTTTTCATCGGTCGTTAATTCTAATTCTGTCTTGTCTTTACCATGAAGAACTAATATACCCCCTGATATTCTATAAGCTTGTTTTTTATCTTCTTTTTCTTCAACATCTTCTTCGGTATCATCTGCGGTTTCATATTCCTTTTCATCTTTTCTTATTGAGTCCTCAATAGATTTACCGATATTAATTTTTTGAGTAATATCTCCACTTTCAACATCTTGTTCAGTGATTATCCCATACTTCTTTTTTATTTCAATACTTTCAAGTAAAGAAGTATTATCAGATAATAAATTTCTTGATGCTTTTAATAATTTTTTAATTTCATCATGTGAATTGTTCATTGTCAACTTTTTTTATAAATTCCTCAAAACTGAATGAAGGGCTTACGTCTGTAAATATGGAATCATAGTTACTTCTCGTAGTTACACCTTCGTATTTTTCAACTCCGTTTATTTTTGTATTATGTCCGATTATATTTTTCTTTATTTCCATCTCATCGAAGATATTTTTAATAAGTTCTACAGTTGAATTTATTTGTTCTTCGGTATAAGGGTCCCAAAAAAAATACTCTCTCCACTTTTTTTCAAAAGCTTTACCTTTATAAATATCACCAATCCAGTTAACGTAATAATCTTTTAGTGGTTCTTTTTGCAACCATCCTAAATTCTCTAAACAAATTATAATTGAATTTTTATTTACATTACCATTTGAAAAAATTTCAGAGTATTCATTGTTGTTCAACAACTGAAGTACTTTACCATTTTTAGTAACTAAATAGTTTGGGATTTTTTTGTATTTACCGTTATATCGGTATTTTAAAGATTGTAAATAATTTTCAACATTCCTTGATGTGTGTATCAATATTATTTGATACTTTTTTTTGTTTTTTCCTAAAGATTTGAAATTACCATACTTTTCTACTTCAACCATTACATAATAATTTGAAGTTTATCTGATTATACTTTTTTAGTGTACGTCAATCTTCTAACTTCGTCTTCTTCAACCTTTTCTTTAACTGAAGGAAACATATATGATTCAACTATATCATCACTTATATAATTTTCCTCAACAACTTCTTCATCATTCTCCTCAACATCATATGGTGTAAAAGCCAACGCGGTTGGTTCTTCTTTTAACTCTTCAGGTGTTTGGTCAGGAGGTAATTTACCATCTTTCTTTAATTCATTAACTTTTTCCCAAACTCTATCAACTTCTTTTTTATCAATTACTTGGTCGGTACTTGGTTGGTTGTTAGTCGGTACTTGTTCGGTAACTTGGTCGGTCTCTTCTTTCTTATCCTCATATTTAACAAAGAAATGTAACGAGGTTAAAGATATTATTGGTAATAAACCACCTTCTAAAAAGGCTAACCATCTTTTCATGGCAGGAATATCTGAAGGGTCCGAACCAATCATTTCCCAAACAGGACCTGTCAATTCAACCCATGATTTGAATAAATCTCCGTTAGGGTCAATTTCTTTATATGAGAAAAATATATTCCCTATCATCTGAATAAAGGTTACAAGTCCAAACATGAACCAAACACCGCCTCTAATTTTATTAGTCGCCGCAACAAGTGCAGTCATTGCCCCGACCTCAATTGCTATCGATAGATAAATCGCCCAACTTAATGGGTTTGCGATATTATACCACGAAACAACATGGGATATTGAAATCCCCGCAACTAATAATATCGGGACTAAAAACATAGTCCTATTAGGGTTACTCTTTATCCAATCCCAAACTTTTTTCATTTTTGTAAATCTTTAATATTTTTTTTAACTATCATATGTAAATCCATCAATTGTTGTCCCCTATCTTTACTTGAAATGTAATTGTCGTATTCGGTATGTACTTTAATTTTTTCGAGTCTAATGACTTCAGAAATATTACTAATAGTGTCTTTTTGTCCATTTATTACTTTGGTCAAACTATCAATCATTTCTGTTTGTTTGGTTTGTCCTTTTTCTAATTTCCTAACTTCTCCCGATTTCATGCAAGACCTGAAAAAGAAAATAAATAGTAGTGTAGATAAAATATACACCCTATATTTTTTAATAAATTCTATAATATTTTTCATGATAATATTTTTTATAAAATTAAAAAACCTTCTATCATAATAAATAGAAGGTTTTTCTTTTTTTACATATAGTCGAATAATATCGACCCATCGTTCCGTAATTTTCGGAGGGCTTTTTCTTTAATCTGTCTAACCCTTTCTTTGGTGAGTTTAAAATCACCTCCAATCTCTTCAAGAGTTCTTGGTGTTCCTGTGAACCCAAAATAATCCTCTATAATTATTTTCTCTCTTTCATCAAGACTATTAAGTAATCCCATTAATTGGGTTTTTAACATGTCTTTACTATTGAATATTTCATCAGGCATGTCTGCATCATCATTTTTGATAATATCTAACAAGGTGTCAAACTCATCATTAATGTTCATGTCTAAATCAATGGTTGATGGTAAATTTAAAAACTTATCATCTAAACTACCTCCGTTACTTTCAACCTCTTTTTTAGCTCTATGTAAGTCTTGGATTACATTAACAGGGAGTCTGATGGTTCTTGCGTTATCATTAAGAGACTGTAGAATAGATTGTTTAACCCACCAAACCGCGTAAGAAATAAATCTAAGGTCTTTACCCCAATCAAAATTTTTGATTGCTTTCATTAGTCCAAGATTACCCTCAGCAATTAAATCAGGAAAGTCAAGACCTTGGTTTTGATATTGTTTTGCAACAGTTATAACAAATCTAAGATTACCTTCAAGTAACTCTTTATGTACCGCATCAACTTGACGAGGAGTTAATTTACCTGACTTCATAAGTTCGGCCAGTTCTTTTTCCCTTTCAGGTGTCATAACCTTAATCTTTCTAATGTCTTTAAGATAGTGTTGTATCTCTTCCTGATTAATAGGAATTCCCGTGTTTTTTTCCTTCATATTATTTTGTATATTTTTTTAACAATTCTTTTTCAAACGATGATAATGATTCGTAACCATAATCAGCAATTTTATTAAATAATTCATCAAAAGTTGGTTCTGTTTTCTTGTTTTTCTTTAATTTTAACAAATCATCTTCATCAGATTCGGTTAAAACCATATCTGTTTCTTCTTCTAAATCACCAAAAAACAATTTTTGTGCCTCTAACTGCTCTTCTAATGTATTTGAGCTATCTTTAGAACTATTGTCAGTATTAAACAAGTGTTTTTCAATATTTGGGTCTAACCAATATGACATTTTGTCAGGTTCATGTCTGACAAGGAAATAAACAATCCCTGACTCACCTAACACCGTTGAAAAGTACTCCTGTATTTTCTTCTCCTCATCAAAAGTTTTAAAAACAAAGATTGATGACTCAGGTCCGTAATAATATTTGATGTCTGATTTACCAACAACTGATACAATATCCTCAGCTAAAACTTTTACAAACGCCCCTTGATTTTTATGTGTCGCAAAAACGAATAAAATATATTCCATATAAACTAATTGTGATACAAAGTTAGTAAAACTTTTTCAGTCTACAAAACTTATTGGGTTACAAAACTTATATTATTTTCTTTACGTATTTTAATAACATTATCCGCCCAATTAGAAACTAAAGGATTGTGAGTAATTACAAATATTTTTTCAAAATATTCTTTTATTTTAATAAAGAACTCAGAAACCATTTCTAAATTATCATTAGATATCTTCCCGAAAACCTCATCGAATACTATAATATTTGGTTTTGGTAATGAACATATTTTACTTAAAACCGCCCTTAAAGCTAACGAAGCTATTGTTCTTTCATAACCAGAACCCGATGACATAAGTTTTTCAACCTGTGTATTGTTATCAATCATAATAAATTCAACCTCATTTTTTTCATTGATTCGTATCTCCAATCTAAAATGAGAACTATCCTCTAGTAATCTCTGTAATTCTGAATTGATTAATGGCATCATAGTTTTCATAATCATTTTAGAGATACCATTCTTACCATATATTTCGAGATATACTTTGTAGATTTTTTCTTTCTCAGACTCTTCAGAAATCTTTTTAATTTTAATCTCGTTTTGTTCTATTTTTTCTTTATACGATTCAATCTGATAATTGTTACTATCAATTTTTCTTGTTATAGAATTTTTTTCCGCTTCGAGTTCATCAATTCTAAGACCTGCCTTTATAATTTGTGTTTCTAACTTTTCATTTGCGGAAATTTTATCCTGTAACTCATTGTACTTCGAAAGTTTTTCTTCTAAACTTTTAATTTTTAAATCAAAACTTTCAATACTTAACTCATATTTTTCTTTAATAAGTTTGTTTTTCTCGTACTCATCAAATTCTTTTTTCAACTTAACAAAACTTTGTTCTTTGTCGGATAAATCCTGCATTAACTTACTTTTTTGGTCTTTTTGCATGATATATCCATCAAGTTCAACAATTTTAGCGTTTGTAATTGCGGCATTCATTAACTCAATACCACAATGTTCACACTTGATTCCTCCCTCAACTGATGACTTGAGTTTATTAATTGATGCAATTTCAGTGTCAATCTGAATTACTTCTTTATAAACCTTATTGTATTCTTCTTTAGCCTCATCGTGTTTATCTTCATGATAAAATTCTGATGGTTCGACAACGTTTATTAATGATAATTGATTTTCAACCCCCTTCTTCTGATTTTTAAAGGACTCGATTTCGCCCAAAACTTTATCAGGAGATAATAAACTAATCTCTTTATCAATGTCAGTATGTTTACTTTTAAGTAGGTTGTCTCGATACTCCTGACCTTTAATTATTCTGTTTTGAACGTCAATTAGATTAGTTTGTTGAGTTTTATTATCGTCATCAAAATTCTTAATCTGTTCTGAGTATGTTTCATTGTCAGTTTTAAGTTTTTCACTACTGTACACATTAGATAACATCGATTTAGAAAACTCACTATAAATTTCCTTACCTGTCTCTTCTTTTTTCTTTAAAAAATCAAGACCCATAAATCTAGAAAGTACTTGCCCTCTTGCGGTTGGTTTGGAATCAATTAAATCTTCTAAGTTGGTTGCGGTAGTTAATATAGTCATTAAGAAATCATCTTTAGACCCAATAGAAGTCTTAATGAACGCTTCAGTCTCTCTACGTTGTTCACCAGTAAAATTCTGTAGACTACCGTCTGATAGTTTTTTAAAGAAATCTAATTCGGTCTTAACGTTCCAATCCCCACTTTTAGACTTTTTTCTTTCAATGTTTCTTATGATAATATATTCTTCACCATCTATAACGATTTCACCTTTAACATGTACTTTATTTTTATCGGTAAACCTATTGAATATTTCTTCAGCTTTAGATGTCTTTGTGGTTTCGTTAAAAAATAAGAATAGGAGTAAATCAACGCTTAATACTGTTTTACCTCCAAAATTTGGTGGGTTTGATTCTACTACTGAAATACCATTGCATTTATCAAAATCGATTCTTTGATTTTCGCCATATGATAAAAAGTTTGAGAACTCTATATTTTTAATAAACCATCTTTTAAATGGTGTTGCATCGGTATCAGTCTCGGACAATTTATTATCCACAACATTATCCAAACTCAATACATCATCAATAATGTTTTTTTGTGATTTATTCTCAAGGTATGATTTTACAAGTTCAACCTGATAATTTTTATCCAAAATATTAAATGATATATCAACGTTGTGTGTAACATCCTCAGAAACTTTTGTTTTTGTAATAACGTTAACATTAGTTGTATTGTACTTCTTTTGGAAGTAATGTCTTACACTTTTAATCTTTTCTTGAGTAAAATTTTCAACATGGTCTTCCCATATCACTTGTAGATATGGGTTATCCATTTTGGTAAAATCCAATTCTTTTATCATTATTTTGTAATTAAAATTTACAGGTGGATTGAATAAATCCATTATTACTTTTCTAAGTCAGATGTTTGTTCTTCTGATTCTACAACTTCAATAGACGTCTCAATATTTGTAACATCAGATTCTTCAGTGTTCTCCGTTAATCCTGAAAACTTATCTTGGAACTCTTTCAACTTTTGTTCCATCATTTCAGTGTAAAGTTTATTCATTTTGTTACGTTCTTGTCCTAGTCTTTGATTTCTAGCTTTTACTCTTTTGTTGTGGGCTTTTTTACCCCCTCGTTTTCTTGATTGTGGCATAACTTTATTTTTTATTTAAATTTAGATATTATTTTTTATGATGTCAATTACAATTTAGTTGGTCTATTTTCTTCAAACCATTCAACAATTGCGTTAAACGCCCACACAAATCCTGATGCTAACATACCATCAAAAAACCATGAACCCGCTAAGTGTACGTTGAATAACTCATGTGATGGAGAATAAAAAACTAACGATAGGAAAAACCCTACCCATGTGCTAGTACACATCATACAACCCAATAGGTCTGATATAAACCTACCAACACCATTAAATGGGAGGTATTCATTTTGTCCCCATCTGTTTATTCTGTCTCTCAATCCATTAAAGATTGACCCGTAAACCATAATGTTTGATTGTCCATACGCAATCAATAACCATATTAATAACATTACCATATTTTATAAATTTTGATTAATATTTGATGCCTTCATAAAAACGGCACCTTTGTTTATGTTAACCTCTAAATTATTTAATTTATTAGTTAATTCGTCTATTTGTTTATCTTTCCCAATAATCTCTTTTTTTAGCGTCTGTAATGTCTCACTCAACATTTTTAATTTGTTATCATCAACTAAAGTTTGTCTAGAAATGTCTAAAGTTTGTCTAAGTTCATCTAGTTCTTTTTCTTTTTTAGACATTTCATTTTGGAAATTATTTTCCATTTCATCCATTTTATTGGAAAAAATTTGTTTTTCTTCCTCGTATTTATTCAGTTTAGTGGAAAAAATTTGTTTTTCATCTTCTAACTGTTCAATTTTTTTGATTAGTTCGGTTTCACTTGTTTTGTCACTAATATATTCTATTTTTGTGACAATTTTTTCTACGGGTACTTCTTTAATAATTTCAACAGGGACCTCTTTAATTACTTCCTTTTCAACCACAACTTCTTTAATAATTTCTACAGGAACCTCAACTATTTTTTCAACTTCTTTAATAACTTCAACAGGAATTTCCACTCGTTTTTCAACAATTACCTCCTTTTCCAACCATTTTTCTTGGATTCCGTCCGTTTTTAAGTCTTTTTCACCTTCATTAAGTGTTTTTCCCAAGAGTCCATACTTCTCAATATGAAAACCTTGTTTAAAACATTTATCAATGAAAGAGTTCAAATCCATTATTTGATTTAAATAACAGAAATCATAAACCTCTTTAAAGTTTTTTATTTCAAAATTATGAGTTTGTGAGTTTTTCTGTACCATCTATAATTTCATCGAATGATTTAATCTTAAAGGCTAAGAATGGTTTTGGATTTTCTAAATCAACAAATTCGTATTTATCATTAATAACATCATAAATACCAAATCCATGTTTACCAACAGTTTCTCCAAAATTTTGTTGTATTGTTGAGCCAATCATGTAAGCCTTTTTCCCGCCAGGAATATTAAACACTTGTCTTTTGTGGATGTCCCCACAAAGTACTAAATCACATCCAGCAAATTTATCAGTTTCAAACCCAGTGTCGAATTTGTATCCTATATCGGTTGTTAATCCTTGCACAGGTCCATGGAATAACCCTATTTTAACCCTATCTGTTTTTTCAATATCAGGTGGAATGTTGTGGTCCATTAATGAATAAACTACCCAATCAATATTTTGGTCTTCATAAACACCTCTACTTTTTAAGTAAACAATGTTCTCGTCTTGTAATGAATCAATAATAGGTGTTAGAGCGTCCAATCTTGACATATTATTTTCAAGAAAATCATGGTTACCTATTATAAGAATTGTTTTTGTAATCTTAGAACATTCTGTTAATGTCCAAGCAACAAACTCAATAAGTTCAGGTGTCATCTGATTTTTAGAATGAACCAAATCACCAGTAAAAACAATTCTATCAGGTTTGATTTCCTTAAATTGTTCAAACATATCCACCAATATCCCACGATATAGTTCGTGGTCCTTAAATAATCTGATATGTAAGTCAGAAAAATGTACTATTTTATTAATCATTACATTACTATTTTTGGTGGTTTACCTAATTCATCATTATCATCAGGTTTAATTGTAATTGGTAAAGATGATATTTGTCTACTAGATAAATGTTTCCATTTATCAATGTCAAATACAGGTTCTTCACTAACTTCTCCCATCTTTTCAACAATTGGTGCAATATCTATATGTTTGTTTTCCAACTTTCCATGTAAATATCCTTCTAACCAAATGTAAAATTCTTTGTATGTCATATCAATTCTCTTGAGTATAAGTTAACTAAAATAATTCTAGCGAATCTAAAATCTTTAACTTTATTTAATTTTAATCCGTAAGCTAAAGCAATTGTTTTTAAATGAGGATAGACCTCACTAATGGTCATTTTTCCTATTTCCATTACTTATCAAATAATTCAAAATCTTTATTAACATGTCCACATTCATTACACATGTATGTTGGAAAAGGTACTAGTGTATCTTCAGAACTACCTGTTAATAATTTAGGTACTTTTTTAATCAAGACAACTTCTTTAAAAAATTTGCTTTCACATTTTTCACATACAATTGTCTCTTGTTGTTTTAAATCAATTTTTGGTCTAATAATATTATCTTCCATATCCTTCTATTTTATATATTTTATAATCTTCATCACTATATATCTGTTTTTTCATCTCAGTGGTAAATTCAAATTGGTCAATTAAGTTAGGTTCTGAACCATTTTTAAGTTCAAAATCATACATATTTTCATTAAGGTACTCTAAAATCTCTTCTTCACTTTTACCTTCAAATTCAGGGTAATCTTGAGTGTTGATTTCAATATCACCATAAAGTTCATAACAACGGTAAGTCTTTTCTAATCTAATTTTCATTTTAATGAATAGTTGACTGTAAATTTTATGGTTTCGTTATCCCAAGTTGTGTTATACCACCAATCTAATGTTATGTTATTTTCCATGTTAAAATATAATTTATTTAATTCATTTAGTCAAATATTTACTCATATCCATATTTAAAATAGTGTCCATAACTCCTTTAGGTACTCGATATTCTTCATAATTACCATCATCACTTAAATGAACGATAATACATCCATAAACTTTAATATTTTCATATTTACTACCTTTCAACATATCTAAGAATAATTTAGCGTAAAAAGGTAATTGTGTAAAATAGTGACCAAGAGCGGTATCATCTAATTTGTTAAAGGGATATTTCATTTTTTTAGTGAAATGATTTGCTTCAAAATTCTTTTTTTTGTTTGTTTTCCAATCTGTTACAACAATACCAACTTCGGTCTTTTCTTTATTAAAGAACAACCATTTCTTATCGGGTTGTCCAACATATCCTAACTCATTACTTCCTAAAACAATTTCAGTGTCGAGTAATACACCTCCTCGTTCTTCCATTAATTCGAGGTATCGATTACCTGCGGAAATCATTGAGTCCCCTTTTAATATTTGAGTAAAATCAACTTCAAATATTGGTTCCCTTACTTCTTTATTTAATTTGAACATCTCGACAGATTTTTTCTCTAAAAAGTAGTGGACTCTTGACCCCATATTAGTAGAATAAGTTCCAGCATCGGACCATTCTTTTAATAACCTTGCCTTCTCAACAGGGTCTCCATCGGCTTTCTTTTCAGCAATCCCGTTTGAATCAAACTCTGTATAGAATAGTTTCATCACTTTTGATACTGACGGCCAATCTGACCTTAATACCCCCTCTTTATCGGCCATTGTATAGGTATGGGTGTCTTCAACAAAAGTTAGTTGTAGTTCTTCTTGTTTTTTCTTAATTATTTCATTAATTTCATCTCTTATTTCGTATAAATTCATCTCATATCGTAATAATATTCGTTTATTTGACCTCTTAAATCACAGACATCTTTATCTTTTGGTAATTTCACTATTTTAATTCTCCCATATAATTCCCCTCCATTCAACTCATTATATAATCTGACCGCGTCTTCCCACGCGTCGCCATCCAACGATACAATTATATTTTTCTTAGATTTTTTATATATTGTCTCAAACAATAGTTGAGACATGTGTTTACCTAGCATTGGAATACTATTTGGGAGGAAAAACCCATCAAATACACCTTCCACTAAGAAAATATCTTTTTTCCAATCAATTAAAGACTCGTTGAAAATTATCTTATCTTTTTCAGCTTCGGGGTTTTTGTATTTTGATTTAGTGTTTGGTATCCAACTTCTTGCAATATAATAATTTAACTCTCCATTTTTATCGTATGACGGTACAATAATTCTACTAGCATGAGTTCCTGTACCG
>Ga0315901_10009110_pt1 | contig 11452 bp, 9 predicted proteins | sample LakEriMetagenome_10_FD_203761 | JGI IMG/M metagenome (GOLD analysis project Ga0315901, IMG submission 203761) | Freshwater fungal communities from buoy surface, Lake Erie, Ohio, United States - Buoy 2 MA116 | ecosystem: Environmental > Aquatic > Freshwater > Lake | place: USA: Lake Erie, Ohio...
CGGCCGGGGCGTCTTGGCGGCAGACCCGGCCGCAGACCCGGCCACCGATGGGCTGCCGGTGCCGGTGAGGTTCACCGCCGCGTTGGTCACCGAGGTGGGGGTGGCCACCGGAGCCTCCCACTGGCGGATCAACTCCTGGACGGCCGCCGCCTGTGGGGCGCCGGGGTTGGCCGCCAGCCAGAGCCGATACTGGGCGGCCGCCGAGCCGCGGTCTCCCTGCAGTTGATGGGTCACCCCGAGGTTGTAGAGCGGCGTCGTGGATGCCGTGGCCAGGCTCAGCGCGTATTGGAAGCACTTCGCCGCATCCTTGAAGCGGCGCTTGCGCAAGGTGAGCAGACCCCGGGTGTTCCAGCCGTCGGCGCTGATGGCCTCGGCCGGCTGGATGGCCGCGAACGACCGTTCGGCGTCGTCCCAACGGCCCGCCTGGAATTGCAGTTGGGCCAGCGTCTCGAGCACGGCGGCGTCTCCCGGATGGGCCACGAGGTACGCCCGGAACCCCCGCTCGGCCTCAAGCCAGTCCCCGCGCTCGAGGTGGCTGATGGCCAGGTTGTAGGTGGCCTCGATGCGGTTGCGGTCCACCTCGAGGGCCCGCAGGTAGGCCCGGCGTGCGTCGTTGGTCCGCCCGGTCGCGTGGTAGGCGAGGCCGAGGTGGTTGAGGGCCGGGGCGTTCTGCGGAAGGTCCTGCACCGCCCGTTCCAGCAGGGGCACGGCCTCGGCCGCCTTGCCAGCCTGGAGCAGTCGGTCGCCCTCGACCAGGGCCCGCTCGCCCGAGGGGCTGCAGCCCGACAATAGGGTGGCCAGCAGGGCCGCGGCAGTCAGGCCGGCCGGAGGCGCGGTCCGTGGGCGGGGCGGGGTCTTCCCGTGGGCGTTCATCCGTGGAGCGGTGGCTGGGGTCGGGTCGATGGATCAGTGCGATGGATCGGGTCGGTGGCGGTCGGGAGGCCGGCCATGGTGGGCGCGACAGGACTTGAACCTGCACGGCTTTCGCCAATGGATCCTAAGTCCATCGTGTCTGCCAATTCCACCACGCGCCCGCGACCGGCCCCGGCGTCACCCGCTTCCGGGATCGCCTTCGCCATTGCTATGCGGCCGGCCGTGCTTTGGCAAACACAGGCTCGGGTCCGCCGAAGGGGCGGGGCTACTTCTTGAGCAGCGCGTACTCCATGGAATCCACCAGCGCCTCGAGCGAGGCGGTGATGATGTTCTCGCTCACGCCCACCGTGCCCCACTCGCGCTTGCCGTCGGTGCTCTGGATGAGCACGCGGGTCTTGGCCCCGGTGCCCGCCACGCCGTCGAGGATGCGCACCTTGTAGTCGGTGAGCGCCAGCGAGCGGATCTTGGGGAACGACTTGGCCAGCGCCGATCGCAGGGCCCCGTCCAGGGCGTTCACCGGACCGTCGCCCTCGGCCACCGTGTGGTGCACCTGATGGCCGACCCGCACCTTGACCGTGGCCTCGCACACCGACTGCGGCCCATTGCCGCGCATCGACACGTGGTAGCCGTCGACCGTGAAGAGCAGCTCCGGGTTGTGGTCGAGCACCCCGCGGATGAGCAGGGCCAGCGACGCCTCGGCCGCCTCGTACTCGTAGCCGGCGTTCTCGCGGTCCTTGATCTTGGCCGTGATGGCCTGGGTCTCGGGCTGGCTTGCCGCCAACTTGAAGCCCAGCTCGGCGGCCTTGACCAAGATGTTGGTCCGGCCGGACATGTCGCTCACGAGCACGCAACGGTGGTTGCCCACCGACTCCGGCGTGATGTGCTCGTAGCTGCGGGCCACCCGTTCGATGGCGTGCACGTGGATGCCACCCTTGTGCGCGAAGGCCGTCTGTCCGACCCATGGCTGGCGCGGGTCGTGGCGCATGTTGGCGACACCGTCCACGAACTCCGACAGCTCCTTGAGCTTGGGCAGCGACTTGGCCGGCACCCCGCGCAGGCCCATCTTGAACTGCACGATGGGGATCACGCTGGTGAGGTTGCAGTTGCCCGTGCGCTCACCGTAGCCGTTGACCACGCCCTGGATGTGGGTCGCGCCGGCCTCGAGGGCGGCGATGCCGTTGGCCACGCCTAACCCGCAGTCGTTGTGGGTGTGGATGCCGATGGCCGTGCTGAGCTTGCCCTTGGCGAAGGCGGTGATCCGGGCGATCTCCGACGGCAGGCATCCGCCGTTGGTGTCGCACAGGCAGATGACATCGGCCCCGGCCTGCTCGGCGGCCTGCCAGGTGGCCAGCGCGTAGTCGGGCTGGTCCTTGAAGCCGTCGAAGCTGTGCTCGGCGTCGTACACCACGGTCTTCCCGTGGTCCTTGAGGAAGCGGATCGTGTCGCCGATCATGCCGAGGTTCTCGTCGGGCTTGGCGCGGAGCACCTCGGTGACATGGAGCAGCCACGTCTTGCCCACGATGGTGATCACCGGGGTCTTGGCATCGAGCAGCATGCGGATTTGCTCATCGTTCTCGACCGACACGCCCTTGCGGCGGGTGAAGCCGAAGCTGGCGATGCGGGCGTTCTTCCACTTGCGGCGTGCGGCCTGCTGGAAGAACTCGAGGTCCTTCGGATTGGAGCCTGGCCAGCCGCCCTCGATGTAATGGACTCCGAACTGATCGAGCCGCTCGGCGATCCGCAGCTTGTCGGCGAGCGAGAAATTGATGCCCTCGCCCTGGGAACCATCCCGGAGCGTGGTGTCGTAGATTTCGATCTGCTTTGGCTTCATGTCGGGGATCTCGGTCGTGATCTCGGTCGTGGTGTCCTGGATTTGGTCCTGACGTCGGGCGGGGCAGGAATCAAAAACCCCCGTTCCGGCGTGCGGAACGGGGGTTTTTGCCCAGGCGTTCAAGCGTGCCGGCCGCGGGATCGTTCCGGAATCTCCCGGATCCCGATCCGCCCGATCAACCCAATCGCCCGAATGGAGGCATGGACACGCATGGCTCGTCGATGCCCAACAAGTGCCAGACCGCGACCCGCCACGCAAGGCGCGGATTCTGAGGCGATCCCGGCTCAAGGAGGACCGGTCACCCACCTCACCAGCCATTCCGGTAGGCGATCACGAGAAACGCGGTGGTGGCGGCGGCGAAGGCCACCAGGGCAAGGACGAGCAGGGCCTTGAGGAGTTTGAAGCCCAGCTTGATGAGAAGCAGGGCCAGGGCCAGGGCGACCGCCACGGCCACCGCGATGGCGATCCATTGCGCGGGGCTCAGGGCGGGGGGCATGGCGTGCCTCCGGGGATGGGGCGCTTGGGGCGCTTAGGCGGGCGTGGTCGCAGAGGCGGCCGCAGCCGGATGACCGGCGGCCCTGCGCAGCGCCTCGGCGCCGTGCCGGAGCATGCGCTCGGTGGCTTCCCAGCCGAGGCAGGCGTCGGTGATGCTGACGCCGTACTTCAGGTCTTTGGGATCCTTGAGCGACTGGGCGCCTTCGTTGAGATGGCTCTCGACCATCACCCCGATGAGCGGCTTGCACCCCTCGGCCCGCTGGGCGATGAGGTTCATCCAAACGTCTTCCTGGCGGGCATGCTGCTTGCCTGAGTTGGCATGGCTGCAATCGACCATGAGGGCCTCGGGCAACTTGGCCGCCTTCAGTTGAGCCGCAGCCTCGGCGATGGAGGCGGCGTCGAAGTTGGTGCGCGCGCGGCCACCCCTTAGCACGACATGACCGTCGTCGTTGCCGGTGGTGCGGACGACGGCGGTGACGCCCTCCTGGTCCATGCCCAGGAAATGATGCGAGTGGCGGGCCGAGAGCATCGCGTCGATGGCGATTTGCAGCGATCCATCGGTGCCGTTCTTGAAGCCCACGGGCATCGACAGGCCGCTGGCCATCTCCCGGTGGGTCTGGCTCTCGGTCGTCCGGGCACCGATCGCCGCCCAGGCGATGAGATCGGCGAGGTACTGCGGCACCACGGGGTCCAGAAACTCGGTGGCGGCGGGCAGGCCCAGGTGGTTGACGGCCAGGAGCAGGCGACGGCCGATCCGCAGGCCGGTGTCGACATCGTAGGAACCGTCCAGGTGGGGATCGTTGATGAGCCCCTTCCAGCCGATCGTCGTGCGCGGCTTCTCGAAATACACCCGCATCACCAGGAACAACTGGTCGGACACCTCGGCCGAGAGGGCGGCCAGCCGCCGGGCGTACTCCATGGCCGCCTCGGGATCGTGGATCGAGCACGGGCCGACCACCACCAGCAGGCGGGGATCCTCGCCGCGCAGGATGCGCTGCACGGTCAGGCGACCCTGCACCACGGTTTCGTTGGCGCGCTCGTCCATCGGCAGCGCCTGCTTGAGTTCGCGCGGGGCCAGGAGGCGTCGGGTGGCGACGACGCGGAGGTCGTTCGTCTTTTGCATGTCAGGGAGTGTAGGGCAGGGGGCCTAGGGTTGGAAGGGCTGCGGTGCGCCAGGCAACAGCCGGACGCGGGCCTCGGCGCGAAGACGGTCGCCGTATTCCGGGATGCGCACCTCCATCTCGCGCTGGATCATCAGCTCACGGATCTGGTCGGTGACCTCCGCCAGGGGAATCACCCGCGCCGGCATGTCCTCGAGCTTCCGGAAGACATGGAACCCGAATTGGGTGGACACGACCGCGGTGTGCAGGGTCCCGGGCTTGAGATCCCAGACGGCCTTCTCGAATTCGGGGAACATCTGCCCCTTCTGGAAGACGTATTCGCCGCCGCGCTCCCGGGAGGCCGGGTCTTCGCTGACCTGCCGGGCGAGGGTGGCGAAGTTGGTGCCGGCTTTCACCTGGGCCAAGGCCTCCTCGGCCTTCTTCCGCTTCGCCTCGATGACGTCGGCCGGGAGTTTCTCTCGGGTTTCCGGGTTGATGGTGGCGAAGAAGATCTGGGCGGCCTTGACCTGGTCGGGCTTCTTCCAGCGGCTGGAGTCCGAGTCGTAGTAGCCTTGGATGTCCGAGTCGGGGATCCGGATCCGCCGCTTGACCTCGCGGTCGATGATGTTGACCACCAGCGCCTCCTCGAACTTCTCCCGGCGGAACGACTCCTCGGTGTATCCGGCCTGCTCCAGGGTCTTGAAGAAGACCTCGGGGGAGGGCGCATTCTTGATGAGGCCGTCGATGCGGCTTTTCGTCTCGAAGAGCGCCCGGTTGGTGTCGCCCGGGTCGGCGCGGCGCAGGACCAGCTGGACGAAGATCATCGTGTCGAGGGTGCGCCCCCTCAGGGCGTTGAGGTCGCGGTCCGTCAGGGTGCGCCCGGCGGCGGCGGCCTCGGCCACGGTCCGGGACACCTTGGCGCCGACCGCGCTGGCCGTGATGCGCAGGCCATCGCCCTCGGCCCAGACGGCCTCACCGTTGGTGGAGACGAGGGCGGCCTTGGGGGCGTTGACGATCGGTGTCCCCGGGGTTCCAGTCGTTTTCGGGATCCCGGTGGTGTTCGTTGCCGTCGTCCGGGGTGCCGGCGTGGTGAAGGCGTCGAGGGAGTTGGTGAGGATGAGCTTGGGGGTGGGGCGCGCCGGGGCGCCGGACTGCGCCCAGGCCGTCGGCAGAAGTCCCACCCACAGCCAGATGATGAACAACCTCATGAAGCGGACATGCTATGGAAGCGGGTCTCCCGAGGCAATCGCCCGCAGGGACACGACGGTGGCGCGCCTTCGTGAGCCGCAGCCGACTACCAACTCGCCTGCGCCTTCTTCAACTGCCTGGCGTTCAGGCCGAAGGCCTTCAGGACCCCGGTGGCCATCAGGCGGTTGCCCTCCGGATTCATGTGCACGCCGTCGCTGGTGAGCAGGTTGCCCTGGTGGTTCGACTCCTTCTTGGCCTTGGCAATGGCGGCCTGCATGTCGGCGTTCAGGTCGGCCAGCCGGCATTTCTTCTTCTTGGCCAGGTCGCGCAGGAAGTCGTTGTAGGCGGCGAGCTTCTGGTTGTTGGAGTTGGGGGCGTCCTCGCCGATCATGGTGGCCGTCAGGATCATCACCTTCACGCCGGCGGCCTGGCACTTCTCCACGATCTCGGTGATGTTCTTCTTGTAGGGCTCCAGCGGGATGCCGTTGGCCCCGTGCCACACGTCGTTGACGCCGCAGCTCAGGGTCATCCAGTCGGGCTTTTTGCTCAGCACATCCCGCTCGAGCCGCTCGAGCATCTGGTTCGACTTGTGGCCGCCGATGCCCGCCGGGATGGAGCCCACTTGGATGCCGTTGGCCTCGAGGCCCCGGATCACCAGGGTCACATAGCCCTGGGGCTCAGCGCCGGCCTGGGTGATGGAGTCTCCGAGGAAGCCGATTTTCTGGCCATCCTTGAGAGGGATGCTGGCCGCTTCGAGCGGTGTGGTGATCACGGTCATCGAGAGGAGAAGGGCCGACATCAGGGTGGCTACCGTTCCCGGGACGCCGTGGCGGAAGGGGATGCTCATGGAAGGCATCAGGGTGCCCCGGGCCATGCCGGGGGTCACGACGGTTTTCTCCGGGGTTTTCCTCCGGGTTTGCTCGATCCCGGTCCACAGCTTCAACCGCGGCCAGGGCTCCGGTGCCGAGGCTTCCGGGCTGGAGTTCTGGCGTTCGGCCAGGCGATTCCAGCTCCGCCTCGACAGGAGGCTCCACGAGAGTCCTGCCGACGCCCCGAATTCGGCTGCGGCTCCGGTCATAGCCCTGCATGGAGGCCAGCACCTCCGAGGCCTCGGCTGAGGCGACGCCGCTGAGAGCGAGCCGGAATCCCACCCGTGAAACCAACGCCGCCAGGCCGCCCCCGACCGCGGTGACCATGAGTACCCGGATCTAGGAATACCGGGCCGCCGGCCGGGATATCCCGGTTCAGACGAATCCCCAACACAGGGGACGTTCGTTCCACCGGAGCAGGAATCCAGGAGAGGAGAGGATGGGAATGAGCTTTAATGTGAGATTGATAACGATATCGTATTGATTCTGAAGGCTTGCCCGGTCAGACTGGAGATACGTCAGGGAACCTTTGGAACGGAGCCTGAGACTCGTGTTCGAGGCTTGGGACTCCGGGGGTGCGGAGTTGGGAGTGCGGACGTGGCGTTTGGGATCGACCGGCGGGTTCAGGAGGATGCCGGGGAGCGGCCCCATGGACAGGGTCATGCGATAGCAACGCAAGGACTCATCGGTTCGAAACGACCTCGAAGTTTCACCCGGCAGAATGACGATGGGCGGGAATAGCCGTAGGAAGTTGGCTCCCATCGAATGATACCTGTTCGGGATCAGCAATGAATCAGACAAAGAAGTCCTATGAATCAATTGATGAACACGACATGGGGTGATTCAAGGATTGTTGAACTAGACAAAAGATTCTAAACTGATAAATTCCATTTCCGATTGAAACGATTGAAAACCGTGAAGCCTCTTTCCAAGAGACTTAGCCTGCATCGGCGTGACCGGCTGCAGACGGGTTGTCGTGCCTCTGTGAAGCGAACTCTTCCCCAAGCGATGCAGGGTTGGCCGATCCGTGCCTTCACCCTGGTCGAATTGTTGGTGGTCATCGCCATCATCGCGATCTTGGCGGGCTTGCTCTTGCCGGGTCTGGCGTCGGCCCGCTCCAAGGCCGTCTCGGTCCAGTGCCTGAACCATCTGCGTCAATGGGGGTTGGGTGTTCAGTTGTATGCCACAGACCACCGCGACGCGATCCCCCGTGACGGGACCGATGGCGCCGGCCAGTACGGTGTGGACTCCGGCGCCGTCGAAGGACCGGGCAGTCCACGCGACCCCCTGGCCTGGTTCAATGCCCTGCCCCCCTTCCTGGGCCAGCGACCCATGGCGGGTTTCGCCACCAACCCGACGTCGAACGACCCCAAGGAAATGTGGCCGTTTCCGGGCAAGCAGGGCGGGTTTTTCCATTGCTCCACGGCCCGCGCGGCCGGTGTCGACAACTTCATGAAGGGCGGGGCCTTCGGGCTCTTCAGTTACGGCATGAACCTCGACCTGAAGCTCCAGTCCTCCATCCGCAACGGGGTCCATGGCAACAGCTACGAATATCCGATGATGCCTCCGCTCAGCGCGGTGCCCAACCCGGCGGCGACCGTGTCACTTTTGGATCAGGCCTTCAGCCCGACGTTGGAACCATGCACTCCCGACCCGGCTCGCAACGGGGTGTTCCCCGCGGCGCGAAGCGAGCGGTTGTCCCTCCGGCATGGGGTCGGAACCCGGGGCGGCGCCAACCTGGTGTTCTTGGATGGTCATGCTCAGTTCTTCCGCCGGAGCTACCTGTTGAATCCCACTCCCGGCCGGGAAGAGAAGTTCTTGAACGATGTGATTTGGAACCCGAATCGCGATCGATACTGAGGGCAAGGTTGTGCTCCAGTCGGGTTCGCTTTGTTCCTACCACTGGAGGGACGGAAATCTCCCCCGCGCGCATCGGACAGACCGGGCTCTGGATGTCCGTCACTGAAGTTTGTTGACCGATTCCCTGAGCCGGTTTTGATCAACATGGAAAAATTTTTACGAATAGCCAGACCGGTGCTCGGGGGTGCTACATGGTTCAATGGATGTTTCTCTGGAAACGTACACAAGTCGGTATGATTTGATTGTCTATATTGCATTCAATGCTTTGACAGAAACTTATGGGAAAACATCCATCGATCCATCTTCCCGGTGCCCGATGGGCACGATGGACCGTCTTCTGGGCCCTGGCCCTCGGTGCCGGATCCGGGGCCGTGCTCGCGATCGAGGATGTTCCCGAGGGCGTCCTCCGGTGGATCCAGGGGTATGACGGGAACCCGCCGACCCCCGGATTCCGGGTCGATGGACGGCTCAGGATCGAGGCGTCCGACGAGCCTCAACCGGTCGGGGTTCAACTCGAGTCGGGACGGATCGAGGTCGGGCCATCCGGTGAGATCCTGGTCCAGTACGGTCCCGGCGGATCGCGCTTCATCCAGGGCGACCTGGTCAACGACGGGTTGGTCTCCCTCAAGTCCGTGCTGCTCTACAGCCGCGACGGAGCCGAGTGGGTCAATCGGGGCACGATCGAGGCGAGCCACTACATGGGGCTCGGGGTCACCGGCAGAGGGGCCAGCTTCCGTCAGGTTTCGGGCGAGATCCGCGGGGCCGATCCCTCCAGTCGGTTCGAGTTCTACAACCAAAGCCGCTTCATCTACGAAGGCGGCAAGGTCCTGGTCCGGCCGCTGTTGGTGGCCTCCTCGGCCCGCGTGGATGCGGAGGCGACCCAGGACCTGTCCCTGCGCTTCCTCGGGCAGGACTGCCGGTTCGAGGGGAGTTTTCCTGCCGATCTCTCCGTCACCGTGGCCTCCGACGCCACCTTCGGTTCGGCCAGCCTGATCCTGACGAATGTCGGGGCCATCGAGGGTCTCTTGGAGTTGGTCGCCGCCGAGGGCAGTCCCGGGGCGCTTCTCAGGTTTCCGGAGACCGGTGCCACTCTGATGTCCCAGGGCGTCCTTCGGGTGAAGCCCGGGAGTGGCGTCACGGAGCTCCAGGGACCGTTGTCGGTCCAAGGCCTGGTTTCGGTGGAGGGTTCGGCGCGATGGGCGGCCTCGGGTCGATCGGTCACCAACCGGGGCCGCATCCTGCTTCCGTCCGGGGGGCGCCTTTCGACCGCGGCTTCATTGGTCCAGACCTCGGGCACCCTTCAGGTGGATGGCGGCGAACTCGTCTTGTCCGCGGGTTTGTCGGTCGAGGGGGGCAGCCTGATCGCAGCCGGTTCGTTGTCAGGCGACATCACCAACGCCGCGCTGTCCGTTGTCGGCCAGGAACAGCCCGCCCGGGTGCGTGGAAGCTGGACGCAGGCCTCGTCCGGCACCCTTCAGGTGAGGGTGCAGTCCCCTGCGGCCTCCTTGGGCGGCGCCCTCCAGGTGACGGGAACCCTGAACCTGGGAGGCGGCTTGGAGGTGGTCTTGGCCGATGGCTTGAAGCTCTCAGACGGTGCGGAGTTGAGGTTGATGCACGCCGATCGCCTCCAGGGTTGGTTCGATCGACTGGTGCTACCCCCGCTCGGAAGCGGTCTTCACTGGCGGGTGGTCCCCGCGGACCAAGAGGTGCGACTGGCCGTGCGCACCGCTCCGCCGCCTCTGGTGATCGATTGGTTGCAGCGCGATTCGGGGGACCGACTCTGCGTGAGCGGTCCGTGGTCCACCGGATTGAAGGCCGTCATCCGGGTCTCGACCGACCTGAAGCACTGGACGACCTACCAGGGGTTCGGTCCGTTCGCCGGATTGTTGTCGATCCCGGTTCCCCTCGGTGGACCGCCCGGGCCCGAGGGCATGACCGTCTACCAGGCGGTGCTCGTGCCAATCGGTTCACCCGATTGAAGCCTCCGGCCGGATTTGCGGGAACCCCACCTGGTGTGGATGCCCCGGCGGTCGATGGGCCGATGCGGGTCGCGCGGTTGCGCGTTGAATGCGGACCTGGCCGCTGGTAGGGATGCCCATCACCCTCGACCGGGAGGTGACGGCGGGCAAAGAACCGATTGACGGGCGGAAGATCATCCATCCCGCTCCAGTCCGCCCGCGTGATCGGAAGAAATCGTCCCGGCCGGATGCGGGAAATCACCCACATGACGTCACTGGAATCTGAGATCTTGGAGGCGTTGATCCGCCTGGAGGTGGCGGCGACCGGCACGGCGACGGGCCAGCGGGAAAGCGTGTTGCCCATCGTCCAGCGATTGACGGAGCTGACCCGGTCGCTCCCCGCGGGAACCTCGCCGGACCTCCTGCACTACCTGCACAAGCGCAGCTACGAGAAGGCCCGGTTGTGGCTCCAGGGACGCGATGCGGAGAATGTCGACGGCCCTTGCGGTCATGTCTGAGGGCTTTGTCGGCGTGAACCTCGGATGAATCCCGCAGACACCATCGCCGCCGTGGCCACGCCTCCCGGGTCCGGGGGGATCGCCCTGCTGCGTTTGTCCGGCCGGCGTGCCCTGGAGGTCGCCGATCGGAGCCTGCGATCGTCGGCAGGGAAAGCCCCATCGGCCTTCACTCCGCGGATGGCCGTCTTCGGGGAGATCCTCCGGGACGGGGTCCGCGTGGATGAGGTCGTGATCACGGTGTTCCGCGGGCCGAAGTCGTTCACGGGCGAGGACACGGTCGAGGTCGCCTGCCACGGCGGGATCCTCGTGACCCGTCGGGCGCTGGAAAGCTTGCTGGCCGCCGGGGCCCGCCCGGCCGAGCCTGGCGAATTCACCTGCCGGGCATTCCTCAACGGGCGTATGGATCTCGCGCAGGCCGAGGCGGTCGCCGACCTGATCCATGCCCGCACCGACCGGGCGCTGGTGTCGGCCCGGGCCCAGCTCGCCGGCGCGCTGTCCGGGCGCATCGAGGGCCTCCGGGATGCCCTGATGTCCGTGCTCGCCCACCTCGAGGCGCACATCGATTTCCCGGACGAGGACATCACCCCCGACACCACCGCGGTGCTGGCCTCGAAGCTGACGGAGGCGCTCGGGGGCATCGATGCCCTGTTGCGCACGGCCCGGCAGGGTCGCTTCCTGCGCCAGGGGGTCCGCACGGCGCTGGTCGGCCGGCCCAACGCGGGCAAGTCGTCCTTGCTCAACCGCCTGCTCGGGCATGAGC